>Ga0247816_10000081_pt1 | contig 51336 bp, 89 predicted proteins | sample UWRJL209509C1_FD_179930 | JGI IMG/M metagenome (GOLD analysis project Ga0247816, IMG submission 179930) | Plant litter microbial communities from Arlington Agricultural Research Station in Wisconsin, United States - UWRJ-L209-509C-1 | ecosystem: Environmental > Terrestrial > Plant litter >...
AAAGTTAACAAATAAAAGGCGTAATACCATCCGATAATTACGCCTTTCAAACAAACCAAACTTACTCATGAAAGTAATTGCCTCATTTCTCCTTACTGATTACTTTCGGATAAGCGAATTGTGATCAGTTCGGTGCTTCATGTAGGACTTTGCAAAGGTGGCTGGATTCGAACCAACATCAATAGTTTTGGAGACTATCAAACTACCATTGTTATACACCTTCATAATTCTCAGGGCAAACCTCTAATCTTTGTATACTTATGTGATTCCATTAGTTTCCTAAAATAAGCCCAAAAAAAAGAGGTGTCGGTAAAGCCCCAGAATTTAATCCGACGTTGCTCAGTTACTCTCTTCGTGAATCAACATCGAATACCCTCACTGCATATTTTAACTGTGTACCCTGATGGATTCGAACCACCGACCTAATGAGTATGAGTCATTTGCTCTAACCAACTGAGCTAAGGGTACAAATTCGGGTTGCTTTTGCTGTATCACTCGCTCAGTAGCAACTCCTTCATGGTAAACCCACACTGATCACGCTTTCTATCGGCATCGGCTGCGTGGCCTCATCTTATTTCAGACCGAATGGTGAACAGAGAAGGACTCGAACCTTCAAATCCCCATACACTAAGGTATGGCACGTCTACCAATTCCGCCACCTGTTCATACAGCAAACATACACCAATACTTTTTAACTTGCAAATATGTAACAGATATGTTTCAATGTAACATTTATATTGGAAATTTTTAGTGTTGGTTTTTTAGGTGTAGATTGCGGGTATGAAACTAGAACTAAAGCACATCGCTCCTTATTTGCCTTATAAAGTAAAAGTATATAATTCTAATGCATATCCCTTATGCGGTTTATTTGAAATGAATCACAACGGGGGTGCCGGAATGATTGCTATATCCGAATTGTTAGCATCTCCTAAGTTATACAAAATTGCTTTGAGGTCAATGTATGATTTAGAAGATTCGTCAAAAAATTACCTTAATCTATTGAATGAGTTAGGTCAAAAAGTTGAATATAAAGGAGGTTATTTTTCTGATGGGGTAGCTTTATTTGATGATCCATGTTGGCTTCCTTATGTTAGCTTCGAATTTCTGCTAGAAAATCACTTCGACGTTTTCGGCCTCATTGATCATGGTCTTGCTATTGACATTAATCACCTTTAATATGGAAGTCGCATTGATTTGCTTCATAGCTATATTCTTGCTGGGAGTAGCAATGGATTGGCCGGAATGGAAACGTAAACAGAAAAATAAGTAGTATATTTGTAGTATAGTTAAACGGATGCGGCCACATTCAATAAAGACATTTTTAAAAACCTTATAGGGGGATTCTGGCCGGATGAACCTTATAAGGTTTTTTCATTTTATGATAGGGATATATAAGATAGTTTCACCTTCCAGAAGAATATACATAGGACAAAGTATTGATATAGAGAGAAGGTTTGCGAAATACAAAAGGTACAGTCATTGTAAAAAACAAATAAGGCTTCATAGCTCGTTAATTAAATACGGATCTGAGAATCACTTGTTTGAAGTTATTGAAGAATGCGCTATTGACGAACTGAATAACAGGGAGCGTTTTTGGCAAGATTATTATGACGTTTTAAGTAAAAAAGGCCTTAACTGTATGCTGACAAAAAGCAGTGATAAATCTGGCAAATCCTCTCCTGAGTCAGTAGAAAAAATGAAAGCCAAATTGAAGGGTGTTAAAAGAAAACCTCATACTGAAGAATCTAAAATAAAAATTAGTCTAGCTATAAAGGGTAAAAAAAGAACAGAAGAAGCTAAAGCAAATATGAGAAAAGCATTCGCAAATAGGATGCCTACTTTTGGTTATAAGCACACAGAAGAAGCAAAGAGAAAGATTAGCGAATTAACAAAAGGAAATAAACGTAATTTAGGCAGAAAACATACTTTAGCTAATAGGATAATGTGGGCTGAAGTTAGCGCCATTTCGCAAGGAAAAATGGTCTTGAATATGGAGACAGGAATTTACTACCCTGCTCTATCCCAGGCAGCAAAAATAATAAACGTACATTACAGTCATCTAGCAAGAATGCTTAAAGGAGATAGAAAAAATGTAACCTCATTTATTTATGTATAACAAAAACCCCTATAACAATTAAGCTATAGGGGTTTTATCTCTACTCTTACGCGGTACTATGAAGTTACAGCAGTAAATAAACGTTTAAACGCTTCAGGGAAACGGATTACCAAGGCAACACGACCTTCCAAGCGAATTGTCACGATATTTTTTCCGAAGTTATCCTTGTGTTCGCTTGAGTAAGCGATCTCCATTGCTTTACGCTGAAAGATAGCTGCACCTCTTGCGAAGTCTCCGACAAGTCCTTCATTTTCATTAAACACGTTCGACCAGTAGATAGGGATACCTCCGATAGTCATAACCCCATCCGATCGTAATATGATTGGGTAAGTGTACTCGTCTGTATTTCCTTTGTTAATCAAAATTTCCATCCACTGGACAGGAGATAGCACTACTGCTGATGTAGCGCGCTTCAACATCCTAACTTCAGTTATGCCAGCCATAACTTTGTCTATTGCATTCGAGGCACTTGTAACACTACCTAAAGGTAAAGTTTGGAAGTCAGCCTGAGTCCATAAACCAAGGATAGCCGTATTGCCGCCAGCTCCTTTGTAGATTTGGTAATCCTCGAAGTCCAAATAAGCTTTCGGAAGCTCGTATGCAATCCATGCTCTAAACCCAACTAGATCCTCAAGCATTTCGTCACTGACGTCCAATAATCCTGCAATCTTCTGAACCAGAGCCTGTTCCACAGCAGAATCATAACCCAAATCAGGTTTTTGACCTCCTTCAGCAGTATAGCCGTAACCATCAGCATCTGGATCTACAGTGAATTGAACGAACTTGATTACATCAGAGATCGTAGGGAATACAGGGATAATGTCGCGGGCATGGAACTCATCATGACCAGGGCCTGTAACGGTGGTAAATTGTGGAGCTACGCCGCCTGTTGGCTTAAGCATTGCTTTTTCTTCAACTTCCATTTCAAGCTTACGACCTTTGAAGAATCCTTTGAGCAATCCTTCTCCTTCCTCTGTGGAAAGTTTTTCGATAATGAAGTCAGATACTCCTTTAGCGCGATCATTTACCTCTCCTACTTTAGCTCGGTTCAAAGTTTTAGTTACTTCAGCAAGATCAAGTTCGTACTTATCAGCTAGCTCTTTCAAAGCAGCAGCGTTAGCATCAGTAATGCCTTTAAGTTCAGCCTCACGCTCAGCTTTCAGTTCTTCCTTCATTGCCTCAATAGCTTCCTTAGCCGACTTCTCAGCTTGCTCTTTAATCAGTCCTTGCTCGTAAGCCGACTTTTCATCGAGGTATTTTTCTTTTTGATACTCCGACAGAGCCTCAAATTCTGATGGTGTTTTCTTTACGAATGACATCTTTTTTGGTTTTAAGTTAATAATAAACTAGACTTTAATTTTTGACTGACTTCTGTCGGGTCAATTTTATCTTTATTTTCATTCAAGTTGTCATTCGACGGACTCTCTATGATTTCAAATTTAACAGGCAACGTTGGAGTTAACTCATTGCTGCCATTCAGAACGCAACTGATCTCAATCAATCCGGCCTCATATACGCAGTAGAAATAACCTCTCTCATCCGCCTTTTCAGGATTACCCAACATTGGATAAACCTTATTCCATTCAGCATAAGCTTCAGGGTAATCTTTGTCATTAAGGGCAAACTTAACGCTGATATATCTCATACCCACAGAATGTTGATCGATGTCTCCGTTCTTATACTGCTTGAATACAGACTCATTCATTTCTTTTTGGATCTCGCTATATCCAAACAAAGCCTGGGTTTTACCGTCTTTCTCAATCCCTAATTCAGACCATTTAATATCCGATTCATATACCTCTAAGAATTTACCGACCTTAGCTGTGATCTGATGAATATGGTCATGAAGGTGAGATATCCGACTTGCATCTTTTTGCGCTAACGAGGCTTTAAAGCAGTTCTTCATATGAACGTCTTCATGAGAATCCATCCATAAATAAGAATTGCCGACTACAGTACGATAGATTACATCATCCGTATCTTCATCATCTCTTTCGGCACCCATTGCTTTTGCGGCAAATCTCTTTACCTCGATGTCGATGCCATTATTCAAAATGAAAGGATCACAAGCTTTAATCTGAGCCTTTTTTAAGCTGATTATTTCTTTCTGATTATCAATCAGGTATTTGTTGCGCTCCTTAATTGTTTTGAATTCCATATCTATTTTCTAACTACCTTTCCGACTTTATTAGCTGCTTTCAATTCCAATTCCTTAACCTCTTTAGTGGTTAATTTTGGTTTTTCGGCTTCTGTTTTTTCTTTAGGTTGTTTCATCGTATTCAAAAATACGCAATACCTGCTATGTAACAAGATTGTTACTAAATAATAATTACCCGTTAATTTGGATATATAAATATTCTATCGTATATTCGTTTATGGATTTGAAAGAAGCTATAAATGAAATAAAGTCTAGGGTTAAGCCATACAACCAGGCAGGAATACCTCAAAGCACATTCGTTAATACAGTCAGGAATATTGAAGCCGGACTTGCTAAAAGGAATACCATTGAGTCTTTCATGGCTAAATTCGGGTATAAAGTAGAAAGGATTGAGAAATGGACAAAGAACAGTTAATATCACACTACAGAAGCCGTTTCGAATTGTGCATCCGGTTGTATCGTGAAAGCGGAATGAGTATAGAATCTCACGACAAATGGCATAGGTATTACATTCATTACTTCTGGAAATTGGAAGATTTGATAAAGCAAATAACATAAAAATATGAAAAATCCAGCCGGCAGTGTTTCGATTCTTGATAAAGAATTCACGCTTAAAGAATTATTAGAATTTACCTCTAAATCACGTGGTGATATTAAAGTTTTCAATAGCTGTATGACTTTAGATTACAGTATTTCAGTATGCCTTAAATATAATCCAAAAGATGATTTTGAGTCTATCTCAGATGTTATTAGGGATGGAAACAAGTTAATGGCGCTATATGACTTTTCAAACAAGTACAACCCTATTGATATAAACGGTCTTAGATTGATACCGTATCTTGATATGAAAATAGAACGGGATGTTGATGATAATTACGTTTTTGAGAATTATAACAAAGCTATTCTTACAGATAAAATATTAGTATTACTTTAAAATAAATATATGAGTACGTTTAAAAAGAATCCAACAGTAGAAGAACTCCAAAAGGAAGTTGAGCTACTACAATCGCAGGTCATAACGACCAATTCAAAGTTAAATGCCGCAATCAAGAAGCTGGACAATCATCCTGCTGCTATTGAATTGTCTTCGGTTAAATCGAAGTGGTGGTATAGGCTTTTTACTTGGATTGGATTGTAGGTCATGGGAAGAGAGATAAAGTTTAGAGGATTGAGACTTGACGGGAAAGGTCTTGCTTACGGAAGCTTAATACAGACTATAGATGGATATTGCTACATTTTTAGCGGTGATGCTGATGACATACATACTTGTTTTATGAATTTAGTCAATCCAGAATCAATAGAACAATTCATAGGTGTTACTGACAAGAACGTAATCAAGGTTTTTGAGGGTGATATACTTGAAAATCCTAAAGGCGATAAAGGATTAGTAGTGTTTCATGAAGCCGTGTTCTACTTAAAATCAACACGTAGAAATGGATCGGTAATCTATATTCAATTGAATGAGGGATTTATATCCAACAAAAAGATAATCGGAAACTTACACGAAAACCCAGATCTTTTATGACAACCTTCATAACCATATTAGCAACCGCCTTCGTAGTCCAAAGAATAGCCATCTATTGCCTTGACAGGAAAAAAAAGCAGTCATTAGAAAGATTACACGCACTGGAAATGAAGCGGGAAAGGAATAAGCAGCTATACGCTTTTAGGATGAGACTGCTACATGAATTCGGAAATGACATTACAGAAGCAATGCCGGAACATAGGAAGATGTTAGATTCGGATAAGCCATTGGTTGCTAGTGAGTGGGTTGATGTTGATAAACTGGTAAATTTGAACTGATGAGAAAACAAATCAACTCTTGTGCCGGCAAAGAAGCATACAAAACTAAGCAGCAAGCCAACGTAGCAGCTAAACACTTGAATATGTTAGGCGGTGTAAGAGTTGTTTCTTATAGATGTACTGTATGCAGTTCGGTTCATATAGGTCATGACGGTAAAGGCCGTAAATTAAAGCCAAAAGGCAAGTATAAAAGAAAAATAATAGATTATGAACATGAGCCTAAAACTCATGTTGCTGATAGGAGGTTTATAAAATGAATGTAAAAGAATTAAGGGTAGGTAGCTTAATAACTTCTAAAACATGGAAAGGAATCCATAAAATATCTGCTGTAATTCAAAATAAAAGTAATTTTGACGTGGTTGTGAACGGATTTACGCACATATTTAAGGATGGTTATTTTTGTGAAATAGCGCCAATACCTTTAAATAAAGAGGTGCTGATTAAGCTTGGATTTGCTCCGTTATCTGATTCGGATCATGGGTTGAGGCTATCTGTTAATTCAGTAGATGAGCTTTCATGGTCTTTCAATGAGAAGATACTTAAGTATCAAACTAAAGGCTCTGGATTTACACGTGACTATAACATCAAATACGTCCACCAGTTACAGAATTTATATTTCGCGCTTACAGGTAAAGAATTGGAGGTAAAATCATGATCAAAACTCGTAAGTCAAACAAAATATACGCAGTGAGATGTGATGTAACTGCCGATATGGAATATTGCTTCCCTGACATTCACAAGTTCCTTAAGAAGGATTCGCTTAGAAATCTAAAATTGCCAAAAAATACACTTAAGATTATATTCAAGGATAAAAGACAAGGATTTTATGGTGACGGATTTGTAAGGAATGTTAAAACAGTGATTTTTAGATACAATATTATAACTTTTAAAAGATGACAATAAACGAAATAAAAAAAGCCCTTTATAAGGAGAAGCCAATGGCTACAATGACTGATGATGGCGTTAGCGGAACAAGAGGCGCTTCTGCTATTACAATAGTTACTTACCATGCTAAATTTTCCGGAGGCAGCATTGATTTCTGTGTTCCGACTCATGAAATGGGAGCTAATCATTTTGGGAAACAGCAACCTGCTCATTTATTGATAAGGTGGATTGAAGAAAGTAGATTTAAATCATCATGAAAACAACCGAACTACACAAAGAACTAGCCAAGCATCGTAAATTATTGCATCGTGCTGTAGGCAATAGGATTGTGCCTCACATAAATTATCATCATTACGAGATCATAAGGATTATCGATGAGATAGAAAAATCTGAAAAAGAAACTAAATACGTTTTTGGATTTCCTTTAATTGGTGTCCCTGATAGCCATGGTGATATTATGAGTCATGATTTACTTGAAAAACTTAAGAACGCTCATCATGAATGGAACGAAACTCATGTATCCATTTCACCAATGAGTAATTTACCATCAATTAAAATGATGTATCATGATCAGGAAACTGAGGCCGGAAGAATGTTGTGTGAATCTTACCTAAAATCGGAAGATCTAGCAATTTTAACTGGCAATTTCAATACTTCAACGTCAGCAGACGGAACACATTCAGACACTCATACATCAAAATGATTAAACTTTCAATCCTAATACCATCAGTACATACGAGATATAACACTTTCCTGCCTAAAATACAAGAGCAGATTTACGGTCAATACAACTCGATATCTGAATTTGATCAGTCACGGGTTGAGATCATAGTATTAAGCGATACGAAATCAATAATGTTGGGAGAAAAGCGTAATATTATGGTGGATATGGCTAAGGGTGAATACATCGTTTTTGTTGATGATGATGACTTAATTTCTGATGACTATATCACATCGCTGGTAGAAGCTACCAAATCGGGTTCAGATGTGATCACGTTTACTGCAATGGTATCTATAAATGGAGAATCACCTAAGCCTTGCTATTACTCAAAGGACAACAAGCACGACTTCAATAAACCAGATGCTTACTACCGTATTCCAAATCATATTTGCTGCGTGAAGAAGGAGGTTTCACTTAAATCCAGTTTCCCTTCATTGCTTAAAGGCGAAGATAGCGGATATTCTAAGCTTCTTATACGTCACCTTAATACAGAAACAAAGCTTGATAAGGTGCTTTACCACTACAATTATAGTGACGCTACCACCGAGACGCAAGAACCCATTGCGTCGGGTATTAGGCGTAGAAATCAATCGCCGATTGTTGATGTAGTGATTATTTCCTGCGCTAAAAGCAGGAATCTTTACAATATGACGCAAAAAGCAATCGACACTTGCATCGCAGGCGCGAACTCCTTACCTGTTAATGTTGTCGTAGTGGAGCAAATTCCAGGCGTTAAGTATAAAAACGCGTCCGTTATTTACGGAGATAGGCTATTCAACTATAACGCTTCGGCAAATAAAGGCGCTAAACTCGGTTCTGCTGAGTGGATTGTCATATCTAATAACGATGTGGTGTTTAAATCTGGCTGGCTTCATTCATTGCTTGTCGCTAACCACCCGATAATGTCGCCTAAGTGCCCTAATGATTACAGACAAACTGATGTTACAGTCGATGAGATAGGAGATGTTAACGGTCGTAATTTTAGCGGATGGTGCTTTATGATCAAAAGATCATTGTACGATCAGATAGGACAGTTTTCCGAAGATATGCGTTTTTGGGGCTCTGATGATGTGACGATTGAGCAAGTTAGATCTATAGGATTTTTACCTATGCTTGTTGTAGATTCCCTTGTGACTCATTTAGGCAGCACTACATTGGGGACTGTAGATCCAGCAACAAGGAACGATTTAACTTGGAAGGATATTAATACCTTTAATGAGAAGTACGGCAAATCAAAGTTTGCGGATAATAAAGATTTTATAAATTGGAAAATTAAAAATGGAATTAAGTAACATGATATACTGCATTTTAACAGCTATTGCCTTTTTATGGATAGGCAGATTAACTAAAGGTAAACCAAAAACCTCCACTGAAGAGAAAGAGGGGTACAAGGGACAAGTAACATTTGAGGATGTTGTAGTCAGAAAACGTCATTCTATCGTTTGGATTATGCATGAAAATAAACCAGAAGAAATGGCTGTAAACTATGTTAAGTGTCACATAGGAGTTAACGGAGCAATAATTGAATATAACCTTAGAAAGATTGATTGGCCTACTGGTTGTATTGGTATCGATAACGTGCCGGAATACAAAATGTTTGATAGCAAAGAGGAGCTGCTATCTCGATTCTAAGTAACCAAATCGTTACATACACGTTGACTTTTAATTTGTATGTTTGGTAAAACAAAAATCCTGATCCCATTGACGGGTAATCCGATTTAATGGGTCAGTTATTAAAAAAAATTATGAGAAAGATATTTTTCTACCTAACAATGCCATTCAGAATGAATTATTGGGTGACTTTAGATCCGTATAATAGAGAATGGGACAAAAAACTAATGCATCTTCTTGATGAGAACGATTTTGTTGTTATTGATTCTTATCGTGCAAAATTAGGTGATAATGTATTGTGGACTGAAAATCAGCCATACGCTTGTTTTACTAACAGGATAAGCCTAACTAAAAACTACAACATAACGGTTAGACCATCACGTTACACCGCTTATCTTGCCATAAAAAAGCTAAATAAAGCAGTAAATCTACTTAAGAAACAGGCCGAAAAAAGATTTTAACTATGAAAAACAAACAAAACGTCCTAGATTGGGCTAAAGAAAAAGGAATCCTAGATAAAGCTACTCCTATCGCTCAGGCAGAAAAAACACTTGAAGAGGCTAATGAGCTTATCGAAGCCATAAAAGCAGACGACAAAGCAGAAATCAAAGACGCTTTAGGCGACATAATGGTAACAATTATCATAGGCGCTGAAATGCAGGGATGGGATATTGAAGATTGCCTTCAAACTGCATACGATGTGATAAAAGGCAGGACGGGTAAAATGATTGATGGGCAGTTTGTAAAGGATAAGTAAATGAACCCGTCAATAGCTATAGCAATCTCAACCAGAAATAGGTCAGAGTCGTTCTGGTTTTGTCTTAAAATGATTAGGCAATTCACAAAGCTTGATGCTGATATATTCGTGGTTGACGACAATAGCGAGACTGCATATTATAACGCTGATTTTACCTTTAATGAAAGGGCTGGAATTAGCAAAGTAAAGAATAAATGCTTAGAACTAACATCAAGATACGACCATGTATTTTTATTTGATGATGATACTTATCCATTGTCATTTAATTGGTGGATGCCATATGTAAAATCAGGCGCTCATCATTTATCATACAGCTTCAGCAAACCGATCTGGCAGGATGAGAAATTCAAATACCATCATTACCCGAACGGTTGCATGTTGTATTTTACCAGGGAATGCATTGATACAGTTGGCGGTTTTGATACGAAATTCAACAACAAGTACGAACACACCGAATTAAGCAGGCGTATTTATAACGCTGGACTTACATCGCATCCCGCTATGGACTTAGTAGGATCATCTGAATACATTTACTGCATGGATCAGGATAATGCAATACAGCGCAGTTTTAGCGATAAAGAAATGAAGCAGTCACTCAGAGAAGGATACGCGCATTTTGAGGCGACAAAGTTTAGGAAAGAATTTATAGAGTTTAGATCATGATCGAAGAAGTAAAACCAAGGAAAGCGGACAACTTAGAGAAGTTCAATCCAGCGAAACACAAAATCAAAAACAGTTCAGTTGCCGGACTTATTCCGGTGTGGATTCCCACTGAAAGGATGTATGTTTACGTCAAGTCGGAATCAGATATTGATCGGGTTAAAAGTAAATGGGCTAGTAGGAGTAAGTAATTCAGGCCACCTTTTTAGGGTGGCTTTTTAATACCCAAACGTCTACTTACAAAACAGGCGGAGCGCTAATCAACTGCCATGTACCTGAAGCACCTAACGTAGCCCTAACATATATTGCTCCGCCCAACGTAATCGAAGGACACATTACTCTATATCCAACAGGGGTGTTTGGGTATGTAGCGTTTAAAGTCGTTTTAGACAGACCAACCGCAGCATTATTGACTACCATTCCAGGAGTGGCAGTTATTTGAGCTTGCAGATTCTGTAATGCTACCAAAAGACTATTTGAGGCCACTATTGGAGTGTTCGTTCCAGTCACATACCCTGTAAGCACTGAATTGAGTCCGAATGCGTCAAGTATTCCGTATCCTGATAAAGTAGTAGGCTTGCCGCTTATTTCAGAGAAAGGTACATTTCCAGATGCGCGGTATAGTAAGTCGGATTGAGATTTCGTGCTGTAAGCGGATAGGTCTGGTGAATATCCGATTGGCTTATACAATCCATCCGCAACCGCTTTAGTAGAATACTGCGACTTCTGAGACAACCAAACCGGATCAGATTCAGATATCAGTCTCCCATTTATCGCTGTAATAATTGAGTCTAAACGAACAAGCAATCCAGTTATTTGATTCTGAGTATGTGTATGTGCAGATGAAGCAAACGTTGTCGGCTTACCTGTTACCTCAGCCCACGATGGAACGTAGCCAATAGGCCTATATAACCCAGCATGATTACCCCATGAGAATGCGGTGTTTCCATTGGTGAAGTACGATGAGTTTATGCCTTTAACGTAAGAGCTAACTGTTGGGTCTGTTTCTGTTTTAATGTACCCCGCTAAAGAATGATCTCCCCATGCAAAAGCGTTATTCCAGTTTGATATATTAGAGGTAGTTATAGCCTTGATCCATGATGAAACGCTTGGATCAGATTCAGTGAAAGACTGTAAATACCTGGCATCTGCACCGGACTGAGTGATAAACCCATAATCAGCTATAGATATACGGCCTATCCATCTGTAAGTAGATGAAACTACCAATAAGCTATCTGATGCAGCGCCAATAGGCAAATTCTGAACCCGAAGCCAATTACTCTGCGTTCTGTATGGTAAAATGTAGTTTGATGTTGCTGGTTGAGCGAATGAAGACACGTATAGTGTCACGAGAAGCAATAGGGAGATTAACTTTTTCATTATTGATTATTTATTGCAAGACTAGCAGGTAATGAAAACCACCAGCCCTGATTATCGACTATAATTTTTATATACAACATACCGCTTCCGATATTTGGAGCTACGACAATAAACCTGTCAGTAGCATTAGGGTAATCTGCGTTTAAATCGTCATTGAACAACGGTTCAGTACCCATGTATGTAGCGCCTTTGTTTTGTGACCCCGTGCCGTCACCCCCTCCTTTATAAAAAAGCTTTGAACTGAGCCATGATTCAAGGTCATCTTTATTGTCGAATACTTGACCGTCACACTCAACCTCTTCTATCTTTGCTGAGATCCCTACCATGGAAACGCCTTCAGGATCTCCGTGATTAACAGTGATAGATCCCTTTTGGTATTCCATTTTATTTATCGAAAAACTGTTGTCTTTCGTAACAATTCGTATTTTTATTGCCATGAGAGTAATATATACACAAATATATCATTATTGTTACACTTAACGTAAGAATATCTATTGTATATTGCGAGTGTAAAATAAAAATGAATATGAAAGTATTAATAGCATGCGAATATAGCGGAACAGTAAGGGACGCATTCATAAAAAGAGGTCATGATGCGATAAGCTGCGACTTATTGCCAACAGACAAACCAGGGCCACATTTACAAGGAGATGTGAGTTTTATGTTAGATAAAGATTGGGATTTGATAATAGCTCATCCACCTTGCACATATATGAGTAATTCGGGCGTTAGGTGGTTAGTAAAAGACGGCAAGCCATACAATCCTAATAGATGGATTCAGTTGAAGTCGGCTGTATACTTTTTTAACTTATTTGCTGAACATACATGTAGCAAAATAGCAATTGAAAACCCAATCCCACATAAATACGCGGCACTTCCTTTTGAAACAATGATTATAGAAGGCGAAAGAATCCCTTTTCAGCAAAAAGGAATAGGCAAACATACCCAAACAATTCAGCCTTATGGATTTGGTCACCTGGAAAGTAAAAGAACTTGCTTATGGTTAAAAGGCTTACCTACTCTGAAAGAAACAAACAATGTCTACGATGAAATGATGCAACTTACCTATGCTGAAAGAAACAAAGTTCATCATTGCCCGCCCGGTCCTGATCGTTGGAAAATTCGTTCTACAACTTATCAAGGTATTGCTGATGCAATGGCTGAACAGTGGGGTTAGCTCGTAAGACCACCACCAGCAGTCCCTTCGTAAACACTTCTTACCGTAGTCCTTCCGGCTGCGGTATAGTATTCTTTCATATGCGCTAATCCTGTTTCGCCATACTTAAGCGCAACACGAGCCTCATCAAGAGATATAACGCCTGCCTCGATCAATGGTTTAAGGTAGTCGGCTACCTCTTTCATGTTGACAGCCATTTCCGGCAATTGAGTGTAATCTAACTCAATGATGATATCGCCGAATCCTTTACCAACAAACCTGGTTAATGCTTCACCTATCACTTCGCATATAGGCGCAACAGCATCGTATATCAATTGCTTTACTGCTGTTCCCTGGTTGTTGCTGGTTGATGCTTTCTGATTGTGGTATTGAAGCGGAACGTGGTAAGCCCTGTAGATATCCTCCTGATTTGCGCCTACCAATTCTATAAGCTGTAAGTCTGCTATCGGTAAGCCCATAGACTGCCAAGCTAAGCTGATAGATGAAGCGAACACTCGTGCCATTTCATCATCAGAACGCCTTGCTGCGGACATTTTATCGTGCAACTGTTTCTTTTGATCTGAATCGAGTTGATCTTCTTTGTCACGAGGCGATAGGACGCCAAATACGCCACCGTTTTTGGCTTGCTTACTAGATTGCGTCTTTCCCTCTTTAATCGTTCTGAGCGACTCTAAATAGGCTCTAAGCGGAGAAACTCCGTATAGGTATTCAAAGTTACGATCTATCGGTGCTGGATTAGCTGTTTTAAGGTGGTAAATCTCGTCTTTAGTGAATGGGGTTTTGTTGGTGTTCTCTAAGATGTACCCTACAATAGGATCTAATAGATTATCAGAATCACCGTTTATGGTCATGTTAGGAAAACAGAACAGTTCCGACATGGTTTTTCCTGTCTGATTTCCGTACCAGTACGTATTACCTTTAAGTAAATAGGTCAATGCCGTAGTCCATAACCACTGACTGCCTGTTTGGTATGGATTAGGGTTCATCAGCAAATCCAGTAGCTTAGGATTATCTACCTCTTCGACTGCATGTAACTTCAGTAAGTAAGACTGAACCGGATCGTGCTGTTCAAGTGATTTAGCTTGTTGGTATTTCTTTTTGTCTTTAATCTTTTTAAAGCTGTATAGCTTAGGGGTGATCTTTTTACAGATAATATCAGTTACCTCGTATACAGCTCCGATTGTTTTGAAAGCATCTTCATAGTCCGCATGATCCGGATTAATAGTCGGCAATCCCTTATTCATGAAAGCGACAAGGCTGTCAAGTTGTTTAGCGTAACTTCCTGCCAGCTTTGAAGCCAACTGCTCATTTACCCTCTTATCAATAGTTGAACTGAATACCTTGTCTAATAAACCCATGACTTAATGTTTAGGGTAAAGATAGGGAAAGTAATTGAAATGTTAAGATTCGGGTTATATTTTCATATACCTACCCTGCTTTATGGATTCGATTACAACCCTATATAATGTAGGGAAATTTCTTTTAAAAGCGTCGAAATCCTTATTTATCATCATATGATGGAAATTCCTTTTGAGTATTCTTTCCGCTTGAATGTCATTCATATCAATCTAGTTTTAAATTCCTTGCAATGCCAACAACTCTCCTACCTCTATTCCGGCTAACAACAATCACCGCCACATCAACATTACTGTCACGTGCAGCAAAGTAGTCCGATCTGTTGTAAAACTCAACACTGAAAGGTATGCCGTCCTGTTCACATTGAATCTTTGGCGTGTCTTGCTTACCTGATTCCGATATGATGGTAGGTGTTCGGGTTGTGTTGCCTACTGTTATGTGCCACATATTTCATCAAGCCAATTGTTAAACATCCTGTTAATTTGCTTAGGGTATTTCTCTGTTGCCTTTTTCCATTTATCAGCATGACACCTTAAGCCTGGTCTTACTGATTTTATTTTGTCGGAATCCGGTTTGAATGGCGCGCCCAATATTTTCTGTAATATCTTCGGTTAATTTTTTAGTCATATGAAGCCACCCTAACATTAATTGATCTAAGCTTTCCTTATTCAAATTATCAAAATCAAATTTTTGTCCCTTTGCATAAACCAAGATGCTTTCTAATTGTGATTCAAATGGTTTTAGTATTTCTGGAAGTTGTGATGTTAAAGTTTTCATATCCGCTAAGATTTAATCGCCGAACATCCGGCTGTTTGTATGGTTCAAATATACGAACATTATTTGGATATGCAAATAAACTGCAAACTATTTTATGTAACAAAATACACGACATTGAATTAATCCCAGCCGAAGGAGACTTTTTTTGCTTTCTTTGCCAACTCAAATCGCTCTCTCATCATAAACATATCCATTAAATCCGGAGAATCGCCATTCAGTTTAGCCTTCATTGCTCCCTTTTTAATTATACACAATTTGCCGTCTTGGTCTAGCTTGTCCTTTTTTATGGCTTTTCTCTCGTACATGAACCTTTGTCGGATGGTCATCTTATCGTCATACATAGAGTTAGCTACTTTCTCAGATACTTTATATTCACCTGCAGCAACTGATTTGCCAGACCTGTAATAGCATTGTGCTTTTATGTGTTCGTATCGCTCTGGCTTCTTTTTGTCGTTCACAGAATCAGGATCAGGCATAGGAGTTCCGCCGTTATGAAAAGGAACAGCGCCTGGTATAAATCCCTCGACAAAACCACCAACCCCATCGTTATCATAACATATGTTTCTGTTCTGAACCTTCAAGTCCTTAGCCATGCCAGTAATAGCGTCCACCACTTCTTTACCGTTAGACTTGTCGATCACTTTTATATCGACTAATTCCTTTCCATCCCACCCGCCTATTATAAACTTGTTAGAGCCTTCCAAAGCGATATCTGCGGTTATATACCTCTCGTCCCTAATAATGTCGTATACGTTGTTAAACATGCCTAAAAACGAAGGGTAATCATATATATCATTATCTGATAATACAACTTTCCAGTTTGAGTGCAATAAAGCGGCCTGAACGTCCTTGTCTTGCGCTAATAAGTTACCCAAATAAGCCGGGTTTTCTTTAAGTAATTCTTTGTTATCGTAAATACTTCCGCCTATGAATGTTACCGATTTAACAAATTCATTAGGGTCTATTCCAGATTTCTCAACAACGTCTCCTATTATATGCCATCCTTTCTCTATAACCTCTTGCTTACTGTCTCCCCATATGTAGTTATCGCCATCCACAATGAGGTATCTTAATACACCTCTTCTTTCTGGTATAGCATAGCCTGTTTCCTGATCTATCCACCAGGATATGAACTCAGCTACCCATGAATCAGGATCAGGATTGCATGTCGCTCTAACATATGGGTTAACGCCGCAAACAGATCTATTACGGGTAAGCAAATAGAAGAACATTTTCTTAGTGAAGTGAGTAAGCTCATCAAAACCTATGAAAGGAATCTGAGATCCTTGCCAGTCATAAATATTTTTCTCGTATTCAAGGTGTGAGAATTTAAGCTTTGACTTTTCGAATTGCCATTCAAGATTAGATTGCCTAGGTGTAGCTCCCAACAGGTTGTACAATCCCATAGACGTATCCCATAATCCTCCTTCGTTTCTAATCTGAGGATTAGTCCTACGAAATATAACAGACCCGAATCCCTCAACATCTTTATGTCTTATCGGTTCAAGAAGCAAAGAGAATGTTTTGCCAACACCAGCAGCTCCACCTCCGATACATATATCAGCAGCAGAAGAGGCGAACTCTAGCTGGTATCCATCTTGTGGCCGGATTCTTTTTACCGTTGTTTCTTCCATAAAAAAAGCTATCCGTAAAGATAGCTTAATTCCGCAATATTAACGTTATCGACGGGCTACGGCATATTGAGTTGCTACTTTCTGCCATTATCTGGCAGCTCAAATATTGTTACGCTGGCTTGGTTTTTCTTCTGGTCATTGTCTTTCTCAAACAACCCTAAGTGCTTAGATAATGCTTCTAATGCGCGAAGCTTATCATGCAGCTTTATTTTTCTGTTAGTCCCAAGTTTTTCTCCGACTCTACTTACCTCATCAAACGATTCTATTGCTGCTATTGCAGCCGCAGTGTCATCGTCTATTTCATCAATAGACCTCATACCTCCGTCGATAGTTAATATGTTTCTTACGTCACTAAAGGCAATTTTCCTGTACTCATCTAAAACTCGCTGTTTGCTTATGCCTGATTTTTCGCTGTATTCTGCCTTTAATTCAGAGATATAGCCCTCAACTTCCGGCTCTTGTAATAAATTATGGGCTATCTGTCTTGATGTAGCCTCAGAATACCCAGCGTAAATAGCTGATTGACTGCCGTTTAGAGTTTCAAAATACCTGTCTGCAAATCTTTTCTTTTGTTCTGTTAAGGCCATGGTCTTGTAAAGTATTGTAAACCAAATTTACGATTTTAGTTTATCAATTGCTAATTGCATTATTTCGGGTCTGCTTACTTACAAATCGTACTTATCAATCACTGAAAAGAATTCATTTTCAGACCGGACGACAATATACGTATTTCCTAATGATTCTGCTAATTTCTGCCACTCCTTTTGACCTTCTGACTGAACTCCTGTTTCAGTTTTCCACTCTATACAAACCCACTTTCCATTAGGTATCATCATAAGCATATCGGATACACCACCGTATACACCCATAGCCTTATTCAGCGCTCCTTTAACCTTATTCTCACTGTTGTTGTTGACAGCAAAAACACGACCTCTTAAATGTGGCCTTTCGTTGTACATCCTGGTATATGCTTTTGACTGCATTGCCACTTCATTTTGTTCTCTATTTTCTTGTTTCATAATCGCTGTTTAGGTTGTAAGGTTGTAAGATGGTTGTAAGATAAAGTAAGATCGATCTTACAACCTTTTTTCTCGGTTTATTTATATTTAAATGCTGTTTTTTAGCAAAGGTTGTAAGATAAATTAAAAAATTTAGTAGTTATATATTATAGACAACATACAATGATCATCACAATTTTATTTTTTCACGATAGAGAAACTAACACAACATCTTGTATTTATCTTACAACCTTACAACCTTTTTATGCTAAATCATTGAATATCAATATTTTGTGAGGTTGTAGGATAACTGTATCTTACAACCTCATACCTATACAAAGTCACTCCTTCTACCTTTTTCCCTACACTTTTTCCAAAAATACGTTTCAATTCTGCACCTAATTTTTTTGTTCCCATTATTTTTTGGGTGCTATTCGTCTCTAAAATATCTTTTATCTCAGTAGTTGTCATCCATTCAGAATACCTTCCTGGTGCCGGAACAGAAAAGAACTTAAGTATTAATTCTCTTTCAGGAGAAACGGTCTGAAACTCATTACCTATAACATCAAGTTCAGCAAGTTCGTCCTTACTTAGTTGCCACATTTCACCTGATTCGTATGCTCTGTAAGCCTCCATAAATAACTCGTCTTTATCAATACTGTTATACAACTCATGGTCTATGGATAGAACTTCTACTGGTAGTATCCTTGTGTTTCCTGTAGGATCATTTATAATCTCTCCATCGTTACTTGTGCCGCATAATACAGCAAGTCTCTTAAAGTCTTCGTTAGACCGTCCGTATGGCGCTCTAAGTGAGAATATATCCTTACTTGTCAACTCCTTAAAACGCTTTTCATCCTGTTTACTTTTTCCTCCCATCTCATCATCCATTACAATCAGCTTCTGACACATAAGTATGTCATCATCCTTACCGGCATCAAGTTTAGATTCAGCGTAATATTTCTTTAAACCTTTTGGTAATAACCTTCTGAACCATTCTGTTTTACCGCTGTTTTGTCCACCTGTAAATGCTAAAACTGACCTAACAGGATAACCGTTATATGCTGCTATCAGAGATAAAATCCATTTTCTTATAAACACCGACTTCATTCCTGTTTCTGATCTTATAGATTTACACAACAAATCAATATTGCCGGATGATCTCCTGTGCATATTACGTTCTATATATTCAGATATCGGGTTATATGTATGTATGAAATCAGAAAAAATATAAGACTCGCAAATATCCTTGGTTATTTCCTTTGAGTTGAAGAACATTCTTGCACGTAGGTATATAGAATTTATCCTTTCCCGTTTAACCTCGTTTCCGTTTTCCTCTATCATCCTTGTTATTGAGTTTATCTTCATTGGATGATTTTGCTTCATCCATTCAGAGATCGACTGTATAACTTGTTCAGGTGTGCTTACCTCACGGCTAATATCAATATCATTTCTCTTGAATACCTCATTAACAAGTTCGCTGGCTCTTTCTGGGTCTACTCCGTTCATTTCCTGAAGCTGAACTTTTACTGCTTCTGCTGATCTTCCTGAACGCTTACCCATTGTGGCTATCTGTATAGCTTTCTGGTTTACTTCTGGAGGATGAATACCGACCTGTTTTAGCATCCAGTAAAGCGTACCAACCGTGATACCATGCTTATTACCTTTAAGAGAAATATTGTATTGTTTCTCGGCATGTCTGCTATCGTATTTTTCAGAAACAGAACAAAGTGAATAAAACCAGCCACGACCGGATTCTCCAAAACCGTCTGCAATAGCGAACCCAAGTTTCATATAGCTGTCATAATCGTATGCTATATTGTGACCTAAGTTTACGCACTCCATTATCATTTCGCCAACTGTATCTCCTGGAACTACAATAGGAAGTGACGGTGTTTTTTTAGGCTTATCTACAAGCGTTTTACTTAACTTACTTTTAGTATTCAGGTGCAATTCAGGATCGAAAGACACGAATCTAAGGCTGGCAACATTCTGAGGTGCGCTATCTATTTTTATTCCAAAAGAAACGTAATAGTAGTTCTGTAGCCATTTAAAACTTTCCTTATGTTTAGCTGGGTTTATCTTTACTAATACCGCAAGTCCAGCCCCGCTACTAGACTTCATTACAGCGTATGTATAAGGATCGTTTATTAATTCGGTTTTGTCGTTAAAATAATCAATGTCAATGCAGATAAATCCGCTATGCTCCATTAACAATTCTTCTTTTCGTTCTCCGAAAGTACCGGAAATAGTAACAGACGGTAACGACCTTTTTAACCAAGACCTTTTATCTTTATCTTCCTCTATTCTTATTTTTTCTATTATACTTTTCCATTTTCCGTACTTAACAAGGTTTAAGAAAGATTCAACCGTTAATCTTTCAGAAGAAATATGAGGTTTGCCTTTATCCGGCAAAGACTTAAATAATGATATGTTACCCATAACTAATTTTTAATTTTATAATCCGTATACTGGCAATTATCAATATCTTCCAGTTGCCTGCTTAACCACCCTCTTTTATACCCTTTTACTGATGCGTATTCCTTTACTGCATCCTCTCCAAGTGAACGAATGACACGCCAAATAAACGATGGTTTATATTTCTTGCTTGATTCAAGTAATAGCAATTCCGGCACGTTAAGAGAAGAGGTATTTCTGTCCAGTAATTCTGTTGCAATTTTTGGCGTTACTTCAATCATTACGCCTTCTCCTAGAACAGCTTCCTTAATAGGGAAAGGAGTACCGCAATATTTACACTTTACTGCACTTATCGGATTTAAACACCCGCACTCAGTATTCGGACATTCCTTTACAGGGGATACAGATTCCTTTTTTTCTCGTGGCGGTTTTAGCTTCCATTCTCTAGCTTCATTCCACATTCCGAACCTGTCGTGATTCATACCAAAATCCAAACCGATGAATATATTTTTACCAGGATATAACCGTGATCCACGTCCAAAACACTGAAGAAATAGCGGTAAAGACTTCGTAGCTCGATTCATTATCACGCATTGTATGCTTGGCTCATCATATCCAGTAGTAAGAATACCGCAATTGTTAAGCACCGAAAAAGCACCATCTCGGAAGGCGGATAAAATTCTGGATCTTTCATCGTCTGGTGTTTTACTTGTTATAAACTCACTGGATATTCCAGCGGCAATAAAAGCGTTATGAGTATTTATAGTATGCTTAATGTTAACATTGAATACTATCGTTTTCAGTCCATCTGCAAGTTTACGCCACTGGTCAATAACACCATCATAAAGTTTAGGTTTATCGTAATGAGATATTAGACTAGCATCTGTATACTCTCCGGCTTTGACTTCTAAGTCTGAAAAATCGTCAACCATTTGGTATGCTTTGCAGTCAACCAAAAAACCTTGCTCAACTAGATCAGGAATGTCAATGTTCTGAACGATATTAGTGTAATACTTAAAGAAGTGTTTGCCTTCTGGTGTTGCAGTCGCGCCTATTACACGTGACAACGGGAATAAGTCTAAAATCTTGGTAAAATTTCCCTTATGCGCTTCATCTATAATGATTAGATCTGGTCTTAGTCCAGCTAGAACATCTGAACGTCTTTTTATAGTCTCAACCATAGCAAGGTAAATTGTAGCCCCTAAATATGTGTTTTTTTTACTTGCGGATATTTCCTCAACTGCTACTCCTGTATTAGCTAACGCCTTTATTGTTTGCTTAAACAACTCCGTCCTGTCAGTAAGAACAATTGTAACTGTTCCTTTTTCCGCTGCAAGTCTTACCATTTCAGAGAACACTACTGTTTTCCCTGCGCCTGTAGGCAAACACAAAACCTGCCTTTGATATTTATTAGCAAAACCCTGCCTTAATTGTAATATAGATTCAGTCTGGTAATTTCTAAGGTTTAGCATTTTCGCCCTCCCTCATTTTAAGGTAAAGCCTCCAATACATAATTTTTCCGTCTAATCCTGTCAGGTCAGGAACGAAACCAGACATACCCTTATAAACGTCTATCAACACAACATTTGTAGATATAGCCCAAATTCGCAATTTTATTTCACGAACATCAGGAATTATAGACTGAGATACGAACTTAACATACCGATCGCACCCGTTGCAGACCTGTTTAATATGCGGCCCAGCATAAATGAATTTTGCCTCGTCTACCAAACCGCAGTTATGGCACTCATGAGGAAATAATAATTCCATAATAAAAAATAAAACCTTTATTTGGGATCAGCAGTGGTAGTTGCATCACCCAAATAAAGGCTGTTAAAATGTTTTAATACCGGCTACCACTCCGTTTCTTGTAACCCAAATATAGTTAATAAAAATGGTAAATAAAAGTTAGTTTTTAACCTCCATTCTCATACCTTCAGATATAAGCACCTGTATCTCTTCATGACTTCGCTTTATATCCGACTTCATAGATTCCAATATCGTTATCGTAAAAGACACATCAGTAACTTGCTTAATATACCACCGCTCGCCTTTATTTAGCCAAACCTCACCTCGTTTAGGCATAATAACCGATGTATCCGGTATTTGTTCCTGCTTCTCTCTAAAAGCCGGATCAAAAACTTTAACTTCCGGCAATGCATCAGCTATACAAGGCTGAATGCTGAACTTATGAGAATTCACTAAATGAGATACCGTCAAATCATCCATTGCTTTTTCTTCTTCACCTATCGAAACTGAAATATATCTGCCATACAGAAAAGCCGGATAACGGCACATTTTGACTGCTTTTTCTAAATAGATTTCCTCTGCTGATTGTTTGGTGCTTTTAGGCGGTGTTTTGCCTTCTTTAAAAGCCTGGTCAATCAACTGCATGATACCTCGTTTTAAGGCTGTGCGGTCGTCAATCAGAACGTCGATAACTTCGTTCAGGTCGGAGTATGTGATTGAGTGGTTACGTTGTTTTGCCATTACACAATACTTTTAAATCTAAACCCCTTACATTTATATCCCTTAGTTATTGATTCAGAAATATTTCCAGAACCTATTCCTGTAATTAAAGAGGCTTCATTTATAGAAGGATAAACACATATTAATTTATCATTCCAGTATTTCCCAACAATAACTGTGTCAGCCCTTTCTTTTGATAAATCCCCTATCCTTTTCGGATTTATTTTGGCGTGTTTCTTTCTAATCTGAAAACCATTTGCTGATAAATCTTCGCCGCTAATAACTCTATTTACCTGCGGTTGGTGTGATTTTATTGCTCTAGCGCATTCGCTTATGCTAGAGAACTCTTGCAAAAAATAACCCTGATTATCAAAAAGCAATACTTCTATTTTTTCCCTTCCCATTACCACGATAACTTAAACTGTTTATACTCTGTTACCTTTGTCCTCTCAACCTTAAACCCTTCCGTTTCCAGCATTTCAATAGTCTGATCTGATGGATTAGAAATGTGAACATGCCTTACCTTACTAAACGTACGCTGCAATCTGTTCATTTCTGCAATACATTTTCTGTACTGCGATGATGCGGATAGTTCGCGCATCTTTTCTGCTAGTGGTTGTTTCATGATATTTCTTCGTTATTATTTGTTTCCAATTCTGCTTCCCATGCTTCACTGAATTCACGATCAGCAAATAAAGAAGCTAATCCTGTTACCTGGCATAATCTCAATACCTCATCTGCATCCATACCTAAATGCTTAGCTATCTTAGCATCATTCCAGTTACGTTTTTTCAGGTGCATAACTATCTCAGACATAGATTCTACGTTGTGTTTACCACGGGCACGATTGTGACGAACTGTAGCGGCCATACGATCTTCAAGCGCCTCACGATCTCCATTAATAGTGACTACAGGAACGTAACCAAAAACACGTGAATTAACAGCCTGATGTTCCTTAATAACTCTTGTCCTATGGAATCCATCAACTACCTCTCTGCCTACTTCATTACCCATTGTAACTACTGGCTGCGTAAGGCCGTCAGCTTCTATTGATAAAGCCAGCAAGTTTTGCTCTGTTGTTGCTGTGGCATTAGGGTTGTAGCTGTTGGCTTGAACGTTATCAGACTTAACCCACTGAACCAAATCTACAGGTTCATTCTTGAACGGGCTAATCTCATGAATCTTTAACCTTAATTCGTTTATCGCAGAAACCTTCTCATTTAAAGGTAAATCTGCGATTTGTTTTAATATTTCATCAATTTGTGACATATTTTATAGCTTTTTAAAATTTTAAATCCTAGTTTCAAGTAAATTGGTAGCGCCATATTTGAGCTATTAACCTTCCATGACTGCTCAGGTATATCGTTGTATAGAGCCGAAAATACACCTTTATTTCTGAATGACGGCCTTGTATAGGCATAAAGTATTGTATCATTTTTGTGACAAATAAAGCCAGTCATTACACCTTCCGAATAAGCAAAGTACCAATATTGATCGCCTGACCATTTAATAAACTCACCCATTTCAGAGTAAAACACATCACTAATCAGCAATACACCTAATTCACCTGCTATAAAATGAGCCGACTGACTTTTTACTATTCGTATATTTTCCATTCCGTTCTACGTTTACGCATTAAATTCATGTATTTATTGTATGCAGATGACTTGGTAACTCCAAACCCTAAAGTCTTACAATACCAATCATTACGGAGCAGCGTTTTGGCTATCTGCCTCCAAGCAGGAATCTTACCTAACTGCTCCAATTTGTAATCGCCCTGATCCGGTATTCCATCTGGATAACCACGTTCACGATACCACTTGATATAAACAGCTATTTTATTCTTGTAATGCTCTGATGTTGTTGGCGGCATTGAGTCCAATATGAAGTTGCTGAATGATTCCCATGTATGACCTTCTGGTAATGATACATTAGCATTCCCCAATATATTACCTCGTTCCCTGCTGTATAAAGCAGCTCCATTTATACCGGACATACGGGCTACGAATTTAGACCACGTAACCGGCTCTATGATTTGGTAAATCCAAAGGTTCTTTCTGGCTTCATCACCGAATGGCTCATCTATTCTCATTTGAGAAACTGACAATCCAGCCATGTGCATGCGATCATAGACCTTATTGTATGAATTACCGGATTTAGCTATGTAAGTCCAAATATCATCTACCTGCCAATCGTAAATCGGGTACACATTCCAAATATTATCTACTGCATTAGTTGTAAACATTTTTCCGTCATAACGGGCTACGTCTTCCCTGGCTATAGCTCTGAAGCGGTTCAATGATTCCTGCGCTCTAATACCCACAAATGAAGCTGTTTCCTCCCCTTCGCTATACCATTTAGCGAACAGCGGAACGAATTCTTCAAAAGTGATTCCTGAATAATAGAATGGATATTTGTATGCATTAGATTTTTCGTGCTTCTGTCTAGTCCATAGATTTTTCTTTCTTTCATCCCATGAACGCCATAACGGCTCATAAGCAGAACAAGCAGAACAAGTTTCTACTTCCAATGCGATCCAATGAAGATCAATCCATTCTGCGTACTTAGTAGTCATTTCGTCTATGTGTTCAATAGTCAAATCGAACTGACATTCCCAATCTATAAACAGAAGCCCTATTTTCCTATTACGCATCTTAGCCTCTTCCAACACTAAATGAAGCATAACCGTACTGTCTTTACCTCCTGAAAAAGACAAGTATATTTTATTAAAATTGTCGAAGGTGTATTTTATTCGCTCCTTTGAAGCCAACAATACGTCTGTGTCTAATAATCTTTTTCCCATTACAATAAAGTTCTAATAGCTTTTGTTAATGACCCAAACTTTTTTTCTAATAAAGCCTTGTCGGATGGTTTTATGCTAACTGTAAAAGATTTTACAGATTCTTCTTTTTTTGGTCTGCCTAATTTATTTCCCATTATTTAAATATTCTATAGCGTCTAGTAATCTGTGAAACGATTGTCCTGATTGAAAAGAAGCCCTGTTTATTAGTATTGTTGTTGCTTTAACCCTGTTTGAATCATGTTTTTTAGTTCTAGCTTTTGGTTGGGATGCAATATCAAAAAGTTCGGTAGTTGATAAATTTTTCATGTTTTTTTGTTTTGATATTCAAATATACATCTTTTATTTATTTAAACAAATAAATTAATAATCTTTTTCCCGTTCTTTTATGATTTGTTCTGCTATTTGATTTGCGTTTGACCTTTGTTCTTCTGTTAATTTAAACCATGCTGATCTGGTAACCGATTCCGGAACACCATATTCTATGCAACATGCAGCTTGACCTAGCCATGATCTGCGATTAGATTTAACATCAGTAAGGTTTTGTTTAGTTGCTATCGGCCATTCGTTTACAACTCGTGTCATTGCCTCTAATGGATTGATGAGAACTTCAATTGCTTGCCGTTCTTGTAGTTCAGGATTTATGGGTTTATGCCACATTCCATTTTTCCAGTCTTCCCAATTTTCATAGTGCGTATAGTATTGTTCCATGACTGCAATATATAAATAAGGATCTTGTTTTTATGTAACAAAACTGATATGTAGTTATTTCTTGTAAAAATCAATTCTCCCGTAGTTTCTGAACTTTTTGGTGTATCTGTACTCTTTAGATTTTAAAGCTCTTATAATGGCTGTATTTAAGTCTTATCGAAATTAATCTTACTCTCTATTACTAATGTCATGGTCTTATCTGATTTAACTATGAAAGTAGCGTAAATCCTAATAATTCTTTTTACTGCTTCTTCTGTGATATTAAGAAGTTCAGATATATCGACTATAGTTTTGCCTATAGCCGACATTTCGATTACCATTGATATTACATCTTTCTGCTTTTTTCTTCCAGACTGTTTGAGTAACCCTAATTCCTTTCTATCTAAATAGATCATCTTTTCTGTAACACCTAATATCAACCCCATTTCTGGATCTTTCATAGAAGTCCAGTTTGTTTTTATGAAATGATACCTATCAGATTTACTGGTTCTCATAAGGATTCTATAAACCTCCTGATCTCATCAACACGCCTCTCAACGTTACCCATGCAAGAACGATCCCTGTCTAATGCGAAACGCTTAACCCTTAGATCCAATGAAAAATTTGAATAAGTCATTGACGCTTTTATTTCGTCATACAGCTCAACCTCCATTTCTTCTAAACCTAGCTCATACATTCTTATACGACACTCTCTCTCTACCATTCTTTCAGGAGCATCCATAAGCGTATAGACTAATCCAAATTGACTACGGTCGTAAAGCTCTAAATATCCTTGGCCTTGCCAACCGTAACCATCTATAGGAATCTCTTTATTGAATAAAGGAAATGTGTCTTGTGACCAGGAGTTTTTGATGTCCTCTACGGTATCGGTATTTTCCGGTAAAACATCGCATTCACCTGTTAAGTAGTCATTCCATTTAGGCTCAGTATTTTTTACAGCCCCTTTCCATCCGTAATAATCAGCAGCAAGGATTATAGAATCTTTTTCGCATTCATTTCCTTTTTCAGTGTATTTTGATCTGAAATTTGTCAGTCTTCCATAAAATTCAGGCTGAGACTTAAGCCATTTGTACACATGCTCAATACATGTTTTAGACAAATGAATACGATCAGCATTAAGCTTAAGAAGGTCGGTTTTTAAATGAAGGTTAGCTACGTTATCTACTAATTTCGCGTAAGTTGCTGTTTCTTTATTTTTCGATTCCGAAATCCTTTTCTCCTTCTCAGCTATACTTTTCATGTGATCTGATAGTATCAGTTTAGGGTGTTTCTCTTTTGGTTCTGAAAGGATAGCTCCAATCCCAGAACACCTTGCTTTAAACTGTTTCGATAACTGCATCTTCTATTGATTTAATGATTTCTCCTGAAACAGTATACTTTGACTTAAGAAAATCAATAGCGGCCTCTTTAGTCGTTCTTCCTTTTATTACGGCTTCTAAAGTTCCGGCATGAGCCTTACTATTTAAAGGTAAATCGGGAAGAGCTATTTTTGGCGCAACATCACGAACCCTCAAAGCTTCCATGTTTTCGCCGAACGCCCTTATTTTGATAACGTACAGGGTTATTGGTTTACCAATCCAGTCCTCTATGAATGGACTTCCTAATGCTTTGGTGATGTTTTTAGCGTTAACGCTATTGACAATCATAGGCTTTTGACCTTTAAGGTAAAGAACCATGCCTTGGTTTTTTTCAGCGTTCTTTAGTTCTTCTTTTTTTACACCTTCAATAACAGCTACCATTTCATTTGTGGTACCGTCACCATTCATTAATTCAAATGCTCCGATGTAGTTCACATCACGGACTTTTTTGTAATGAGTCTTTTGTTCCATTTTACTTTTCTTTAGGGAGGCGTTTTAAACCTCGGTTATTTTTATGCAATTTAAATTTATTATTAGATTATGAATGTAACGATACAGTTACTCTATCCTTTTAGCCAACTCAATCATGTAAGGCTTAACTGACTGTTTTACCGCTTTACTTAATCCGATACCCATCTGTTTACCTACATCAGTTTTAAACTTAACCTTTTCGAGTCGCTTAAACTGTTCGAATATTAGTCGAATCAGCTTTTTGTCGTGTTCGGTGCCGGTCATATATTGCTTATTGTTTTGTAAGCATGAATCATATCTTCTAAATCTGATGGAGATATGTTTATACTGTTACTTCCGTCAAATATCTTTATTAGATCAACATGAACATTAGCGTTTTTTCCGTTGTGAAGCTTAACTTCTATAGATTTGGGCTTGTTTTGTTCCTGAATCCAAGCTTCGGCGGCTTCACGGGTGGAGAATTTAGCCCAGTAGTAGATTCCTTTTTCGTCTTTATAATGACTCTCGTGCAACTGTCCAGTACCTACCTCTACGAGTTTCTCTTCGATTTCAGTATTTGAAAAATCAATAGGGTTGCCAATCCTTGTTTTAACTAAAAAAACCTTGTCGTTCTCGTAAACAGGCGCTCCGTCAACTGTGTGGTATAAAATCACAGGCACTTTAATCCCAACCTCAGCAGCGAAGTCTGAGAATGACACTCCAGAATAACCCTTTTCGTTTAAATCAAAACCTTCGTCGCACCCAATTTCAAGTTGAAGGTACTCTGATTGATACGCAACAAATGTGTTATTATCATTAGGTTCATATAGTCTAGTTTGCCACCTCTTACTCTTATAATGCTCCATCAGCAACTTGAACTCACGCTCATTGTTAACTTGGATAGCGCATTTGCCTGACAGTATTGATCGTTTCTCTAGCTCAGCACTGAGAGCCTTGCTAAGCATTTCTTTTGCCTCCTCTAATTTTTCTAGGGCTTCTCTAAGTCTATCCATCTTATCTAATTTTTATAACTCCGTACTCAATCAACAACACCAACATTCCGATAGCTAAAGCAGCTACGGCCACACACTGAACAACCGGAAAAGGTTTTACTGGCCTATCCTGATGGATGTAAATAGGTTTTTTGTTTTTCATTTCTCTACTGTATTAATATCAACAGCTAAACCTTGGCCTATAAGGTCGTTTATGTCGAACAGGTTTTCGATTAGATATTGCGCAGCCTTATAAGGCATCGCACTTATGGAAACATCATCTTCGTATTCTCCTCCCTCTATTTCAATTATGAATTCTCTTTTCTGGTCATCATACGAAATCAATCCGCTGAATATCCATTTAAGATCCATCAAAGTATCTTCCTTATTTAAATCTACCATCGGCCTCAATCTTGGCTTAATATCCGACACAGCACAATACATTCCGTATGTACGAGTTCTGCCTTTAACATTAACGGAATCCATTGATATAGTATCCAATTCTTTTACCTCTCCTTGTGTATCTAGGAAAGTTAGTCCGTATGGCAGATACATCGCTATATCAGATACTTGTAGTTCTGTTTTCATGACCCAAACCCCTTCCTGCTTTCTGCCATTACAACAACTAAAGCGTCTTGCAATTCACATTTAATTCCGGACAGCTTAATCGACCTATCGATATTACCGTCCTTAATAGCTAACTGATCTTCTTTGTCAAGTTCAGCTATTCTGTTTCTAAGGTATTTTTCTATTGCGTTCATATTTTTGATAAGATTAAATTTCTTGCTTTCATGTAGGCTGTTTCTTTGATTACTGACTCCTTAAACCTGTTAGAGTTGAGTGGTGCTGAATTCTGAGTATCTCTTTCACCCTTAATGAGATTATCCAACTCCTGAATGATCTCGTAAACATCCTGATTAGATAACGATGCGTTTGGTTTTTTCTGTGCGCTCATGTTATTCCCCTCCCAAAATTACCAACCTGTAATATTCAGAACAAGCTAAATCCCAATTAGCCTCAACGTCTAACCACTCACTTACAGGGGTTTCAACATCGTACTCACATGATGAAGGATCACAAGCTAAACCCGAACCGCATGATTCTAAGTTCATGTTGTGTCTTTCAACGAAAGCTTCTAATTGAGTTGTAGTCAAGTGATTTTGATGACCGTTAGACAAGTGAAGTGTAACTAATCCTTTTGATTCTTCTGATAATTTGATTGTTGGAGTATTCATGATTTTGTTTTTTTGTTTGTTTCTATAGTACAAGTATCGGGACAATAAATCATATATGCAAGAAATATTTAAATAAAATTTATTTATTTTTTATTTCTCATTTATTCAGAAATTATTTACTACATTTGTATATGTTAAAAACAAAAACAATAAGAATAGACGACAAGTTGCACGAGGCTGCAAGGCTATACGTCACTACATTAGGTATTAGTGGTGGTTTTTCTGCTTATATCCAGGGGTTGATTGTTAATGATTTTAAAAAGAATGGTGTTAAATTGCCGAAGGAGGATAAGCAATGACCCTAAAAAACCTAACAACCGCCCTAATGATCATCGGCCTTACTTTAGTCGTTTACTATGTAGGTACTGAGATGGTTAAACACATTTTTAATGATGGCTATTATGAATAAGGTAGAAATAAATTGCACTTCAACAATGGGCGGCGACAAAATGATAATAGAGCAAGGCGCTAGATCTAGCGAACTGTCTATTTCAGTTCTTGAAGATCGTTTATTCAAAGATCCCACCACAATAACAATCGGCAAGTATGAGGCTGAGGAAATCATCAATGCCTTAAAGGTAAAATTCGACTTATGACTAAAACTCAAAGAACTGACATGCTGAAAGATGTTATATCTGATCGCATACGTTCAGCAGCTTACAGGGCTTGGTTTATCCTTAGTTTAAAACCAACAGAAACAGGAACAATTTTTAAAACATTAAATAGATTGAAATGAAAATACCAAGCAAGGAAGAAATCACTCACAGACAAACATGTTGTAAGTGTAAGGGTCGTACCGCTTTAGTTTCAGGTTTCTGGTTCTATACTCCTGACCAAGAACCCTATGAAAATGGTAAAGAGGAAGACTCAGAAGTAGGGGATTCAGAAGCATATATGAATGGATTTGTTTGTGATGAATGTAATACGATACAAGGTGTATTTATCGATGAACAAAAATATTTGTCAGCAATGCATGCATTACAAGCCAAATCCGACCGGCTGCAAGCTGAATTGGAGCAGGTCAAGGCGGAGAGGGAAATGTATGAGAAAGCATTTTTTGAGTTAGCTGATAAACTGGACATCAGAACCAGAACTGAAACCCTTAAAGCCCTTCAATCAACCAAACAGTAAGATTATGTCGAAAGCAAAAGATGCAGTAAGATTTGTTCGCCAACAGCAAGTAAAAGCTATGGAAGATACAATCTATGCGAGAAAACACAATTTTGAATTTGAAGCGCTTGCTTCTGCAAAACTTGAAAAACAATTGGGCGATATAGCAATGAAGCTCGAAGATATTTTGGGAACCTGATATGTCGGCCACAATTAAAATCACAAACTAAATAGAGGAATGATGAAAAAATCAGCAGTATATTTTGGAGTTATCTTATTTATATTATTTGGATGCTCAACTGAGCCCATGGACACAAGTAAAATTGATAAATATAAATCAGGCGATACGGTTTTTGCTCAGGGAACATTAAGCCCTGTAAGAATAGTTATAGTGAGGAAGTTCGATAAGGAGCAAATCGCAGAAATAAAGTACCTGTCTGATGGGGAGGTTGTTTATAAAAGCTACGAGGACATAAACCATTATTTACCTGAAAAATACTAAAAACCATGAAAATAAATTACATTTTAATTGGCCTTGCCCTATTGCTTTCCGCTTGCAAATCATGCGAGCTAAGCGGTGCTAGTGGCGAAAGAAAATGCGACAACCCAATGTACAAAGGAAGTTGCTGTTATAAAGGCATAGACACCTGTAAATATGAGTAACATGAAAATAATTTCAACAGGCGCAGCAGATATACTGCTGCTGGATTTGCCGGAGGGGTCAAGAGAACTTAAGGTCTTCAATGATGAAAAGCCATATCTTTCATTCTTTGAAGGACATACTACGCCTAGAATTTATCTCCCTGAAGGCTACAACTACACCATTTTAGACGTGTCTGATAAAATGACAGAGGAGCAATGGCAATCGATACTGCCTAATTATGGAGGTAAGATATTCGACTATGATCTTAAGCATTATAATAGCTATCCAGATTATGAATTTGCAAATCACCCATTTGAAAGTAAGTTCTTCGGTACAGCTATAGAATCCGGGCACTCACTTCTCAAGTCCCAAGGCATATTGCTTGAGAATCCTTTTGGAGATAAAAGACCAAAAGATTGTTTTTATGCAGAAAATAAAAATGGTTATAGAGAGAAAATTTACGATGGATTTCAAAAAAAATGGGATGAATACCAATCCAAAGTCAAAAACCCACTGGTAATTAAAGCAGAGAAAATCACTTAACTACCCCGTAAACAATCAATCCACCCAAAATAGCCCCAGCAAAAAACTTCCATCCGGTTTTCTTTTGTTGGGGTTTTACATAAAACGATTCCAGTTCTACGACTTTCAATCCTTTAAATGAATGATTAGCATTCAACCTGAAATCTTTACCTATAGAATACCTAACTGTATCTACAGCAGACAAAGCCATACGGGTACTGTCAGGCCACGATGTAATATTAGCTGTATAATCCTTGGTTTTAACTGCTGCATTCCTTATATCGCTTCTAATTGAGTCAGTATTTACGACTACGGTATCAATACGCCATTCGACTACAGTTTTAATGCCCGTTTTAGCACCTTTTTTCACCATTTCAGCTAGTTTAGCATCTTTTACGGCTAATTCATGCCTTAACATTTCAACATCTTCAGCGGCAAAAACAGCTTTGCTTACTGATCCGTCCGGCTCTTTTCGCAAAGTGTCGTTTCTTGCGGTTGATATTTGATCCACATCAGACTTTAAAGGTGAACCTTTGCGCCAAAACAAGGCGACGACCAATAATGCGATTACGATATACGGGATACTATTTTTTAGTGTCATCGGATTGATTTTTAATGTCAGGAATGCTAGAGCTCATGTTTACTATAGCTTCGTCCTTCTTTGCGCTTGACTGGCTAGAACCAAAGAAATAGTTTAGTACTTGTGTTAAAGCCGCTACTATAGCGATTATAACTTGCGGATCAGATTGAGCCTTTCCCTGAAAATAGGTTATGAAGAAATAGGAAAACGAAAGCACTACCACGAAGAACGCAATAATCACCTTCAGTAGTTCGGTGTTTATTTTCATGGTTATTTGCCTTTAAGTTGGAAATGTGGCTTATCCCACCCTTTAGGAAGAGTTTTTGTTGCGGGAAAATTACCGCCCCATTCGATAGCGATACCTAAGCAAGTAGCCGTAGCCATGATATGAGCTGCAATGATCGGTAACTGTTTGCCTTTGTCATTAAAGTCAATAGCTCCGTTTACGTACGGGTAAAGATCTACGGCGTGCCCAAAATTATCTGATTTAACTTGATGGTTTGACTTATTTTTAACTCCATCTGCATTAGTGACAATCCCTCCTGGTTTTGTTCTTCCTTTAGCGTATAGCGCCTGTTGTTGTGCTGTGGTTCTTACTCCATCAGTTATGGTAAAGTCAACCGGTGTGTTTACGATTGCAGCTTTCATTACTTTCACTAAGTCGGGATGAATTCCTTTTAGAGTATTTAAACTCTGATTTCCAAATGATGCCATATTATTTATTTTTAGTAACCTTAAAAAAGAACCTATAAGTGGCGAATATCGCAGACCACAATACCACGTTAGTATATAACATTAATTCAGGCCTCACAAACATGTTGCCTCTGCTGAATGGTGGTATCAGAAATAGTATTGTAGGACACAAAGAAGCAACCAATAACATACTCCAAAAGTAAACCGGATTATCCTTCATCCATTCCTTATACCTTTTATCGCCCCTTATCCATCCGTTAACTGTAATCCAGTAAATACCACGACCGTCAAGTCTTACTGATGAAACAAATCGGGTAGCCATGAATACTATTCCTATCATTAAGCAGATTAAAATGAATCCCGAAAGCTGTTCTAATGTCATGATATATCCTCCTGTTCTTCTGTCGTTTGATTGGGAGCGGATTTAACACTTTCAGTAGCAAGAAACGTGCTTAACTTAATTCTTAACCATTGTTTTATTCCGTCTTTACCTATAACCTCGAATTGGCCGACTAAGAATGTAGCGAAAAGACTGTTTAGGAATAAGTAAATCTCGAATCCGTCACGACCTTTTGGGAACATATAATTCCAAACCAATATTGTAAAGAACGACCAGCTTATCGTGCATATCGATTGATACATCAATGAAGCCCATGTAAGCCTATGTTTTCTATGCTCCATTCCAAGTCTAAGAACGAACGCTAATATAATACATAAAGAATACCAAGCCCAAAGCATAGGGTTTACTATTGCGAAAGGTATGGCTATCACGTTCAGTATTACAAAATCCAAAGTAGCGTAGACTATCTTCATTGTGATATTCATGACTTGTTATTTATTGCGCAATGGACAAGGAATGTAACAAATCCTAAACCTAGTATGTAGGCCATTATGTCGGTATGCCCTATCGAGTATCCTTCGCCTTTATATATGCACCAAACAACATAAAAGCATTGAGATATACAGAAGTATTTTATGTACTCCAAAAGAAGCCGTCCTGACTCCTTGAATGATTCTACGTTTCTAGCTTCATAACATAAGTAAGCTATAAAGCCGTATTGGGTTATAAGGTTTAATCCTCCCCAAAACCTGCTATCATCAGCTAAAGGAGTTAAGTAGGCTATGTTTAACATAACAAAAGAAAACAGGACGGCATTCCTCATTCTAGCTGGTCACTTGATCTTCAATCGGATCTCCTGTTTCAGGATCAGTAACTGGTTTAGGTTGATCTAAGTCTTCGTCTTTTCTAGGATCTGGTTTTACAGGATCTGGCATAACTTTAGTTTAATGGTGTAACAATCCTTAAAGTTAAGCAATATTTGTAACAATCAGGTTACATAAGAAAAGCTAGTGTTTTATCTCGTATGTTTGTTTCAGAGAGCGTTAATTTAGATTCCATAGTTATCCGGATGGATGCTACGGTTTTTTACCTTTAAATCAACATGAAATGAAACAGATCGAATCAATGAAGTACAATACATTAGAAAGAATATGCCTTATTATGGTGGCTATTTTATTTACTATTTTAGTAGTATTATTGTCATGAGGTTGCTACTATATCTTGCGCTAGTCATAATAATAATTTGTGTTATAGGAATAATTTTAACCTCATTCCAATGATAAAAGTAATACTACACAAGCCTCACAACGGGCAAACATATATTTGTTGCAATCATTGCTACCCGATGGATTTCGTTGATAAAAAAGGCAATTCGTATGAGATTTTGGTATTGGTTTACAGAAAAGGAGTAGAAGAAACTCTCTATATGAATCAGGTGAAACATATAGAGAGTGCTCAGGAATATAGGATAGATTAGTTTAAAAATGTAAGCATACGTTTCATGTTGTTTTTTAGGTAAATGTAGCAAATATCTGTAATAACAAAAAAGCCCCTCATGACGAAGAGCTTTGAAAGCAAAAACATTTAATTTTTATCTGATTCGATAATTGACTTTTCAATAATTTTTAACTCTTTTTTACTTAGAGATTTAACGTATAAATCTCCAATAAATGAGTTATGAATTTCTGATTCTGTCATTCCTTGAGAAACCAATTCATTAATCTTATCAATGTTTTCCTCTACAACTTTTTTGTACCTTTCTCCAAAGGTTTGAATATAAAATTCCATATTATAATAAATTTTGTGTATAAAAATTACAAGTTTGAATTACCGGAAATACATTGTTATACATTATAACATGTCCTGTATCACCTCTAGGATGCAGCCTGGTTCCTGCTACTGTCTCAGTGAAATTTGAGTTTTGTATATTAAAACCAATACTCATATCCGCGTATTTTAATTCTTTGCCGGCATAGTCTGAATCAGCAACTAATGATTGCATAGCAGACCTATATGAAGCAAGATTTGGTGATCTTACAGGATCATCAGTTGGAGTCGCTCCAACAAGTATGATTGCTACTTTTGGGGCATTCTGATAATAATAGTTCAATAAAAGCTTCATTTTTGAGATATAGTTCGTAGCCGTTGCATCACCTCCTTCTGCATCATTTAGCCCACATCCTAATATTACAAATTTTAAACGCGCCCACTCTGATCTTGATCTAGCATAATACCCATTTTGCATTGCATACACCATAAGTTGAGTAATAGCTCCGCCAAATGATTTATTATTTCTCCATATAGATATTTTTAAATCCTTTTTAAGTTGATTACATATCCTAGCTCCAAACTGAGTATAACCCAGGTTAGGAACAGTTCCCGTTCCACCAAGTAAACCTAATTGCGTCCATCCTATTGACTCCATAGCGACGTCGCCTACTCCATCTGCATCAGTATCAGCATCATCAGTAACCATTTCCGCTCCTATTGTCGTTATTTGCAAATTATAACCTGTTACAGCTTCTGTAGCTACTATTCTTAATCCCAATCTACCGCCCTCTAAGAACTCCACAGCATTTCCCCACGGAATTACTATTTGTCCTCCGCCATTTGGAATATTCATTTCAGGCGTAAGCTTCATTTTATCTAACGTTTGTGCTGCATATGCTCTAGAGATAGAGCCTGTTATTCTGCCTCCAAAAGTAGATCTAATCACAATCGATTTTATCCTGCATCTAAATCCAACAGGCACAGTTTTGCTCGCAAAATCAATTATACCGCCAATGGCTACTGAATTGCCACTGCCTTGATTAATACTCAAATCACAAAAATCTCCGTACATTGAATATAGTTCGTTTTTTGTTAAATTATTAACTACTGGAATCTTCTGTGCCATTACGCGTCTTGTTTAACTGTTACTAAATAATCGATTACATTGTTTTTTGAAATGAAGTAAGAAGCGCTTCCATCACCAATAGGTGAATCATCTGACGCGACATACTTAATACCATCGGGTTTATTGGTGTCAGCAACTAAAGCTGTGTAAGTAGCAAAAGGCTGTATTCCTATACTCTCTCGTAGTTCTGATGTTAGATTGACGAATCCTTCGCCATAGTCTGATGCTCTCCAAATATCTCCTGTTTGCTTATTCAGGTAGAATTGGGCTAAAATTGGGGTTGTACCGTTAGGTAAATTTGCCATTTATTAATTGATGTTATATATTATTAATTATTTTATTAATCTTGAGCTACTAGTACCTGATAGTATAGTTTGTTTTGAAATGACAAGAAAAAAGATTCCGTACCGTCACCATTTGGTGAATCATCAGATACCACATGATATACTCCGTCTTGTCTTGGAGTGGTGGCGACTAGCAACGTGTAAGTGCCAACGGAAGGTATTTCAAGCGGAGATCCGGCTTGATCAAAGGGAACCAAACCTCCATCAGCATAATTATTATTCCACCAATGTACCACGTAACCCCCTACGCTATTCCCTATAGCTACAAACTTACCCTGCCTTACATTTACTCCGTCAGCATCTAATGTAGAAGGTAAAGCGTTGTTGGCTTGTGCAATAGAAGCCCATGGCCCCCACCACCAATCCAAGTTACCCGCGTTAAGTAACTTATATCTTTTTGATATACTAGTCGGTGTAATTGCCATATTTAATCGTCTCCAAGTAAAAACTCATGTTCATTATTTTCATCATACGGGATAGCGTTTTCTAATATGTAAACATCGAAATCTATCCCGCCTATTTCCATTATTTCAGGTATATATACATCAGTCAAATCCTCTGATGTAGTTAAGCTAATAACTGATACTATCTTCTTATCAATAGGTACAGCCATAACCATTATCCTTCTCGTTCCGGTGCCTACCACAATCGGTGAAGTCGTATATTCACCATTAGTAAGAGCGGTGATTTCTGCTTCTGTTGTCGGTCTGGTTACTGCATTCCCGTAAAATATCGTATTGTAAATGTCTGGTACTGAAATAACCGTAGTAAATGCTCCGTTACCTTCTAAAGTAACATTCCATGCAGCAGTAGAATTGACAGCCGCATTAAATCCGCCTGTTCGTATCAAAACATTTCCTTCCAAAGAGAAAGACGGCATACCTACCTGTTTTGTAGCTATACGTACACCTAATTGACCACCTGTAAGGAATTTATTCAGTATCGTATTCAACCCTGTTCCGGCCATTTTGATAAGCATGTTGGCGTTAAGCGTGACATTCCACGACCTTACACCCTCGATATACTCTTTCCAACGCCCTGATGACTGAGCTGATGCGCCTCGTAAATCTGTTTCAAAAGCCACTTCGCATGAAGTTTCGCAGCTAACGAATTCTCCATCGATTTCAACCCCTAACATGTTACCGGACATTTTCGTCTGAGCCATGATGTAAAGATAGGTAATTGTAATAATAATAATACAATGAATTGCCTCTAATTACTAAGCGTTCTTTCATTATCGTTACTTCCGTAGTATTCCAGTGATATAGCTATATCATCATTTCGTGACTCTATGGCATTCAAATCTATGGTGCAAGTCTCGGTATTCCAACTACATCCTAAAGGTAAAAGTTTCTGATCAGTCAATCCTTCAATACTATAAACCTCTCCGTACGACCACCCATTTCCGTATATCGATCCTTCAAAAAGATTAGAAGGCTTATACTTGTTTCGCAATATGGCTTGACTGTTCATTGCTGTCAATGTCAACCCTGAAGCAATACTATCAGAATAAAACTTCTCTAAACCAGGCTTATCAAAATTAGTCATGTAGTTGGAAACAAAGAAACCATTATGAGATGAGCTTATCTTCATGGTATGCTCTTCTTTTCCAAGCTTCGACAACGGTTCAAATGTTGCTTTCACTACATCAGAATTACGATCTACATTCAGATAAATGTCATCGAAAAATATAACTGCTCCTGCTGGTATTTTAATCAATACAGCTAATGCCGGATGCGTAGTCCTTTCAATAGGAATATCAGCAGGCAATGGCAATATGATATCCTGCCTTTTATTGAAATCAACCGTAGCTACATCGCCAATAGCAAGTGAATCAACCGATATAGTCACGTCTGTTATGGTCGTTGTCCAATAGCCGAACTCATTCAGGAAATAAGAAGCAGACCCTTGTAGGTAAGTCAACCTGATAGTTATATCTAAAGCGCCTGACTGAACCGAATATTTAAATCCGAAGTTTATTGAATCATATAAAACATCGGTATCGATAGGTAAAGCCAAACCTCCTTGCAATTGAAAATAAGCATCTGCACCAAAAGTATTATCCACTTTCACTGAATAGCCTCTTGCCTCGCTTAAGCTAGGTTCGCCTCCCGTAACTAAAGCTGATGAACCAGAACTCATACCCCAATATAAAGGAGAACCAAAGCTGTAAAGATCCATACTTCCGTTTGGTAATATGTTATCTCTTTGATCCTGTTCGTATGTTGTGATTACGGTTCCTAAAGCCTTAGCCGTTCTTAAATTTTGATTCTCTTCTATGAACGAGTAACTGAAAGCACCACCCGCACGACCTATTGATTTTAATACTTCCAAAAACCCAGTTGTCACTACCATTCCGGCTAAAGAAGCAGGAGTTTCTTTGTAGTAATACGAACCCTCAGCCACATCATTTATGCGCTCAATAACCCAATACCCATTCGATTGATACAGTCTGGACTGCATTGATCTTGTCATTTCTTCTAAGATATATAGCCCGCTTTTGGTATTTCCGTTATAATCCGTAAAACCCTCACCTGTAGGTGCCCATTCTACCGATCCGCTCAGCATGTCTTCTCCTGGATATTCGTCACATTCCAAAGTGTTTACCCATCGAATAGGTAATGGCAATCCTAAATTCGAGTCAGCAAATAATATTTGACGGTAATAATTTAGTATACATCTACCTCCAGTAAGGTTATTATGTGAATAATCAAGTCCATCAAGTAGTTTAAGTCCATCTGTAGCCGTTATTGTTACGTCATAAGGGAATGCTCTCAACTCTTGAGTTATTCCATCAGGCACAACGAAACCTATCCATTTTACGGCGCCATTGATATAGAAACGAACCCTGAAATCTCGATCTCCTGCATTCCTTAATTCTTGCAAGTCAACCTGTCCCTGATTAAAGAACCCGATTTCGGCCATACTGTTCGCTATCGGATCATATGGATCATCTCCAACATCATACCTTATTACACATGCTTGGTTTTCTATGCCTATAATAGGGATGATATCCCCGACGTACGAATCCTGTATAATATCAACCCTGCAAGCCTCATCGAAATAGTTCTTGTATTCCAGCCTGTACTTAACTGCATACGTAGTTTCTACATAAGCATTAATAGTGTAATCCTGATCGTCTAAGCAGCCGTTAGAGTCTCTAGCCTGAATATTATACGTAGCAGGAGCAAGTCCATTGAATTCTCCTGATGACTGCCATGCACCTGAATCCAAACGGTATTCAATACCTCCGTAAGTACTAGTAGCCGAAGCGGTTATTGTTCCGTTATTACCACCTGAACTTACCTCATCATTTCCGGTAACTCCTAATGTGATATTACAGCCGCCGGACGAAGAGCAGTAAGGAGAGTCAGGCACCACCGAATCAGTATAAGCAAAAGGGAAAGTGTTTATTCCTTTTATGATAAATTCACTTCCTAAATAAGATCCAGAACCGCATATACTTTTGATGAACAGCCCATTATATGATGGTGTCATGTCCAAATAACTACCATCAGGCGTTATAGGGTCTCCGGTTTCGTAATTTATTGCGGAAACCTGATATAAGTCAGTAGCATTATTAAAAGTTACAGTAACTATATCATTTGATGAAAAGTCAGATCTAAGACCTGTAAAAGTATATACGAATCTTAATGCCATTTTTTAAACCCCTCTTTGTCTTGATCTGTTTGCTCTTTCTAAAACCAACTGGATATCGTTGCCACTAATCTTAGTGGTAAGCTGACCGAATTCATTTACTTCTACACCTGTTACTACTCCGTTAACTGTTTTTCGGCCAATAATAGAAGCGGTGTAAGCTAATGCGTTTGCCCTTTCCAGTAAAGCTGTTTGTTTCTTTTGTTCTTCTAATTCCGCTTGCCTTCTTGCTTCTTCTTTACGGGCTTTCTTAGCTCCAAAAAGACCACCTAAAGCGCCGATAATCCCACCACCAATAGCACCTAAAACAGTGCCTATGCCCGGAATAGCAGAGCCTACTACAGCCCCTGTTCCTGCTCCTTTTAATGCCCCTCCTAAAGCTTGACCGCCTGAACTTGTTTTAGGGAATAGTCCAGAAACTACGCTACCTAATAAAACAGCAGCTCCTGCCATAGCCTGTTCTCCTGCGCTTAAATTTCCTATAGCCTTCTCAAAGACATTAGTCAACTGATTTGAAAATGCGGTCATAAAAACATTACCGATAGAATCAGTTAAGCTTTTAGCTAAATCACCAGCTACACCAGCAATACCTTCTCCGAAATTCTTATACCCTTTCGTGTTGATGTCAATTAATGACTGATATAAATCCTCACTGAATCTCGCTACTGTACGGCTTAGTTCTCTCTTGAATATTTTAGCCTCTTCCTGAGCTTCTTTATTAATTAAGGACTCCGGTTTCTGCTTAGTCCTTAAGTCTACCTCTAACTTGGATTTACCCTCCGAATCTAATGCCGGATTTTGTATTCCTGTATTTGCAGATATATTGGATGCTATTGAGGGTAATTGATATAACTTCAACTGCTCCTTCTGTAAGTCTTTTACAGCATCAGACTGCCTTCCGAAAGCATTAGTTGCAGCATTTATAGCAGACTGGTAAGCTGATATTTTGCCTTGATTCCTTTCTCCAAACGTATCTAAAAACTGAACCTCAGTCAATTCAAGAGCCTTATTCAGTTCTCCTACAATATCCTTTAATTCGACCACTTTAGTCTTAGTTCCTTTTGCAAAACCTTCAGGTGTTTCAGCATTAGACCTAGTGGTATCTTTCTGTTTAGGGGCGAATCCTAATTTCTTTTGTAATGCAAGTAAGTCCTCGTAATAGGTTTTGGCTTTGTTATATGTTTGAGTGAAATCAACTATACCTCCTTTACCACCTAGATCCTTAAGATCGCCGGATTTTACACCGGCAGCAAACCTATCCAGAGTTGCTTTAGATTCATCTGCTGTTTTTTTGAGTGCAGATAGATAGTCGTTAAATCTTTTCTGGCCGATAGCAGCAAGTTTCTTTTCTTGATGTTCAGGAGACCCGCCTTGTGGATATAAAAACCTTTGATTGTCGTTAGTTCTTTTAGTTAAGCTCGCAACACTAGCATTTACCTCAAAAACATTCCCATTATTGTTTGCTAGTCTGCTGAAAAACTCCTTCCATGATGAAGAGTTTACCAGTTTACCAAATTCACTTAAAGATGTATTTAAACCATCAATAATTGATTTGAAAAACCTGCCTATAGTTCCCGAACTGGTATAATTTACAAATATGTTTCCTAATTTATCAATACTACCAGCAAGAGTATCGTTTTTTATCTTAAATTGATCTGCTGCTTTTGACGCATCGTTGAAATCCCCTGTCGCTTCCTTTATGTGTCCATTTAAAGCTACTTGGTTATTTGACAATGCAGCAACAACCTGACTCACTCCTGCGCCTGAAAGCTTCAACGACTTTAGTATAGTGTTAAATGCGACAGTTGAACTTCCACCCTCTTTTAATCCTTTAAAGAACAACTCTAAAGCTTTCTTGGTGTCGGTGTTAATAATGGTATTGAACTCTTTTAGGGTCAAGTTAGAATCTGCCAATTGAGCCACCTTAAGAAAGCCTGCGCTATTGCTGGATAAAGCAGATAACAATCTCTTAAAGGCAGTTCCGGCAACCTCTGCTGATACACCATTTTCTTGCAAAACAGCACCATAAGCCAAAATTACAGGCAAACTTATTCCAGCTTGCTTAGCCAATCCACCTACACGCTCACCAAAATCAGCAAGAAAATCGCCTGTAGCTAAGCCGGATTGACCTAATCCAAGAATAGCAGAACCGATCTGATTGTATGCTTTATTTACATCCCCTGCATTACCTGCTGAAACCTCAAAAACATTATCAAGTACACCTAAAGACTTAGCTATACCCTCAGCCCCGCCTTGTAGTTCACCACTCAAAGTTACAGCAAGTTGATCTATGGCTTCTGTAAATCCTGCCAACTGATCTTTTGCTATTCCTAATTGGCCGCCAATTGTAGCGATTCCAAGTAAATCATTAAGACCAGTTCTAGTGCCTAATGCCTTTAATGAAGTAGTCAACTGATCTGCTTCTTTCGAGGTCAATCCAGCTGTCCTTCTAACATCAGCCAATGAGTCAGATATACGAGCGTTGTTATCTATTACAGCTTTTCCCGCAGCTATAACGGCTGTTACTCCAAGAAATGATCCGATAGTACTACCCAATCCTTGCAATGCCCTTTGGTAGTTACCCACTCTTCGCTGGTTATTACCCATTGTTGAGTCGAAATCCTGCAATTGCCTGTTTAGGTTCCTGTATTCCCTGATTTGTGATTGTATGGCCGGATTAGTGGATCTAAATCCATTCTCGGACTCCCTGATTGATCTACCTAAAGCAGTCAATCTTTGTTGAGCTTCACGATAAGAACCAGCGGCAGCAGTTATAGAACTCCTGTTACGCATCGTTTCAGCACGTAAAGCAGCCATTTGAGCGCCTAATCTTGCCGATTCCGTTCTATAGTTTTGAGCCTCTGTCCTTGCTTGTCCGGTCGCCAGGTTCTGTTGCCTCAATTCAGCTGTCAGCCTTGCTGTTTCAGCTCTATATTCTGCTGTTGCAGCCCTTGCTGATTCTGTGGCTTGACGTTGCTGAAGTATCGATGCTCTTAAGTCATTCTTGTTAAGTCCTGATAAAGCCGTTGAAGCCTGTCTCGCTGATGATGTAATATCGGAAAGAAGTTTCTTCGTTGTAGTTAGAGTGTCATTTAACTTTCGGCCTCCTTTGGTGTCAAAGTTAAGCCCTTTGCTAAAATTACTAAGCTCTATCTTACTTTCCTTTAATACTCTTTTCAGGTCTGCATTAACTGCGCCTAACTCAATTTCTAAACGTGCCATTGATATAAAGGTAGCGATTTATTGTAACAAGTTAGATACATTCAGATTAGTTAGATAATTTAAAAGCCACCTACATTATGCGGGTGGCTTTTTCTATTTAAACTCTTCCAGTAACTTTAGCGCTTCTTCTACGGTTCTGATAGGTCGAACTAAATCTCGCTTATCTATTAAAGGTATAGAGCGTATCTGTTCAAGTGTAGGTGGCTTTTTAACTCCCATACCGCCAAACACCATAATGTCATGGCGTAATATCCTGACTATATCCTGTATTTCGGAATCCGCTTCCATTTCCGCTAGTCTCCGGTCTGAATGTTCAGCTAAAGTCATTTTCATAACTTCTCGCTTAGTCATTTTCCACCTATAACCGTCAATTACTAGGTCTGCGGTTGTTTGGGCTTTTTTCTTTGCTTACCGCTAACTCCTTTCACCTCTAATTCAGCACCGTTCTCAGAATCTGCGGCTGCGATCATAGCGTTTACAGCATCATAACGTTCCTGCATGCTTTTCCCCTGGTAACTTGACTCCATGTAAGATTCAGTAATACTATCCCCGACCTCTTTAGGCTGGTCATCTAACCAATTACAGAACTGAGTAAATGAGAAAGGAACTTCATTTGTTTCGTCTTTATCCTCATACCAATTCTGAATAGCGCAATAAGCTAATGTAAGGATAACATTGTCCTCTGTCACTCCAAACATGATTTCGGTCAATGACATATTCAAACGCTTTTCGGCTAAAATGAAGGCTCTAGTCCCCCAGATCAGCCCGCATTTCTCGTTCCTGATTGTTAATTGCATTTGTTATTTGCTTGTTAGTAGGTTTTTTAGTTTGATACATTTTCAGCTTATCACGCTGTATACGGCATTTGCATTGAGCAAGGTGAGTGTAACTAATGTACCACTCACCTTTATTCAATGGTAAAACTTGTCTTATGGTTAATTGCTCAACCACTAAGAAACGAAAGGAGTTTTTACGAATGTTGGTTTACCTTTTCCGGTAACCTCAAACGTATAAGTCGCTGCTCCATCTGTACCGCCTTCTGCCGTAAAAGTGGTAATGATACCAGTTCCTTCAAAAATCCATATATAACCTTCGTTGTAACCTTCAACCTGTGTAGTGCCGAACGTAAATTCACCAACAGGACTACCTTCAACCATAGCTTCAAGCAAATCCATGTGAGATACTTTGCCTGTAACCTGATCTGCAATCTGATTACCGTCAATACTCAAAGTCCATGATCTTGAAACCACTTCCGAATCAGTCCACTCGGTATCTGATAAAGATTCTCCTGCTGCTGGCTTGCATGGTGGAGTTTCTTCTACATTCACGTTTACAGTAAGCGTTCCCGCTGTTTGGCAATTAACGGGTAATCCGTTAAACGTGCCACTTAATAGTTTACCTTGGTAAGTTGCCATTTTTTATTTCTTTAATTATTGTTTCAAAATCATTATTTAATTCTCCTGTGATCTGAACTTTGTTTTTTCCGATAATAAACCCCTTAAAAGCAGATTTATTTCCAGCATCATACTTAAACATTCCTTTTACATTTCCTTTTAATTCTCCTTTACAGGTAAATGGTTTGGTCATTGTGACTACCAATGTTCTTTTAGCTGTTTTGTCAGGATTAAGGAAAAATTCCATATCCATGACAGCCTCTCTGCAAGCAGACCAACCGTCAATATGAGATAGAATAACTGAACCCGTTCCGATCATAATGATAAAGATACGTAATATGTTTGTTACAAAATGAATTGAGTAAAATAATTTGGTAGATTGCGTACATGAAAACACTACTAATAGGGTCATCTGCAATAAAGGAGTATTATCCAGAATTCAAAAGAGAGCCTAAAGACATAGATTATGCTTGTGATGAAAGGTATGTGCCTAGAAGCGGTAATACAGAGTATTTGTACAATCCTATCATAATACAATATTCATTAGGAAGGGACTCAATAACTATGAACGACCTTTTAACATTAAAGGTTTCCCACTTGTTTTGGGATATAAATTGGGAGAAACACATGTTTGATGTTCAGTTTTTATTAAGCAAAGGTCACGCTTACAATTTGCCTTTAATGGAAAAACTTATCGAATTCTGGAAAAAACACCTGCCTTCTATAAGGAGAAGCGATCTAAAAATGTCAAAGAAGGATTTCTTTAATAATTCTGTAAACAATAACACCAGCCAGCATGATGAGTTTCATTATATGCTTAATCCTGTACCAATGTTCACGCTGCTGCTAAAAGAAGGTTCAGAAGTCGAACTTGAAGAGTCTAAGTGGTACGAATTATCTCATACCGATAAGAACAAGGTTGTATGGGAAGAAACGGCTGTAATGGCTTTTGAAAGATACCCTAATCTCAACTACAGGAAATCGTTCACACTTCAATTAAAGGACAACATAATAAAGCATTTTCCTTTATATATAGCACTTCATGCTATATGCAATTACCCTGAAATTCAAAACTCAAAAATAAATTTTATTAACACTTTAAATCAAAAGAAATGACAATTGAAAAAATCAATGATGTTCTGTCAAACATGCAGAACCTGGAATCAAAGTTCAAACTCATCAGCCAAGATGTATCAGACGGATATAATGACGAAAAAGATCAGGGTTCGGTAGGTATGAAGGTTGAAATATTCGACATCGGAGAATCAGACACATTCCTGAAAGTAGTCAGTAACACCGACAGCTATGGCGACAACGAAGCTGTGGTTAAGCTTCAATTTGTAAAAGCAAACGTAAAAACAGTTATAGAATACATTTAAACCAAAAGAAACATGACGGCATTAGAAATTATTGAAAAAGTAGAAGAGTTAGATATCAGCGTAAGTGAATTCGCTTATGGGGATTTTGAAAACCCATTAGAAGGCGTTGGAGAATGGGAAGAGGTAGATCAGCATGGTGGAGAAGGACAAGGCGACGACTGGCACTCGGTGAAACACTTCAAGGATCATGATATCTACATAAAGACCGAAGGATTTTACAGCTCATACCACGGCACTGATTTTGAGTCAGGCTACGGAGAAGAGGTAAAGCCAAAGGAAAAAACTATTACGGTTTACGAGTAACTAACCCACCTCAAACCTAATCAAATTATTCTCATCGTAAATAATGGCGTTCTGTAGGATGTAAATCTTAAACAGAGCGCCTTCTACGTTTATACGATCAGGTTGCAATGTAAACACATCTGTTAAGTTTTCTCCGCTTGTCGTGTTTACTACATCCAATAATGACTTAGAATCATGAACCGCGATAACCTGAATCCTTGTCATTCCAGTTCCGTATGTTATAGGAGAATTCAAAACAGATCCACGATTAAGCGTCAATATATTTGCGCTAGTTGTCGGAACGCTTGATTTAGCGCCATAGAACACGGTCAATTCTATTTCCGGAGTAATTACCTCAACACGATCCAAAATATGCTCAAACTTAACCATTTTGCGGTCTATTGATTGAGTAGTAGTTTCCGCGCTTAAATCCAGTGATTCCAATATCCGCGTATCTTTATTCCTGAAATTAGGGATCTGTATTCCTGTCCTGACTACGGATATAGCGATTTGCTCAATATCATCCACCTGAGCCGCATTTGAATATCCGGCAACGTTTACATTATAAATGTTAACATCTACAGTACATGACCACTCAAAGTAAGTGTTTTTGTTTTCTCCTTCACTTGGTTTAGCTATGAGCGTTTCGTTTTTACTTAACGAATCCAGGATAATATATTTTGATGGTGCTGTTACATTCTTAGGTATTCTTTTATGCCATACTTTTAATCCTGTAGCGGATTCCAAAGCTGTAATATATGCGGCACGTATGTATTTGTCTGGATTCAAGAAGTTCATGTATATGCATTTGTTACAATCAAAGATACAGATAAAGTTGTATGTTTGGACTATGAAGCCATTAAAATACGACCATACGCACGGTGATACTAAGGAAGCTAAAATGTTTAATCATGGTGAACGGAGTATGAAGATAAGACGTATTATGTTTAAAAAAGCTACTAAGAGGGCATTAAAAGATTTGGACAAGGAATAAATTATTTGACAGTTTAAAAAAAAATACAATGTATAAATGCGAAAAACACTTGGGATTAGAAAATGAATATTGTTCTGATTGTGATAAAATAATTGAGCGTGACCACTCAGACCAATCTTCATCAAGGTTAAAAGATATGTATTATGAATCTAAATCTAGTGGCCATTATGTGACAATTAGAATCAGACATTGTGATACGTGCGGTGAAATAAACTCTTTAGATTGGGATTAAAACTGTTTTAAATACGTTGTTAATGCTACCTCTAAGTCATCAGTGATTTTATCCCGCCTCGATAGGAATGCAGGAAAAAGGAACGGTTGTGGTCGTGTCTTTCCGCTGCCATCCACGTAGAATTCCATGGCGTAGCCGCTATATCCGGTCGGAACTTCTGTAAACTGTCCTGAACCGAATTCCTGATAAGGCGCATATTTAGCTGAAAAACCAACGGTATACCCGCCATCTATTTTATCAACAAAAGCAGAAGCCCTCAATAATCCTTTATCGGTCGGAACTCTGGATAAAGCATCTGCCAATATCGCATCAGCAATGGCTTTTATTTCCTTGTCGACTTCTAAGGGAACAGACCTTTCCATTTTAGTTAAGTCTCTTTGCAGTTCTCTAAGTCCTTTTATCTTGAATTTTGCCATATGTAAAGGTAATGAAAAAGCCCCTACAAAATGCAGAGGCTAAATCAGATTTTACGTATCCACACGGTCGGTTTTTATCTGAGAAACGGATTGCCTTTTTCTCTTAAAATATCCAAATAGGTTACAACTTTCCCTGATTGTGTTTCATACCATTGAGCGCCTGATCCATTCCTTTGGTTTATAATCTTTTCGCCATTGTACGATTTCAATTGACCTGACGCTGCGTCATCAACTGTTTTTCTATCTTTTTCGGTCATAATTATTATTTTAATGTGAACACAAACATACTCATTAGCTCCGAATACTGAGTGTAACATTTAAGATACATTTACCTTTAATTGAGAATGGTTGCTTATGTTTGGGGTATGGAAGAAAAAATAGAACTAGTAAAAAAGATTCTACTAGAAAACGGGATTAGAATTGACTTAGGTGGTTGCGGATGTTGTGGATCTCCTTGGTTTAAATTTGAGTATAAAGGAGAAATTATACTTGATGAGAATGGTGTTAATATTGATATGTTTGAAAAATCTGAATAATGGAAACAGGAAAATTAGTAAGTATAGCTATAAATGATAAGCTCATTCACGCTCAACTATCAGAAACCCTAACTCTGGTTACATCAGATAATGTAAGCGATTGGGATGTTCAGCCTGATAGATCGTGGAGTATGAATTTCAGTGTTAATACTGATGGCTTAGTGAATGCTTGTAATAATGCTATTGACGCATTGGACTCGCTCAAAATGCGGATGAATAACCTAAAGGCAGAAATTACCATTGACGGCAAAGTTGTTGAACGACAAATAAAATCTTGCGGCAGTAAAATGGTAAGAAAAATTGAAAGAAATAAGGCTTACGCAAGGCCTGTAATTTATTATATTGAGGAATTTTATTGTAAATTTTAAGTTATGATATTATTCGAATTTGGCCGTATAAAACGACATGAATATCCGTTAGCAAAATTATGCATTCGCCTTGATCAGAATTTCAAAATTCACCGATCAATACAATGGTGCTTTATCTATAAAATGTTTAAGATTGGATTTATTGAAGTTTATTGTGAATCACTAGAATGAAAAAAGTAACAACACACCAAGGATTAAGGATAAGTAGACTTAAAAACGGCCTGCACGCTATATATAAAGGTAGATTTGCGTGTTCAATTTACAGGTATAGAACTATTAATGCGTGTAAGGAATAAATAAGGTCTTGGTCTAAGAAGAAACAGCACACAACACCTTCAAAAACGTGCATGGATCATCTATTTTAGTTACACTGGTAATCACATAATTCAGTCCATCATACGTTATTCTCATATCTTTAACATGCATAAATCCTGCTCTATTCCTTATTATGAAATACTGGTATGTTTCGTAATCTGTTTTGCCGGAATTAAGCAAGTTTTGTGTGTATTGGCTAGGTTCTTCTTTTCCTGCCCATGTTTCTAGGATTACGTTTTGAGATACCGCAGTGCCACCATAACCATCATCAATAGTTACATCTTCAACGAATTGTATTTTGTGACGGAGACGGCCAGCGTCATAGTGTTTTTTCGAGTCGTATGGTGATTTAGGTAAGGCCATATCTTAAAAAGTTGCGCTCCTTCTCCATTTGTTAACAAGCATTTGCACATCCCAAGGCAACCCAGCGGTATATATATCTTTGTTTTCTGTCAGATAAGTGATTAGCTTATATGCAGCCTCGACAAGCTCTTCTGGTATATTGTCTGGATTTGAATAGCCTACTGTAGCATTCAGTACCGTTCCGCTCTTTGCGTAATACGTTTTACTTAACACATGAGCGCATACCCTATCAACAGTCGTACTTACCTCTAATGGATAATCGTAAATCTCTAGCGAACAACCATCAATGACATATTCCTTTGGCCTTTGATAAAGCATGTGATTGGTATACTTTTCTATATAACCAACAGCAGCTTTAATATGCCTGGTTATTTCAGCGTCACGATCAGGGAAATCTATTACTAAGAAATCCTTTGCTTGCTGTAGGGAAATTATGTCTAGTGCTGATGCCATGTCCAAAGTTAACAAATAAAAGGCGTAATACCATCCGATAATTACGCCTTTCAAACAAACCAAACTTACTCATGAAAGTAATTGCCTCATTTCTCCTTACTGATTACTTTCGGATAAGCGAATTGTGATCA
>Ga0247816_10000082_pt1 | contig 50606 bp, 44 predicted proteins | sample UWRJL209509C1_FD_179930 | JGI IMG/M metagenome (GOLD analysis project Ga0247816, IMG submission 179930) | Plant litter microbial communities from Arlington Agricultural Research Station in Wisconsin, United States - UWRJ-L209-509C-1 | ecosystem: Environmental > Terrestrial > Plant litter >...
GAGGTAATCTTTGGTCCGGTCATCCTAGGCCGCGTCTATGCTAGAGAGGCAAAGAACGGGTACGTTTCGATAAAAGTGTCACCTATGTAAATGCGCTTTTGTGTAACCCATGTGGTTGTCCCGTACACGGGGGGCACACACCTGATCAGACCTGGCGCTCCAGGCTCACCCACCAGCGCGTGCGATAGTGCAGTCGCACCGGCAGCGTTTGCGGCAGTATCGCCAGCAGTTTCTCGGTGTCTTGCAGGCGAAAGACACCGGACAGCCGCAAATCTGCGATATCCGCTGCACACCCCAGGTAGCCATGGCGATAACGCCCCACCTCGGCCAGGAAGTCCGCAAGGCGCATGTTGCGCGTCACGATCAATCCATCTGCCCAGGCGCCGACGTCCATGTCTGACGGCGGAGCAAGGACGGCCTCGGTCTGACGCACCAGGTAGCTTTCTCCTGCATGCACCTGGGTCGAAAGGCCGTCAGCGGTATGCGGTGAATGAATCGCCACGTTACCCGTGGCCACGCTCAGGCGCGTGCAATCACTGTCCTGGCGGACCACAAAACGCCCATCAATACCTTCGAACAAACCCTCTCGAGTTCGCACCAGCAACGGTGCAGACACCTCCGTGCTGCACGTCACCAGGATTTCGCCGCGGACCAGAGTGATCAGGCGTTGCTGTGCATTGAAGTCCAGGTTCACGGCGCTGTCGGTGTTGAGTTGCAGCCGGGTGCCGTCCGGCAATTGCACGCTGCGGCGCTCACCCGTGGCGGTGGCGAGGTCGGAGGTCCAGCGTTGCCAGCCGGTCAGGTCTCTGCTGACCCAGGCCGCCGAGCCCATCAACACCACGCCCGACAATACTTTCAATGCTTGTCGCCGACCCAGGCGCTGGGCGCTGTTCTCCAGCGCCATATGAGCCCCTGGGATCGCTGAAAGCTGACTGTTCAATTCGTGTTGCAACGCCTGCACGCGCTGCCAGGCCAACTCGTGCTCATGGTGGGCCTCACGCCAATGCTCGCATTGGGTCTGTAAACGGAGATTTGCGCGGTTGTTACGCAAGCGCAGCATCCAGTTGATGGCCTGCTTCACCACCTGCGGGTCGGGCCCGGAGCGCGCCATGTTATCCACCGGCGTCACGCTTCATACCGCAGCACATAACAGTGATACAGCGCCTCGGCGACGTAACGTTCCACCGAGCGTAATGACACGTCCATCTGCAGCGCGATCTGCTTGTACGTCAGCCCGTCGCACTGGGCCAGCAAAAATGCCTTGCGCACCTTGGGCTTGAGGCCGTCCAGAAGCCGGGCGACAGCTTCCAGGAGTTCCAGCACCAGCGCACGGTCTTCGGCGCTCGGCGCCAGCGCTTCGGGTAAGTGCGCAATGGATTCCAGGTAAGCGCGTTCGATTTCTTCGCGGCGCCAGTGATCGATCACCAGCCCGCGGGCGATGGTGCGCAAAAATGCGCGCGGCGCCTTGAGTTCCAAGCGTTCGGTTTTCTGCAGCAGGCGCACAAACGTGTCCTGAGCCAGGTCCGCGGCATCCGCCGCATTGCCCAGGCGACTGCGCAGCCACGTGTTCAGCCAGCTGTGATGGTTGCTGTATAGCGTCTGTACTGCGAACTCAGAAGATGGCATTCATGGGCCTGGCCGAACGTCACAAATGATAATTACTCGCATTGTTGACAAAGCGGAAAGATTTTGCAACTCCCTAGTCGAACCGCTACCACTGGTCGGCTTCCTACGTTAAACGAGGACGCTTCTCACAAATCTCTAAGATTTCTCCTGCCTTGGCCGAAAGCCTGACGAGCCATGCGTGCACCGAAATAGAGCAGTCGCAGAGTCTGCCTATCACTGTTACATGGAATGTTGCATACGGCACGCTCACCCCCTTTTGGCAAAAAGAAGTCAATGAAATGAATCTCAAGTTCAGTCATAAAATTCTGTTGGCCGCGTCAGGCGTCGTGGTTCTGGCCTTCGCGTTATTCACGGTCTACAACGACTACCTGCAACGCAGCACCATCAAGCAGAACCTGGAGTCGTCCATCCAGCAGTCCGGTGACCTGACTGCCAGCAGTGTGCAGAACTGGCTCAGTGGCCGGGTACTGGTAATGGAAAGCCTGGCACAGAATATTGCCCATCAAGGCAGTGGTGCCGACCTTCCCGGCCTGGTCGATCAGCCGGCGTTCACCTCCAATTTCCAGTTCACCTACGTCGGCTCAACCAACGGCGTCTTCACCCAACGCCCTGACGCAAAAATGCCCGATGGCTACGACCCGCGTCAGCGCCCCTGGTACACCCAAGCTGTGGCTGCCGACAAAACCATGCTCACACCACCCTATATGGCGGCAGTGGGTGGCCTCATCGTGACCATCGCCATGCCGGTGAAAAACAAGGGTGAATTGCTCGGCGTGGTCGGTGGCGACCTGAGCCTGCAAACCTTGGTGAAGATCATCAACTCGGTGGATTTCGGCGGCATTGGCCATGCGTTCCTGGTCAGCGGTGACGGGCAGGTGATCGTCAGCCCTGACCAGGACCAGGTGATGAAAAACCTCAAGGACATCTACCCAGGTTCCAACGTGCGTATCGAGAAGGTTAACCAGGACGTGGTCCTCAACGGTCAGGCCCGAATCCTCTCGTTCACCCCTATCAGCGGTTTGCCGAACGCAGACTGGTACATCGGTCTGTCGATCGACAAAGACAAAGCCTACGCAGCGCTGGGCAAGTTCCGCACTTCCGCACTGATCGCCATGTTCATCGCCGTCGCAGTAATTGCCCTGCTCTTGAGTTTGCTGATCAAGGTGCTGATGCGCCCACTGACCACCATGGGCCGCGCGATGCAGGACATCGCCCAGGGCGAGGGTGATTTGACTCGCCGCCTGGCCGTGGAAAGCAAGGATGAGTTCGGTGAACTGGGCAGCGCGTTCAACCAGTTCGTCGAGCGTATTCATGCTTCGATTTCTGAAGTGTCTTCGGCCACACGTCAGGTGCACGAACTGTCTCAGCGCGTAATGGCTTCGTCCAACGCATCGATCATCGGCTCCGACGAGCAGAGCGCGCGCACCAATAGCGTGGCCGCGGCAATCAATGAACTGGGCGCTGCAACCCAGGAAATTGCGCGTAACGCTGCCGATGCTTCGCAGCACGCCAGCGGTGCCAGCGAGCAGGCCGATGACGGCCGCAAAGTGGTCGAGCAAACCATCCTGGCGATGGCGCAACTGTCGCAAAAAATCAGCCTGTCCTGCACGCAGATCGAAACCCTGAACGCCAGCACCGACAACATTGGCCACATCCTCGATGTGATCAAAGGTATTTCCCAGCAAACCAACCTCCTGGCACTCAACGCCGCGATTGAAGCGGCGCGCGCCGGTGAAGCCGGTCGTGGGTTTGCCGTGGTGGCCGATGAAGTGCGCAACCTAGCCCATCGCACCCAAGAATCGGCCGAAGAGATCCACAAAATGATCTCGTCATTGCAGATCGGTTCTCGCGAAGCCGTGAGCACGATGAACGCCAGCCAGGCCTCCAGTGAAGAAAGCGTCGAGGTGGCTAACCAGGCCGGCGCGCGCCTGATCAGCGTGACCCAGCGAATTGTCGAGATCGATGGCATGAACCAATCAGTAGCGGCCGCCACCGAAGAGCAGACCGCCGTGGTCGAAACCCTCAACGTCGACATCAACCAGATCAACCAGCTTAACCAGCAAGGCGTGGTCAATCTCAACGAAACCTTGAAAGACTGCGATGCGCTATCGCTGCAGGCCAATCGCCTGAAGCAGTTGGTCGACAGCTTCAAAATCTGAACGCCGCATTAAACCTGTAGGAGCGAGCTCGCTCGCGAAAAAACCCAAGAACAACGCGGGGCTACTGATGCCCCGCGTCATCGTCAACGACCTTCGCGAGCCAGCTCGCTCCTGCAAAGCAACTGACGCACCTGCGCCAATGCGCTATCGGCAAACGCCTGCACAAACGCTTCGAACGCCTCCAGCTCCTGCTCAACAGGCTCGGCGATGATCGTCCACGTTACTTTTGAGCGCTGTTCCCCCAGCGATTCAACACTCATTGCCGCCCACATCCGGGCGATGCCCAAGGTGTTGTAAATCGCAGTCCAGGTCATACACATCAACTGTTCGTCGCGGCTATTGAGCTGCTCCACCACCAGGTTGCCATCGTGGAAAAATTTCTTGCGCAGCGAGCCTCTGCCCGTGCCGGTCATTTCAATGTGCGACAGGGCCGGAATGAAGGCATCAAAGCCGCCAAAGTGACCGACCATCTTCCACACACTGGCGGCATCACAGTCGACCACAACGCAAGACACCACAGGCTTGCCGCTCGGGTTGATGATTAACGTATCGGGTTGCATAAGGTTTTCCTTCAGTTGAAATAAGAGTCACAGAAAGCCGATGGCCTGGAGGTATTGGCAGCCCTTGCGCAACAGCGCCGGGTCCTTGTCGGGGTAGTGCGCGCCCATCTGTTCCACGCCGCGGCGTGCGTTGTCATGGCGGATCATCGACGTGTCGCCGATGTCTTCTCCCACGCCATTGAGATAGAAACCGAGTACGCCGAACAGCGCGTTGCGGCTGTCCACCGTGTGCAGGTGACGTTGCCACTGCGCCAGGCTCACCAGCTCGAATGAATGGCCGGCCTGGCGAAACGCATCGACGTAACTTTCCCAACTCAACGGTTGTGGGTTATGCAGGTTGAACACGTTGCGCCCGGGTTCGCAGTGGCCACTGTGAAACGCGATAAAACCGGCCAGGAAATCCACTGGCATCAGGTCGAAGTTCAGCTCCAGGCGCGGCACCAGTCCCAGTTGCAAGGAGCCTTTGAGCATCAGCATCAGGCGATTTTTCTGGGGCTCACACACACCGCTGCGGCTGTTGAAGCTGATGTTGCCGGGACGATGGATATTGACCCAGGCGCCCTGTTCGGCGGCGCGCCCCAACAGGCGCTCGGCGACCCACTTGGACAGGTTGTAGCCGTTCTTGATGTAGAGCGGCGGCGTCGCTGCAGCAGGCGTTTCAAGCACCTGCCCATGTGCGTCGATGCTGCTGGAGGCTGACAGTGTCGAGATGAAATTGAAGACCTTCTTGCGCCGCGTCTCACACAGGCGCAGGCACTCAAGCACCGGCTCGACGTTGTCCTTGGCCAGCGAGGCATAGTCCATCACGTGATTAACGTGGGCGGCGCTGTGCACCAACACGCCGTACTCCATGGCGAGGTAGTCGTACTCCTCCAAGGCCAAGCCCAATCGTGGCTGGCTGATGTCGGCGGCGTACACCCGCACCCGGCGCAGGTCCAGGTGCTCCAGGCGGTAGTCGCGCAACGCCTCGGCGAACCGCTCGGCCGCCGAACGTCCAGGGTGTTCGCGTACCAGGCACGCCACCTCAAGCGCACCGTGGGCCAGTAACGCCTCCACCAGATGCACACCGACAAAACTGTTGGCCCCGGTCACGATTGCCTTGCGCCGGTCGCCTGCCTGGGTCGCGGGCAATGTCAGGAGGGTCAACTCGCGCAGCGCATCTGCGGTCGCCTGGCCGGTCGGCGCTTCGCAGGGCGCGCCGTCGCCCAGCAGCGCGGCCAGCGTGCGAACGGTGGGCGTCTCGAAAAAGCGGTTAAGGGCCAGGCCACGTCCGAACTGCTCACGGATGCGCAGCAGCATCGTCGACAGCAGGATCGAGTGGCCGCCGAGGTTGAAGAAACTGTCATCGGTCGACAACTGCGTGACCGGCACGCCCAGCAACTCGCTCCACAACTCAAGCAGCTTCACCTCCACGGGTGTTTGCGCCGGGCAACGTACGTTGGCCGAAGTGGGTTGCACCGGTATCGCCAACAAGGCCTGGCGGTCGACCTTGCCGTTACTGGAAAACGGCATGCTCGCAAGCGTTGTAAACACGGCCGGCTGCATGTAGTCCGGCAATGACTGCCTGGCATGTTGTTTCAGCGCTTCCAGGGAGGCCGACGGCTCGGGCTGTGCGACAAACGCGAGGATCCTGCGATCAGGGTCAATCACCACCGCCACCTGGCGAAAAAGCCGGCTGCTGCGCAGGCACTGTTCGATCTCTTGCGGCTCGACCCGAAACCCGCGGATCTTCACTTGCTGATCCCTTCGTCCGCCCAGCTCGATACCGTCGTCGGTCCACTTCGCCATGTCGCCACTGCGATAGGCGCGCAGCACCTGGCCGTCCGGCAACGCCAGTTGCACGAAATGCCTGGCCGTCTGCTGTGGCTGGTTCATGTAACCGAGGCTGACGCCGGGGCCGACAATGTACAGCTCGCCCATTACGTGCTGATCCACCGGTTGCAGATGCTCGTCGAGGATCAGCACCTGGCTGTTGGCGATGGGCGCGCCAAGGTTGCGATTGCTGTCGCCGACCTGCAACGTGCGACTGGTCACCAGCACGGTCGCTTCGGTAGGGCCGTAGAGGTTGTGCAAATCACACTGCCCCGCGAGCCGCTCGATGACCGCGGGCTCGCACGCCTCGCCGCCGGTCAGCAGATGCGTCAGCCCCAGCGGTTGATCCAGCGGAAGAATGCTCAGCAGCGCTGGCGGCAGGAAAGCATGGGTGACGCGCTGCCTGCGGATCAACTCCACCAGTTGTTGGGGGTCGCGTCGCTGGTCGTCACTGGGCACGATCAACTCGGCACCTGCAATCAGCGCCGCGAAGATATCAATCAATGAAGAATCAAAACTCACAGGCGAAAACTGCAACACCCGGCTGTGTTCAGCCAGTTGCACGTGGGCACCCAGCCAGGCGGTGAAGTGGGCCAGGTTGTACTGGCTGAGTAACACGCCTTTGGGCTGGCCGGTGGTGCCGGAGGTGTAGAACAGCATGCAGGGCGCTTCGGCAGGCGGGCGCTGGCGCATCAACCGTTGGGTGGTGGCGGTAGGTCGACTGGCAATGGCGCTGACATCCAGCGTGACGAAGCTGCCGCGCAACGGATGCCGGCCGTCGTCCAGCAAGATTGAAGCCCCGGCATTTTCCAGCATGGCTTGCTGGCGTTGCAGCGGATGGCCGGATTCCAGTGGCAGGTAGGTCGCGCCACAGCCCAGCACCGCTAGGATGCTGGCATACAGCTCAACGGATTTGCTCAGGCAGATCGCGACCACCGGCGCGTCATCGCCAGCGACCAGCAACGGCAGCAGTTGCTGTTGGATAGCCAAACTGCGCGCATGCAATTGACGGTAACTGCAGGCAACGCCGGCAATGTTCAGTGCCGTGCGCTCGGCGAACGCCTGAAGGCTGTTTTCCAGTGGCTCGATGATGGGTACTTGAGCTTTTTGCAGCAGCCCAGGGTCGGCCGTCTGGTTAAAACGATGCAGGTACGCCAAGGCGTCCAGCCCTTGCAGACCCTGTTCCGGGTCCGCAGAGGCAATCGCGGTTTGCGAGAAATAGTCCGCATCCCGCGAAAAGCCACTGACGTGCTGCGCCACCCATTCAACCAGGCAGGCCAGCGCATGCAGGCGCAATCGCTGGCCGTTGCCACTGGGCTCGTCGGCGATGTCCAGCGTCGCGAGCAGCCGTCCCTCGCTGGCATAGCACCTGAATTGCAGCGCCGGCAACGCGCAATTGGCGAGCGGCCCGATACCAACGCGCAGGCGCATCCATGCGGTTGCATTCAAGCCTTGCGGGACGTCCTGGCTACCGTCATCAATCAGCAGGTCGCTGTCCTCGACAACACCCACCGGGACCATGGCGTGACCGTATTGCTCCAGGGCCTGGCGCACCTCATTCAAGGCTTTGCTGGCGCCGACCAGCACAATCTTCAGGCGCCTCATGCGCGGATCTCCGACGGCGGCAGGTAAGCACTCAATGCCTGGGCGACGCTGGGTGTTTGCAGCAGGCCGCTGTGTTTCAGGAACGCTGTGATGTTGCCGATCAGCGGGTGTTGGCAGGTGATGGGAAAGGCCAGCGCGTGGACCTCGGCCCTTAGCGCGTCGCGGGTGCTGACACTGACGTCGAGGTGTTCGATCAGTTGCAGGTCGAAGCTTTTTTGCAGGTCGTTGGTCAGGTAATTCTGGAGGAACACCGGCAGGATTGCGGCAATGCAATCGCGGTCTTCGACGCTCGCGGTTTGCCAGTAAATACGCACCAGGCGCGTCCAGAACTGGGCGTGACGCCCCTCGTCAAACAAGTGATCGGCCATCAAGCCCCGAATGGATTGCTTGACGCTCTCGTCCTTGGAAAACGCCGCCACCTCATGGGTCACGGTGTTCTCGGCGATTGCCACGCCGATCAGCTCTACGGCGTCGCGCAGGTGCTCGGGGGCCAGCGCGAGTGCCGCCGGTATGGCCCGGCTCAGCTCGATTTGCCCAGGCAATTCCAAAGGCGCAATGCCGGTCATCTCGATGGTCTGTTGCATGAAATCCAGGGCAACGAGGGCGTGGTAATCCTCATCCACCACCACGGTCATGGCGTCGTAGCGGCAGGCGAGCGGGAAGGGCACCGCGAAACGATTCTTGGCAATGCGGCGCGCGGTCTGGTCGACGATTTCGGTTTCAAAGATCACCACATCGTTGATGAACTTGTAGAACGTCTGCAACAGCACGAAGTCGCGCGATTGCGGGCATTGTTCGACAAACGTTGCGCTGAGCACCAAGGGTTGCCGGCTCAGGGGATAGATCAGTTTGTCGTCGTTCTCCAGCAGGCGGCGAGGGCGGGTGCGGATAGTCGCGCGACGTTCCCAGTCGTCGGCGAATGAGCGGTAGTCGGTGGCGTTCACAGGCAGGCCTCCGGCTGGCGCAGGTCGTCCCACAAGGCCAGGCGGCTTTCCACCGCACTCAGGGCGGCGCTGGCAGCTTGCTGTTGGTGGCTTGGGTCGGCGCCGGTCAGGCGTTGCAGTAATTGCTCGGCGGCGGGGCCGTGGTTCTCGGCGTCCAGTTCAATGTGGCGCTTGAGGTAGTAGCAGAAGGTGGGCGCTTGCTCACGGGCGATCTCGCAACTGTCCAGGATGCGCTTGAACATGGCCGGGATGACACTTTCGCGACCATGCAGAAAAGCCGCTGCCACACAGTGGGTAGGCGCGTTGAAAGCCAGGTGCAACGTGGTTCTGACGAAGCGAGCCACGCCAGGGTGGACAGCGACTAGCTGCAAGGCGGTCTCCACGTCGGTACCGTTGCGTTGCAAGGCGATGAATGTCTCGATGGCGGTGGTGCTCGCGCCCACTTCACGCATCGCCTCCAGATACAGTTCGAAGTGACTGCAATGCCCGCTGCTTACATGCTCGTCGGACTCTTCGCCCAGGACGATTTCGTTGATCAGGCGCGCCGCTTGCGCGTCCACCGGCGGCAACCAGGGCAGGTCGATACCGGTCAGGTCCCGTTGCAGGCGTTTGGTCAGTGTCATGAAGTCCCACACCGCAAACACATGGTTTTCCATGAAGTGGCGCAACGTGGAAAGTGAATTTATTTCCGTAAAAAGCGGGTGACTGTGTAGCTGTTGTTGTTTTTGTGTGAGCAGGTCTAATGGCTGGAACATGTTTATGCCTATAAGTCGGTGGGCCGTCCCTATTAAAAGCGGTTTGCTTTAGCGACAAGTAAGCCGTGGGTTTCACAGGCGAGTTAATGCCTTGGTCACTGTTAGCCGAGCACAGAGCTGGCACAGTTAGTTAACAGGCAGCACGCTATGAAAAAACGCCATGGTTTTATTTGACGGAGCGCCACGCGCAGCGACGCCCAAGCATGGGTTCACGCTGTTGATTGGGAAGTTGGGATTTTTAGTAATAAAAAATAATGGCCTGATCAAAGAGTCAGACGGTTTTTTGATCTAATAAAGTTTACGAATAAGAAATGTTCTGTAGTGGGCTGTTCTATTAAGTGTGGGAGGCTTCCTTATGTTGATGTTTTTTAAGTTAAGGAGTTGTAATGGCTTGAATGTTCAGGCACCGCGTTAGTTAGAGTGTTGTACACAATCAGAAGGGCGGTCGAGGCGCGGGGCTTCTGGGCAGGTGATTTATACCTGAGCGCAGAGTGGCTCCCGCCGCCGCGCTCTGTGGTCGAAAACGGTAGGTCAGTTCCTCGGAATATCTATAGCGAACCTTTCTCGCTGGTTTGCTCAAGGCTATCAAGGTAAGCCTTGATCACTTCCATCCCGCGTGTTAGGTGGTTACGCAACGTCAGTACGCTCTCGTCGATCTTCTTTTGCGCGACCAGGTTCAGCAGTTCGCGGTGGTCTTCCTGGGACGTCTCTCCCAGCCCCATCGCCTCAAGGTTGAAGCGCAGGAACCGCTCCTCTTCGTTCAAACCATGTTCAACCAATTTCAGTAGGCGCTGATTGGGCGCCTTGCCATAGAGCGCCATGTGGAACAGCCGATTGAGCCGGCCGATTTCGCTGTAGTCGCTTTCACTTTCCAGGGCATCGATCAGAGCGCCTGCCTGGGCAATGTCGTCATCGGTAAGCAGAGGCGTAGACAGGCGCAGCGCTTCGGACTCCAGAAGAATACGCAGCGCGTAGGTTTCAGCTGAGTTGTCTTCAATCAGCGGCGCAACCACGGCTCCTTTATGGGTAACCACATGCAGCAATGATTGGGCTTCGAGTTGGCGCAGTGCTTCACGCACGGGCATCCGGCTGACACCGAACAGGCTGGCAAGCTCCTGTTGCCGCATGGCGGTACCACAGGGCAGGCGACCATCCAAAATGGCGTTACGCAAGGTTTCTTCAATCACGGAGCGCGCAAGATGGGCGGGAATAGGCCCGCTGATCTTGATGCTGCTCAAGGGGTTCGGCTTCTGCGTCACGGCTACGCTATCCTCCTTGTTATTAGAGTGGGGGTGGCTTATTGGATCCAATGCACACTAGAGACTGCCCGCAAGCTTGTCAAACGGACAAGGTTTCGGCTTGTAAGCCATTCAACAGCGCTGTCTTTGCGCCCACGTCATTGATTTACTGCGTCTTACAGGTTGAACGTCCCTGCGGTGGTTTTTATTCCATTGCCAAAACCGTATTGCTGCATATGGTTATTCACTAACGGTATTTAAACTGCTGTTCTTATATCTATAAAGTCACTCTCCTGACTCTCCGGGAGTGAATCCATGTCTGCCACCTCTACTGTTCCAACAGCGACCGACGCCGCACAAACCTTCGAGATCCGGCCGTTCCCCGGCAGCGTGGGTGCCGAGATCATTGGGCTGGACCTGACCCGTCCGATTAACGACCAGGACTTCGCCCGCATCCACCGCGCGCACCTGGACCACCACGTGGTGGTGTTTCGCGAGCAACGTATTACCCCCGAACAACAGATCGCCTTCAGCCGCCGTTTCGGCGTGTTGCAAATCCACGTGTTGAAACAATTCCTGTTGGCCAACCACCCGGAAATCCTCATCGTCTCCAACATCATCGAGAACGGCCAATCCATCGGCCTGGGAGACGCTGGCAAGTTCTGGCACTCGGACTTGTCCTATAAGGAGCTGCCGAGCCTGGGTTCCATGCTCCACGCCCAGGAGCTGCCATCCGAAGGCGGCGACACGTTATTCGCCGACATGCACAAGGCATGGGACGACCTGCCCGAGCCGCTGCGCAAAGCAGTCGAAGGCCGCAGCGCCGCGCACTCCTACACCGCGCGTTACAGCGAAACCAAATTCGAAGGCAACTGGCGCCCCACGCTCACACCCGAGCAGTTGGCCCAGGTGGCCGAAGTGGTGCACCCGATCGTGCGCACGCATCCGGAAAACGGCCGTAAGGCGCTGTTCGTCAGCGAAGGTTTCACCACCCGCATCGTCGGCTTGCCCGAAGACGAAAGCCGCGACCTGCTGGCCCAGCTCTACGCCCACAGCGTCTTGCCGCAAAACATCTATCGCCACCAATGGCAGCCCCACGACCTGGTGTTCTGGGACAACCGCTCGCTGATCCACCTCGCGGCCGGCTGCCCGAGTCATCTGCGGCGCAAGCTGTTTCGCACAACCATCCAGGGCGACGCGCCTTTCTGATCCGGAGCATGACCATGTCCAAGAAAATTCCATTCGCGCGACTGGCCGCGACTGTCGGCCTGGGCGTCAGCCTGCTGGCCGGTAGCCTGGTCGCACCCGCCGTTGCCCAGGCCGAAGGCGAGATTCGCATCGCCGAACAGTTCGGCATCGTTTACCTGCTGCTCAACGTGGTGCGTGACCAGAACCTGATCGAAAAATACGGCAAGCAGGAAGGCATCGACATCAAGGTCGACTGGACCCAACTGTCCGGCGGCGCAGCGGTCAACGATGCGTTGCTGTCCGGCTCCATCGATATCGCTGGCGCTGGCGTCGGCCCACTGCTGACCATCTGGGACCGTACCCACGGCAAACAGAACGTCAAGGCCGTCGCCTCCCTGGGCAACTTTCCCTACTACCTGGTGAGCAACAATCCGAAGGTCAAGACCATCGCCGACTTCACCGAGAAAGACCGTATCGCCGTGCCGGCGGTCGGGGTTTCCGTGCAGTCGCGCTTCCTGCAATACGCCGCCGCCAAGCAATGGGGCGACAAGGAATTCAATCGCCTGGACAAGTACACCGTTGCCGTCCCGCACCCTGATGCGACGGCCGCGTTGATCGCCGGCGGCACCGAGCTGACCGGGCACTTCTCCAATCCGCCGTTCCAGGAACAAGCCCTGACCAACCCGAACGTGCATGTGGTGCTCAACTCCTACGACATCCTCGGCCCCAACTCGCCAACCGTACTGTTCGCCACCGAAAAATTCCGCAACGACAACCCGAAAACCTACAAGGCTTTCATCGAGGCGTTGACCGAGGCCGCACAGTTCGCCCAGAACGACAAAGGCGCCGCTGCCGATACCTACATCCGCGTGACGGGGGCCAAGATCGACCGCGCCGCGTTGTTGAAAATCATCGAAAACCCGCAATTCGAATTCAGCGTCACGCCGAAAAATACCTACCCGCTGGCGGAATTCCTCTATCGCGTCGGCGCCATCAAAAACAAACCTGAATCATGGAAGGACTACTTCTTCCAGGATGCCAAGCCGCTGCAAGGGAGCTGACATGAACGCGCCCTTGCAAGGCCACACGGCCAGCAACCAGAACACCGCCGAGGCGCTGCTATCGGTAGACCACGTCAGCCTTGAATACCGCACGCCCGAACGGGTTGTGCGGGCCACCCACCAGGTCAGTTTCGAGATCGACCCCGCCGACCGCTTTGTGCTGCTGGGCCCTTCGGGCTGTGGCAAATCTACCTTGCTCAAAGCCGTCGCCGGGTTCATCAAACCCTGCGAAGGCGAGATCCGTTTGCTCGGGCAAAAAGTCGAGCAGCCGGGGCCGGACCGCATTGTTGTGTTCCAGGAATTCGACCAGTTGCCGCCGTGGAAAACCGTCAAGCAGAACGTGATGTTTCCGCTGCTGGCGTCCAAGACCCTCAAGCGCCGCGAGGCCGAAGAGCGGGCGCTGCACTACCTGGAAAAAGTCGGCCTGACGGCGTTCGCCGACGCCTACCCGCATACCTTGTCCGGCGGCATGAAAGCCCGCGTGGCGATTGCCCGTGCGCTGGCCATGCAGCCGAAAATCCTGCTGATGGACGAACCCTTCGCCGCCCTCGACGCCCTCACCCGACGCAAGATGCAGGAAGAACTGCTGCTGCTCTGGGAAGAGGTGCGCTTCACCCTGTTGTTCGTCACCCACTCCATCGAAGAAGCGTTGGTGGTGGGCAATCGCATCCTGTTGCTGTCGCCGCATCCGGGGCGGGTGCGGGCCGAAATCCACAGCCATCAATACGACCTGCACAGCTTGGGCGGTGTGGAGTTCCAGGCTTCGGCGCGGCGCATTCATCGGCTGTTGTTCGATGAAGCGCCCGAGGCGGAAACCGAACTGGGTTTCGCCGATATTCGCATCGCTTACTGAAGGGCTGTTCACATGCGCCAGGAATATGAAATCACGCTTGAAGCGTTGCCCGGTGTTCGCGTAGAACGCGAATTGCCGCTGCGTCAGCGCCTGTGGCAACAAGGTTGGTTACGTAAAAGCCTGATCCTGATCGTGCTCGCGATCCTCTGGGAAGCGGCCGCGCGTTATCAGAACAATGACCTGCTGCTGCCAAGCTTTTTGCAGACGCTGAGCGCGTTCTACGACGGCATGGCCAGCGGTGAACTGTTGAGCAAAGTCAGCATCTCGCTGGTGGTGCTGCTCAAGGGTTATCTGATCGGGATCGTGCTGGCTTTCGCCTTGACCACGCTGGCGGTGTCGACCCAATTGGGCCGTGACCTGCTGAGCACCCTGACCTCGATGTTCAACCCGCTGCCGGCCATTGCACTGCTGCCGCTGGCGCTGCTGTGGTTTGGCCTGGGGCAGAACAGCCTGATCTTCGTGCTGGTGCATTCGGTGTTGTGGGCGCTGGCGCTGAACACCTATTCAGGGTTTCTCGGCGTCTCGGAAACCCTGCGTATGGCTGGTCGAAACTATGGCCTCAAGGGTATGCGTTTTGTGCTGTTCATCCTGATCCCGGCGGCGCTGCCGTCGATCCTTGCGGGGCTGAAAATCGGTTGGGCATTTGCCTGGCGTACGCTGATCGCCGCCGAGTTGGTGTTCGGCGCCACCAGCGGCAAGGGCGGCCTGGGCTGGTACATCTTCCAGAACCGAAATGAGCTGTACACCGACAAGGTATTTGCCGGGCTGGCGGTAGTGATTCTGATCGGGCTGCTGGTGGAGAACCTGGTGTTCGACACCCTGGAGCGGGTCACGGTGAAGCGCTGGGGCATGCAACGCTGATCCCTTATAGAGAAGCCTGCTACGATTGCGCCCAGTTCACTCCCGACTGATCACGAGTGCTTGGCATGCAACTACCGGACATGAACCTGCTGGTCGCCCTCGACGCGTTGCTCGACGAGGGCAGTGTGGTCGGCGCCGCACGGCGGATGAACCTCAGCCCGGCGGCCATGAGCCGTACCTTGACGCGAATCCGCGAGGCAGTCGGCGACCCGATTCTGGTGCGCGCCGGTCGTGGCCTGGTGCCGACACCCAAGGCCCTGGAATTGCAGGGCCAGGTACGCAATGTGGTGGAGCAGGCGGCGCTGCTGTTTCGCTCGGCAGATGAGGTAGACCTGCGCACCCTGCGCCGACGCTTCAGCGTGCGGGCCAATGACTTTTTTGTCGGGGTATATGGCGGTCGGCTGTTCGACACCATGGAACGCATGGCGCCGCTGTGTGAGCTGCGCTTCGTGCCCGAAGGCGACACTGATGATGAGGCCCTGCGTGAAGGCCGGCTTGACCTGCGCGTCGGGAATACCATGCCGATCACCCCGGAAGTGAAGGTGCAAAACCTGTTCACCACCACCTTTGTCGGGCTGGCGCGGGAAGGGCATCCGCTGTTCGATGGAGAAATCACCGCCGCACGGTTCGCCAGCTATTCTCACATCAGCATCTCCCGGCGGGGCATCGCCCGCGGGCCGATCGACACCGCCCTCAACGCCCAGGGCCTGGAGCGCCGGGTGGCGATGATCGCACCGGGATTCCATGGCGCAATGTTCATGCTGCCCGATTCCGACCTGATCCTGCCGGTGCCCAAGGAAGCGCTCTACAGCGCCAATCGCTTGAAGCTGCCACTGCGGGCGTTCACCTTGCCCATCTCCCTGCCGACCCTGGTGTTGACCCAGGCCTGGCACCCGCGCTTCGACAAAGACCCCGCGCACAAATGGCTACGCGAAACCATGCGCGAGTGCTGCGCAGCTACATGGGAAGAAGCCCAGCCGACCTGAATCCAAAATGTGGCAGCTGGCTTGCCTGCGATAGCGGATGATCGTTCCCACGCTCCGCGTGGGAATGCTGCTTGGGACGCTCCGCGTCCCGCTGCTGGCGAGGTTTGAGCCCTGCGCAATGGTGACGCAGAGCGTCACGGGATGCATTCCCCCGCGGAGCGTGGGAACGATCAGACAGTTGCGTCTGGTGCACTTATAACCTTCCTGCAAGTAACTTTTTTGTCATGTCCAAGCCTTATTAAACTGCTCGGGTATTTCTAATGCCGAGTTGTATTTCATGACGTCCCTCGCTGCCCCCGCGCCCCTGGCCGCCGGCACACCCACCACCATCAGCCCACCGATTTTCGGCCCCCGCATCATCATCGGCCTGTTGGGCGTATTGCTGGCTGTGCTGGTGTCCGGCCTGAACGAGATGGTGACCAAAGTCGCCCTCGCCGATATCCGCGGTGGGCTGTACATCGGCTTTGACGAAGGTACCTGGCTGGTCGCGGCTTACACCGCCACGTCGGTGTCGGCCATGGCGTTTGCGCCCTGGTGCTCGGTGACGTTTTCCCTGCGGCGTTTCACCCTGTGGGCCATCGGCCTGTTCACCGTGCTCGGCGTGCTTTGCCCCTTCGCGCCGAACTACGAAAGCCTGTTGATCCTGCGCACCGTGCAAGGGTTGGCCGGCGGTGCGTTGCCGCCGATGCTGATGACCGTGGCCCTGCGGTTCCTGCCGGCCAACGTCAAGCTGTACGGCCTGGCCGGCTATGCGCTTACCGCGACCTTCGGCCCCAGCCTCGGCACGCCGTTGGCAGCGTTATGGACCGAGTATCTCGGCTGGCAATGGGCGTTCTGGCAAATCGTCGCGCCGTGCCTGCTGGCCATGGCGGCCGTGGCCTACGGCCTGCCCCAGGACCCTGTGCGCCTGGAGCGCTTCAAACAGTTCAACTGGCGCGGCCTGTTGCTGGGTTTTCCGGCGATCTGCATGCTGGTGATCGGCCTGTTGCAGGGCAACCGGCTGGATTGGTTCGAGTCGTCGCTGATCACCTCGCTGCTGGTGGGCGGGGTGGTGTTGCTGGTGCTGTTCATGCTCAACGAATGGTCGCACCCGATGCCGTTCTTCAAGCTGCAGATGCTCGGGATCCGCAACCTGGCATTCGCACTGATTGTGCTGGCCGGTGTGCTGATGGTGCTGCTGGCGGTGATCCTCATTCCGTCCAGCTACCTGGCTCAGGTCCAGGGTTACCGGCCACTGCAAACCGCACCGGTGATGCTGGTCATGGCGCTGCCGCAGTTGATCGCGCTGCCCTTGGTCGCGGCGCTGTGCAACCTGCGCTGGGTCGATTGCCGCTGGGTGCTGGGGATCGGTTTGAGCATGTTGATCCTGTCCTGTTTAGGCGGGGCGCAACTTACCTCAGAGTGGATTCGTGATGATTTCTACGCCCTGCAACTGTTGCAAATCTTCGGGCAACCGATGGCCGTGTTGCCGCTGCTGATGCTGTCCACCGGCAGCATCACACCCCAGGATGGGCCGTTCGCCTCGGCCTGGTTCAACACCGTCAAAGGCCTCGCCGCCGTGGTCGCCACTGGCGTGCTCGATGCGCTGACCACCCACCGCCTGCACTTTCACTCAACCATGTTGGTGGACAGCCTGGGCAACTCGCCCCTGGCCGACAGCGATGCCGCCGGCCTCGCTCACCGGCTGCATGAACAGGCCGTGGTGCTGACGTCTTCGGATCTTTACTACGTGATGGCCGGTGTCGCCGTGGTGTTGATCCTGCTGATTTTCTGGATGCCGACGCGGATCTATCCGCCCCGCGCGCCGACTTGATTGCTCCCTGAGCCATAGGATTGTTATGAAACGCAAAGACAAAATTGCCGTTACCGTCATCAGCGTGTTCGCCGTTGGTGTGCTCGTCTACCTGCTGGCGCCGGGTGTGTTCGCCAGCAAGCGCCAGAGCACCAACGATGCCTTCGTTGCCGCCGACTACACCCTGGTAGCACCGCGCGTGGCCGGGTTTATCAAGGAAGTGCTGGTAGAAGACAACCAGCAGGTCAAGGCCGGCCAGCTTTTGGCGCTGATTGATGACCGCGACTTCCGCGCCGCCGCCCAGGCCGCCGACGCCGATACCCTGGTGGCCCAAGCGCAGCTGAAAAACGCCAGCGCCACCCTGGAGCGCCAAAGCTCGGTGATCGCGCAGGCCCAGGCCACGGTGGCGGCAGACCGCGCCGAAGTGGCCTTCGCCGAACACGAACTGAACCGCTACAACCACCTCGCCGGTGTCGGCGCCGGCACTGTACAAAACGCCCAGCAAGCCAAGACCCGTATCGACCAGGCCACCGCGCGCCTGGCCAACGCCACGGCGGTGTTGGCTGCCGAGCGCAAGCAAGTGGAAATCCTCAGCGCCCAGCGTGATGCGGCTGAAGGCGGGTTGAAACGTGCCCAGGCGGCGCTGGAAATGGCCAGCTATCAGCTGTCGTACACACGCATCGTCGCGCCGGTGGACGGCATGGTCGGCGAGCGCGCGGTGCGGGTCGGGGCCTATGTGACACCGGGCAGCAAAATCCTCGCCGTGGTACCCCTGGCCGAGGCGTATGTGGTGGCCAATTTCCAGGAAACCCAGCTGTCGCATATGCACGCCGGGCAAGCCGTTGAAGTGCGCGTCGACAGCCTCGACGGTGAAGTGCTCAACGGCCACCTCGAAAGCCTGGCGCCGGCCACGGGTGTGACCTTTGCCTCGGTCAAGCCGGACAACGCCACGGGTAACTTCACCAAAGTGGTGCAGCGCATTCCGGTGAAAATCGTCCTGGAGCCAGGCCAGGCATTGACTGAGCGCCTGCGGGTCGGGATGTCGGTGGAAGCCAGCGTCGACACTCACGCCGCCGCCCAGCAGCATGAGGTAGCCCAGCAATGAAACGAGTTGCCTGGCTCACCTTGAGCATGATCACCTTGAGCGCCTGCACGGTGGGCCCGGACTTCCAGCGCCCACAAAACCCACTCAACCAATGGACCGAACCCCAGGGCCAACAAGCTGCCAGCCACGCGGTCAATGGCCCGCTGGAAGAGCGCTGGTGGGAAGTGTTCCACGACGAGCAACTCACCGCCCTTACGCGCCGTGCGCTCACCGACAACCTCGACTTGAAACTCGCCAGCAGCCGCCTGCAACAAAGCCGCGCCGCGCGCCAGGTGATCACCGCCGAGCGCTACCCGAACGTCAACGCCACGGGCGATTACCTGCGCCAGCGCAACAGCGCCGATGGCTTGAGCGACCCTTCCGGCAAAAACGGGCGCTCGGCCTTCAACCAATGGGACATGGGCTTTTCCGCCGCTTGGGAGCTGGACTTCTGGGGCCGGGTAAAACGTGAAACCGAAGCCGCCGACGCGACCTTGCAAGTCGCGGAAAACGACCGTCGTGCCGTGCTGTTGTCGGTGCTGGCGGAAACCGCCCAGGACTACATTCAACTGCGCGGCGTGCAGAACACTCGCGCGGTCACCGAGCAAAACCTCGACGTCGCCCGCCACAGCCTGAAGCTCTCGCAACTGCGCCTGGCCGATGGCGTGGCCACCGACCTTGATGTGGCCGAAGCCGCCGCCCAGGTCGCGGCCATCGAAGCCCGCCTGCCGGATTTGCAGCAGCGCCAGGACCAGTTGATCAACGCCCTGAGCCTGCTGATGGGCGAGCCGCCGCAAGCCTTGTATGCGCAGCTGTCCAAAGACGCGGCCGTGCCCCAGACCCAGCGCCAGGTCGCCATTGGCCTGCCGTCGCAACTGGCCGAGCGCCGCCCGGACATCCGCCAGGCCGAGGCGCGCCTGCATGCCGCGACCGCCACCATCGGCGTGGCCAAGGGCGACTTCTACCCGCGCATCACCCTGTCTGGCAGCCTGAGTTCCCAGGCGCTTCAACTGTCGGATTTCGGTTCCTGGGGCTCGCGCGCATTCGCCTTCGGCCCGCAATTGAGTTTGCCGATTTTCAACGGCGGCCGACTTCAGGGCATGCTCGATTTACGTGAGGCCCAGCAACAGGAAGCGGCCATCGCCTACCAGCAAACCGTGCTGCGCGCCTGGCATGAGATCGACGATCAACTGACCCGCTACAACGCCAGCCAACTGCGCCGCGACAGCCTCGCCGAAGCGGTGCGGCAGAACCAGATCGCCCTCACCACTGCGCAACATCAATACGTCGAAGGTGTGGTGGATTTCGTCAACGTGCTCACCGTGCAAAGTGCGCTGCTGGCAACTCAGGAACAGTGGGTGGAAAGCTCCACCGGTGTCTCCCTGGCCATGGTTGGCTTGTACAAGGCACTGGGCGGCGGCTGGGAATCGGTGTACCCGGTGCAGACCGCTCAACGCTGAACCACAAAGAGTAGCGACAACGCCCGCGCGGTATTGCGTGACACGCTCGCCGAGCACAGCACGGCTACCGGCGAGATTGATCGTTCCCACGCTCTGCGTGGGAATGCATCCCGTGACGCTCTGCGTCACCAGTGCGCAGGACTTGAGCCTGGCGCCAACAGCGGGACGCGAAGCTCAGGCCGTTCAAGCTCAAACGGGTAAAGCTTGCGGTGCACGTGCACAACCTGACCAACAAAACCTACGTGTCGAAGTGCACCAGCGTCCTGGACTGTTACTACGGGGAAGGGCGCACGGCGGTGTCGAGTTTGACGTATGACGGGTAGCGAATTTTGCGCCAGGGGTTCCTTGCGTAGCAGCTGTCGAGCCCTGGCGAGGCTGCGTCAGGGGCGACACGGTACTGGTGCCTGGCTGGATACCGGCGGTGTGGCTGACGTAGCCTCGCCAGGGCTCGACAACTGCTACGCCGGCGCCAGCGTTGAAGGTGTGTGGATGAGCACTCAAGGATTGCGCAAAAACACCACATACCCCCGAAACCACTCGCTGCCCTTCAAATACTCCGGCTCTTCCCAGTCTCCGCCCTGAATCAGGCCAATCTTGAACGGCATGCCCAACCGATTCATTCGTGGCAAATACGCCGCGTAGTCCGGGATGCTGTGGCGGCCCTGGTAGGTTTGCACCACCACTTCATCCACCACGCCTTTGAGCTGGGCGATGGCTTCAGGGTCGGCGTTGCTGCTCCAGTCCATCAGGCCGGTGATGCTCAGGCGCAAGTCCCTGGGCAGACGCTGGCGCAGGTCTTTGAGGAAGGCGACGTACTCGTGCAGGTATTGGGTGCGGGCGTCGAAGTCGATCTGGATGCCGACCACGGGATTGCCCGCGTCGCGCCAGCGTTGCACCTGGCCGAGCATTTGGGTGTAGACCGACTCGGGCCAGCGCAAGGTGTGGGCGCGGTACACCACCCAGACCTCGCCTTGGGTGATGCGCGGCACACTCATGCCCTGGGCGATGAATTGCACGCCGCGCTGGGGCTGGCGGCGGGTTGAGTTGATCTGGCCCTGGAGGATGTACAGGGTTTTTGCCTGCTTGAGCACCGGCTGCGGCGCGACGCCACTCCACAGCCAGAAAGCATCGTAATCACTAGCGTCCACGGCGCCGAAAGCCGGGCTCGTCAGCAGGAGCAGGGCCAGCCAAAAACCTTTCACGAGTTACCAGTAGTACTGCAGCGATTTACCCCACTGGGTGTCGGCGAAGCCGGTTTTCAACTGGCGGAACCAACCCTTGCGTACGGCCTTGTCGACGTCTTCGCCGCCGCAGCTGTTGTAGCCCGAAGGCGCGTAGCAGTTGATGGCGCGAAACAGTGCGTAGGCCTTGTCGTTATGCGGCGCCTTGGCATTGGCGATCACCTGTTTGTAGCCGTCGAGCCGCGAAAAGGTTTCACCGGTGAATGCCGATGCGGTGCTGCCCAGGCTGCCGGCGGAGCGCGCCTGTTCCAGCGGCATGCCGTCCAGGCCGTTGCGCAGGATGAACTCACCGAGGCAGTTCAGGCCTTGAGGGTTTTTCGGCTCGGCCTGCAAGGTGCTGGCGATTTGCGCAATGCTTGGGCAGGTGTAGCCGGATTCAGCTTTGGCGCCGCTCCACTGGAACAGCTTCAGCGACTGTCCGCCGCTGTAGACATAACCCAGGCTGGTGCCGAGCTTGTCCTCGGAAGCCGAGGCCGGCAGCTGTTTCAGGTCCTCGGCAAACGTGGCGAACTGGCCGCGCAGCAGGTCTTTATAGAGCAGCACGAATTGTGCGGTCTGGCGCTCCACCGGGTCGCTGGCATTGGCGGCCTGCTGGCGCAGTAACTCGGGCCCCGCGACGTTGCGCAGCAGGATATAGCGCACCTGCTTGAAACTGATCGGCGAATCGGCGGCAAACACCTTGGCCAGTTGCCCGCTGCGTTCGTAGTTCATTGCCAGCGCCAGTTCCAGCTGGTCGCGCTGTAGCGGTTGTTTGGCGAGTGGCAGCAGTTGCAGCCATAGGGCCTCAGCGGCTTTCCAGTCGTCCTTGGCTTCCAGGGCCAGGCCGCGCAGGGTCTGCTGGCTGAAGGCGAAGTAATTCAGGGTTGATGGCACTTGCTGTGGCAACAGTTTGAGGGTGCTGTCGGGTTGATGCTCGACGTACAGCGCAAACGCCGCCTGCACGTAGGCGTACAGCGCCGGCTCTTGGGCAAATACCGATTTTTGCGCGTCCAGTGCCTCACGGGTCAATTTGGGCGGGTTGCCGGCGCGCATCCACATCAGGTCGTTGAGCGCGAGCACCAGCGGGTTGCTGACCGGCGCGGTGGTGCTGGTCAGCAGCTTGCTGTCGACTTCTTCCACCAGCTCATCCAGCGACACGTTGCGCTGGGCGTTGCTGGCCTGGGTCAGTTGCCAGGCAAAGTCATCGGCCAGCTTGTCCGGGTTGGGCGCCAGCCAGTGCACCCGACGCAGCAGGCCCCGGGCAGAGGCGGCGTATTCGCCCTGTGGATAAGTTTTCAGGTAGGTGTTGAAGCCTTGTTCGGCAGCGCCCAGCGCAGACTTATCCACATGCTCAAGTTGGGGCATGCCGTATTCGTCGAACGCATTCTGTTGGGCCTGGTTCAGCGAGGTGCGCGCGCTCATGTACAACGCGGTTTCTTCAAGCCAAGGCACTGATTTACTGCCGGACGCCGCGAAGCCACGCTCAGCTTCACCAAAGCGCCCGCTATAAAAATCGGCGGCGGCTTGCAGGTAGGTGCGCAATTGGCGGCCGTCGGCGGACTGGATCTGTTGCGGGTCGACTACCGGCTGGCCTTCTGGCGTGCAGGTGCCGAGCAACTTCAGGCGCGCAGAGATCAGCAGTTTTTGTTCAGCGGCCGGGATGTCGGCCTTTACGACTTGGCCGACAAACGCTGCGGCGCTGTCCTCGTTGTTGCTTCGGCAACGGCTGCCTTCCCCGGCCAGGAAGGCTTCGCCCGCGGCTTTTTCGCCGTCGCGTTTAATCCCCAGGGGCGCCAGCAGTTCATCGAGCTTGGCGGTGGAGGAGGCAGCGGGCGGATCAACCGGCTCGTTGGAACCGGGCGTAAGGTGATACACCGGAAATGGCACTGCACCGAAGCCCTGCGACAGGTCTTGCTCGTTCAGTGGGTCAGGTGCCAGGGGCGCCGCTTTCTTGTCGGCCAGCAGCAGGCGCAGGTTCACCCGGCTGTCATTGCCCGGGCTCAGGAATGGCAGGTTGCTGCACACGTCCAGGTTATTGCGCGATACCCGCCAGTCCGGGTAGCACGAATCGTCAGCACTGGCCTGGGCCTGAAGGGGAAGGGTGGCAAGCAATGCCAGCGCCAGAGGTGACAGAAAGCCGATGCGCATGAAATGTCCTTGATCCTGAATCCTTGGAGGCGCCAATCATAGCCTGATCCGACAACCGCATCAGTTAAGCCCTGCGCAAAATTCAGATTTGTCCGATTGGCGGATAGCCAGTCAATTCCACGTAAAACAGCAGGCGAATCCAGACCTTTTGACCTAGAGTGGCGGGTGTTCGCGCAAGCGCTGGTTTAGTAGTGGATGAGGAAGTAGAGGTGCGACGCTCTGTGGCGGAACAAGACAACAAGGCCGGGGCATTTGCCATGCTCAATACTGGCCTTTTGGAGGGCGCCGGCTGGCTCAGCCGGTTGTGGTGGGTGCCGCTGGTGGCGCTGGCCGTGGCGCTGCGCTTCTATGGCCTGACCGCGTCTGCAATTTGGGGTGATGAAGCCTCAAGCCTGTTGCTCAGCGAGTACGCCGCCGACGACCTGTGGTTCCACGCCGCGCATGATGTGCATCCGCCGCTGTATTTTTTCATGCTGCGCGGTTGGATCGAGGTGTTTGGCGACGGGATTCTCTCCCTGCGCAGTATGAGCGCGATTCCAGGTGTAATCGCCGTCGGCCTGGGCATTTGGCTGACGCGCCTGATTGCGACCCGCCGCGCCGCGGTGCTCGCCGGGATCCTGCTGGCATTGCTGCCCACGGCCGTGCGCTATAGCCAGGAAGTACGGATGTACTCGTTGCTCGGGGTGTGGCTGCTGGCCGCCACCCTGGCGCTGGTTTATTGGGTTCGGCAACCGGAGCGCACGCGCTATCTGGTCGCCTACGTCCTGTTGATGACGGCCGGCTTCTACACCCACTACTTCACTGCCCTGTGTGTGTTGGTGCACTGGTCGTGGCTGGCATCGCTGCGTATGCCACGGGTGTCTGGCCTGCGGCTGGTGACACGCCCGGCGTGGTGGTGGGCGAATGTCGCGATTGTGCTCCTGTACTTGCCCTGGCTGCCGAATTTGCTGGGCCTGGTGCAGCACACCGAAGAACTCAAGGTGGGCGGTGATATTGGCTGGGAAGACCCGGTGAATCTGTATTCCGTGCCGTCGATGGTGTGGCAGTTCCTGATTCAGGACCCTGGCGAGCACGTGTGGCGGCCGCTGTTTATTGCGTTTCCATTGTTGCTGCTGGCGCTGGTGGGCGTGACGGTCTGGCGCGATCAAAGCCGATATCGGTTTGGCTGGCTGCTGGCGCTGTTTTTTGTGCTGCCGATGCTGTTGGTCTACGGGGTTTCGTTTATTTCCCCAGTGTTTATCGAGCGCTACCTAACGGCGTATGCCATGAGCTTGCCGATTGTTGTGGCCCTGGCGGTGGACCGCGTATCGCTGCGCCTCCCGCTCGCGGGGGCGGCCTTGTTCGTGCTGTTTGTCGGGGTCGAGCTGGTGGGCGTGAAGACCAACTCCACCGTTGATGAGCATGATCAATTCAATGTTCCGGTGGAATTCGTCAACCGCAACTACCAGGAAGATGACCGCATCGTCATCAGCGACATGCTGTGGTACCTGCCCTACGTGTATTACGACGAGACCGATGCGCAGTTACAGCTGTTCACACCGCCGACCGCTGCTGGCAAATCGACCCGGCCGAACGCCTATGGCTTCGGCACCCTGGTGGACCAGGACGGCGGGCGCATCTACCTCGATCATTTGTCGGCCTTACCTGCCGAGACCCAGCGTGTGTGGCTGATCAGCAGCACTGAAGTGCCGGATGAATTCGCGCCGTTGCCTGCGGGCTGGCGCCAGCTCAGCCAGCAAGACGGTGGTGGCGCTCGGGCGCGGTTGTTCGTGCTGTGCAACGTGCCGGCGGCGGTTCACCGGGATGGCTGCGATTAATCCACGCCATAAGGACTAAACTCGGATCTGCCTCCTGTAGGAGCGAGCTTGCTCGCGAAAAACGCAAAGACACCGCGTTAACCCAGGACGCCAGCGTTATCGTTGACGTCCTTCGCGAGCAAGCTCGCTCCTACAAGGTTACCCGTTCGGCTTAAGCCCCTTTTTAAGGAAAACATCATGGAATCCCCAGTCCACAGCTTGCCGTCGTTGTTCAAACAGCTTGGTTTGCCGGATGACCCGGTCAGCATCGAACGGTTTGTCGCTGTTCACTCCCCGCTCAAACCCGACCTGCACCTGGCGGATGCGTTTTTCTGGACGGACAGTCAGAAGGCGTTTTTGCGCGAAGAAGTGCTGGAGGATGCGGACTGGGCCGAGGTGGTGGATGAGTTGAATTTGATGTTGCGCAGTGGGCGAGGGGTGTAAAAAACTGACGTGACGCTGATTTCTGAAGATTTTCTGTGTTGCCATATCGTTCAGATATAGACCAAAATAAAGACCTGAATTGAGGGCTTTATTATGCAAAGTGTTCTGGCCGACATGGCTGTCAGTGTTTCCGAATTAAAGAAAAACCCGTCCGCCGTAATGAACAGTGCTCATGGCGGGCCGGTTGCCGTGCTCAATCACAATCGAGTCATGGGGTACATGGTTCCTGCTGATGTTTTCGAAGCGATGATGGAGCGATTGGATGATCTGGAGCTGGCGGAGTTGGTTCGCTCTCGCGGCCACGAAACGCCCGTACCGGTAAACCTGAATGACCTATAGCCTCGAGTTTCTGCCATCTGCGCGCAAAGAATGGGACAAGCTGGGCCATACCTTGCGGGAACAGTTCAAGAAGAAACTGGCAGAGCGCCTTGAGCTTCCCCGAGTCCCTTCAGACTCGCTTCATGCAATGCCTGATTGTTACAAGATCAAGTTGAAAGCTTCCGGATATCGATTGGTATATCAGGTGATTGAAGCGCGAGTTGTCGTTTCAGTGGTCGCGGTAGGCAAGCGTGAGCGCAGCGCGGTTTATGAGAGAGCCAAAAAACGCTGAGCAAAAAATCTGAGGGTTGATCGCACCACACACATTTTTTTGGGGCTCGCGGAAAAATCCTGGGCGTTTCAGCGGTCGATGTGGCCGGTTGCATAGCCTCAACCATCCCCCCTATAGTTCGCCCCGTCGCCGCACATCGGCGATCGGATTTGGCGATCCGCATATCTACCCGCGCTCCAGCGCACCATACCTCCTGCCCGCTTTATGGCCGGTGGTTCTATGGCGGCTGTGCGTGGGAGGCCTTCGGGCCTGCCGGGTTTGGGTAGATAACCGGTTCGCCAACCTGCGTACAGCTGCCACCTATTCTGTTTGGCGACAGAAGGGCGGTTCCTTGAAAACTACCCAAAGGTCTCTCTCATGGAGCAATTCACTCCGCTCAAATCCAACCCCACCAACATCCCCGTCCTGGCCTTCAACACCTTCGCCCCCACGCACCTGCTCCACGAAACAGCCTGCAGCCGAATCCGCATTGGCACCGACCTGCTGGAAACCCTCACCTCCGTGACGGTTCGCGGGGTCAATGATCAGGACCTGTATCGCCTGGTGAATTGCGCTTTCGTGTCGCTGCGCGACGGCTTGGACATGCTCGAAGAAGTACAACGCCGCCTGGATGGGCAGGCCGAACACCAAGCTTAATAACAGCGCCGATCAAAAATGTGGGAGCTGGCTTGCCTGCGATAGCGGTGGATCAGTTGGCAGATTTATTGGCTGACCCCACGCCATCGCAGGCAAGCCAGCTCCCACCTTTGCTCGGTGGTGTTCGACACTACTGATCAAAACCCGGCAACCTCGCCCAAACCCGCTTTACTTACCCCCATTCCTCCGCGCAGCCACCCATCCCAAAATTTGTATCAAAACTTGACGACGCTGGATCCATCCACCATATTGATAGTTAGCAAACTAACATTGTGCGAATGATTCCCGTGTCCGAAACCCTCGAACAACTTCAGATGAACATCAGCAGCAGCATGGTGGTGGGTGCCCGTAACTGGCGCAAAATCTGCCAGACCACGCTGGTGAGCTACGGTATTTCCGAAGCCTGCGCCGTGCCGCTGTTGATGATCGGCCGTCTCGGCGACGGTGTGCATCAAGTCAAGGTGGCCCAGGCTTCCGGGATGGAAAGCCCGTCCCTGGTGCGCCTGCTGGATCAACTGTGCAGCGCAGGTTTTGTGTGCCGCACCGAAGACGTTAACGACCGCCGCGCCAAGGCCCTGAGCCTCACCGAACGTGGCCGTGAGCTGGTGCAGGCCGTGGAAGAGCAGTTGGTGCGCCTGCGCCGTGAAGTGCTGGCGCAGATCGAACCCCAGGAGCTGGAGGCAGCGCTGCGTGTATTGCGCGCCTTCGAGGCCGCCAATCAACACCCTGTGGTCGTGACCTCTTGAACGGATTTTTTACCGGCATGCCGCCGGCTCGAGATTGGTTCTATGGCGTTCGAACATTCGCCGCCTCAATGATCGCGCTGTACATCGCCATGCTGATGCAGATGCCGCGTCCGTATTGGGCGATGGCCACGGTGTATATCGTTTCCAGTCCGTTTGTCGGCCCCACCAGTTCCAAGGCGCTGTACCGGGCGGTCGGTACCTTTATGGGTGCGGCGGCGGCGGTGTTTTTTGTGCCGATGTTTGTGCAGACGCCCTACCTGCTGGTGGTGGTGATCGCGCTGTGGACCGGCATTCTGTTGTTCCTCTCCCTGCACCTGCGCACTGCCAACAGCTACGCGCTGATGCTCGCGGGCTACACCTTGCCGCTGATCGCCTTGCCGGTGGTGGATAACCCGCTGGCGGTATGGGATGTGGCCGAAGCGCGTACCGAAGAAATCTTCCTCGGCATCGCGGTCGCGGCGGTGGTGGGTGCGATGTTCTGGCCGCGGCGCCTGGCGCCGGTGTTTGATGATTCGGTCGCCAAGTGGTTTACCGATGCGCAGGTCTACAGCCAGCGCTTCCTCAGCCGCAGCGTGAAGCCCGAAGAAATCAGCACCTTGCGCGGCGGCATGGTTGCCACCTTCAACACCCTGGAATTGATGATCGGCCAGTTGCCCCACGAGGGCGCGCGGCCGCAAACGGTGCGTAACACCAAGGAACTGCGTGGGCGAATGATCCACCTGCTGCCTGTGGTGGATGCCCTCGATGATGCGATCTACGCCCTCGAGCACCGCGCTCCCGAACTGCTCGACCGGTTCACCCCTCTATTGGCGGCCGCCACCGAGTGGCTGGAAAACACCCAAAAGGACGCGCCCCTCGAACGCTGGCGCAGCCTGCGTGACCAGATCGAAGCCCTGCAACCCGACGGCGATGCGCTGGATGACCGCCACCAGTTGCTGTTTTCCAACGCGCTTTTTCGCCTGGGCGAATGGGTCGACCTGTGGCAAGACTGCCGCAGCCTGCAAGCGGCCATCCAGTGCGAAAGCCAGGACACCTGGCGCGCCGTCTACCGCCACTGGCGCCTGGGGCGGCTGACACCCTTTCTCGACCGTGGCCTGATGTTCTACTCAGCGTTTTCCACGGTCAGCGCGATCATCGTCGCCTCGGTGCTGTGGATCCTGCTGGGCTGGACCGACGGCGGCAGCGCAGTGATCCTCGCCGCCGTAGCGTGCAGTTTCTTCGCCTCGATGGACGACCCGGCGCCGCAGATTTACCGGTTCTTTTTCTGGACCGCGATGTCGGTGCTGCTCGCCAGTCTCTACCTGTTTTTAGTGCTGCCGAATTTGCACGATTTCCCAATGCTGGTGCTGGCGTTTGCCGTGCCGTTTATCTGCATCGGCACATTGACCGTCCAGCCGCGTTTTTACCTGGGCATGCTGCTGACGTTGGTCAACACCTCATCGTTTATCAGCATCCAGGGCGCCTACGACGCCGACTTCCTGGCCTTCGCCAACTCCAACCTGGCCGGCCCCGTGGGACTATTGTTTGCCTTTATCTGGACCCTGATCGCACGGCCGTTCGGCGCCGAGTTGGCCGCCAAGCGCCTGACCCGCTTCGCCTGGCGCGACATCGTCAGCCTCACCGAGCCTGCAACCCTGTCTGAGCACCGCAAGATGGGCGTGCAAATGCTCGACCGCCTGATGCAGCACCTGCCGCGTCTGGCCCTCACCGGGCAAGACACCGGTATTGCCCTGCGCGAAGTGCGAGTGGCACTGAACCTGTTGGACCTGCTGGCGTATTCGCCGCGCATCCTCGGCGTGCCACGGGTGTTGCTCAACCAAGTGGTGGAAGGTGTGGGCGCGTACTTCAAGGCGTGCCTGAAAGCCGGTGAACGTCTGCCGCCGCCCAGCGGTCTGCTGATGACCCTGGACCGCACCCGCCGCGCCCTCAACGGCCAGGGCCTGCAAGGCGAAGACGCTACCCGCCTGCACCTGCTGCACGCTTTGAGTGGCCTGCGCCTGTCGCTGTTACCCGGTGTGGAATTTGTCGGCGGCGAGCTGGACGCGCCGCTCCCTGATGGAGCGCCTTTATGATCGGTGATCTGGATATCAGCGGGGTGTTCCTGCCCACGCTACTGGTGCTGATGGGCATTACGTATGTGTTGTACCTGGTGGTGCACGGGCTGTTGACGCGCTTCCACTTCTATCGCCTGGTCTGGCACCGGGCATTGTTCAATGTGGGTCTCTACGCTCTGTTACTGGGCGCAGTGGATTCACTCAGTCGATACCTCATGACATGAAAAAACCTTTTTTGACCATCGGCCGCGTGGTCCTGACGTTATTGGTGGTGACCTTCGCCTGCGTCGTGGTGTGGCGCATGGTGATGTACTACATGTACGCGCCCTGGACCCGGGACGGCCACATTCGTGCCGACGTCGTGCAGATCGCCCCGGACGTTTCCGGGCTGATCCAGCAAGTGGAAGTGCGCGACAACCAGTTGGTGGTGCGCGGCCAGGTGCTGTTCTCCGTCGACCAGGACCGTTTCAAGCTGGCGCTGCGCCAAGCCCAGGCTGCCGTGGCCGACCGCCAGGAAACCCTGGCCCAGGCCCAGCGCGAGAACAAGCGTAACCGTGGCCTGGGCAACCTGGTGGCCAGCGAGCAACTGGAAGAAAGCCAGTCACGCGTTGCCCGTGCCCAATCGGCGTTGGCCGAAGCGCAAGTGGCGGTGGACGCCGCCCAGCTCAACCTCGATCGCTCGGTGATCCGCAGCCCCGTAGACGGTTACGTCAACGACCGCGCGCCGCGTGCCCAGGAGTTCGTGACCGCCGGGCGCCCGGTGTTGTCGGTGGTGGACAGCAACTCTTTCCACATTGATGGCTATTTCGAAGAGACCAAGCTTGACGGCATTCACGTCGGCCAAAGCGTCGACATCCGCGTGATCGGCGACCGGGCGCGCCTGCGCGGCCATGTGCAGAGCATCGTCGCCGGCATCGAAGACCGCGACCGCAGCAGCGGCTCCAACCTGCTGCCCAACGTCAACCCGGCGTTCAGTTGGGTGCGCCTGGCCCAGCGGATTCCGGTGCGGATTGCCTTTGACGATGTGCCGGCGGACTTCCGCATGATCGCCGGGCGTACCGCCACCGTGTCGATCATCAATGACCAGCCCAAGTCGGAGGACAAGCCATGAACCGGCTTTTAGCAACCGCCGGGTTGGGGTTGTTGCTGTCGGCCTGCCAGGTTGTGGGGCCCGATTACAACTTGCCGGACAAGGCCGCAGTGAACCGTGGAGACCTTCAGGGCCAGTTGGCCGGGGAGGGCAATAATGTGGTCTCGGCGCCGGTGCCTGCCGACTGGTGGAAGCTGTATCAAGACCCGCGCCTTGATGAGTTGGTGCGCCAGGCCATGGCCTCCAACACCGACCTGCGAGTGGCCGCGGCCAACTTGCAGCGCTCGCGCTATCAAGTGCAGCAAGCCGAGTCTGCCGGTGGCTGGAGTGCCGGGGCCAAGGCTGAAGCCCAGCGGTTGCAAGAGTCCGGCGAGGCCTATTTGCTGACGGAAAAAGTGCCGGTGGCCAACATCGGCGCCGCGAGCATCAGCACCTCCTACCAGTTCGATCTGTTCGGCACCTTGCAGCGCGGCATTGAAAGCTCCCAGGCCAGTGCCGATGCAGCCCAGGCGGCTGCCGATATCGCCCGTATCACCCTGGTGGCAGACGTCGTGCGTTCCTACACCCAGGTGTGCGCGGCCAATGAAGAGCTGGCGATTGCCAACGAGTCCCTGGACCTGCAAGCGCAGAGCACACACCTGACCCAGCGCCTGCGAGATGCAGGGCGCGGCGATGAAACTCAGGTCACCCGCTCGCAAACCCAATACAAATCCCTGCGCGCTGAAATGCCGCGTTATGAAGCATTGCGCCAGGCGGGTCTGTTCCGCCTGTCGATGTTGCTGGCCAAGCCGCTGGATCAGTTGCCAGCGGGCACGGCCCACTGCGCCGAGCTGCCGCACATCGCGCAATTGCTGCCCGTAGGCGACGGCGCCACGCTGCTCAAGCGTCGCCCTGATGTGCGCCAGGCCGAACGCCAACTGGCCGCCGCCACCGCGCGTATCGGTGTGGCCACTGGCGCGCTGTACCCGGATATCAGCATCGGGGCCACGGTGGGCACCGTCGGCATCCTGGATGACCTGGGCACGCCAGCGACCAATCGCTGGGGCTTTGGGCCGTTGATCAGTTGGACGCTGCCGACCAACGGCGCCCGCGCGCGCATCCATGAAGCTGAAGCCGCGACCCAGGGCGCCCTGGCGCATTTCGATGGGGTGGTGCTCAATGCCATCCGCGAAACCCAGACAGGCCTGGCGCAATACACCGCGCAACTGCAACGCCGCGACGCCCTGGCCGATGCCGGCGCGTCGGCCAAAGAGGCAGCGGAGCAGACGCACCGCTTCTTCCAGGCCGGCCGCGCCTCGTTCCTCGCCGACCTGCAAGCCACTCGCACCTACACCGATGTGCGGGCGCAACTGGCAGCGGCGAATACCCAGGTTGCGATGAGCCAGATCGATTTATTCCTGGCCCTGGGCGGTGGTTGGGAAAGCGGACGAACGCAAGCCACACAAGCCAGCAAACCCTGAGCTGATTGCTATGCTTTGACAGGCAGGCTCACCTGATGGCCTGCATGTCACTGCTCGCGTTTGCTCATGGGGATTCCAATAATGAAAAACCCTTATGCTCCCGCTTTCTGGTGCGTGTTCTTCGCACTGGTGCTGTTATCGGCGACGTATTTCTACGGCATTATGCTGGCCCACCAAATCGACAAGGCCATGGTGTTCCTCGACAGCGCGAGCGCGCTGATTGCGGTGCTGTCCATTGGCGTCGTGGCGTGGGCCTCGTTCCAGGGCCAGCGCATCAAGCGAAGGCTGCTGGACCAGGGCAAGACGCGGGTGGCGATCTGGGACACCAAAGTTGCCCTGCGCCGTGTCGAGACAGTATTCGACCGCTATTTCTGGGGCAGCTACTGGCAACCGGGGCGCACCTTCCAGGAAGTGATGGGCGAACTCACCGGCACCCCGCTTGAAAAAAGCCTTGAAGCCCTGAAAACGCAATGCGTGATGCTTGATCGGCAAGTTGCCGACGGACGGCATTGGCTGAACAACGCGCGAGAACTTTCCGACGTCGCCACGGCGATGGCGCGAGAGCGTTACCAGCTGGATTTTTACGATCCCAAGTCCGATACGCCAGGCAATGCGGTGATCCATCGCGAGTTTGAAGTGCTGGTGTACACCTGGACCGCGCGGTTGAAGAGTTTTGATCATCAACTGGATGAGATCGAGAGCGAGTATTCCTGAGGCTTGTGGTGGCCCTGCTGACGCCATCGCAGGCAAGCCAGCTCCCACATTTGATCGCATTCCAATGTGGGAGCTGGCTTGCCTGCGATGGCGATTTACTGTCCGGCACCGAGGTCCCGCCCAGTGAAAAACCGGGCCCTCCCCGCCAGCCAATGCTAATCTTCCCCCGATTTTCGGCGGGCTTGAGCCGACACCCTTCGGGTGTTCAGGGAAGACAGCCCACTTCACAGGATTTGATCAGGTCACTACATGAATAAGCCAGCAGTCGTTCTCTTGGGTATCGTCGTCGCCATCGGTGCAATCAGCGCAGGCGGTGCCTGGTACACCGGCAAACAACTGGAACCGGTCCTGCAAACCGCGATCCAGGACGCCAACAAGGAACTGCAGACCTCCATGGCCGGCGTCGACGGCACTGTCGCCCTGGAACTGGTTTCCCTGGACCGTGGACTGTTCAGCAGCACCGCCCACTACCGCCTCAAGGCCCAGGGCGCAGTGTTTGGCGAAGATCACCAGAACGCTGAATTGCTCTTCGTCGACCATATCGAACACGGCCCGCTGCCGTTCTCGCGCCTGGTGTCGCTCAAGTGGCTGCCGGTCATGGCCACCAGTCACTACGAGCTTGAGAAAAACCCCACCACCGAAAAATGGTTCGCCGCCAGCAAAGACGTGTCGCCGCTCAAAGGCGTGGCCAACATCGGCTACAACCGTTCGGTAGACGGCAACGTCGAATTGCTGCCGCTGGAACTCAAGGACGACAAGTCTGCCGTGAGCTTCTCCGGCGCCAACCTGGATTTCAACGCCAGCGCCGAAGGCAAGACGGTCAAGTCCAGCGGCTACATGGACAGCCTCAAGGTTTCGGTGACCGACGCCAACAACACGCCGCTGCACGCTGAACTCAGCGGCCTGACCGTGGCCAGCAACCTGGAAAAGAGCACCTTTGGCTTCTACACCGGGCAAAACACCGTCGAGCTGAGCAACACCAAGGTCACGTTTGGCCCGCAGCAAGCCGTGGTGACCCTCAAGAGCTTTGAGCAGAAAGACACCAGCGAGATCAAAGACAACAACCTCGCCGGCCGTGTCGATTACAAAATCGACGAGATCGGTTACCAGGGCAAGCCCGTGGGCTCCGCCGCGATGAACGTCAGCATGAAGAACGTCGACATTCCCGCGATGCTGGTGCTGACCAAGCTCTACCAAGAGAAAATGCAGCCGGTGCAAGCCGCCGCTGCTGCCGGCCAGCCAGCGCCTGAGCTGCAATTGACCGAAGCCGAGCAAACGCTGGCCCAGACCAATGTCGACCAACTGCTGGCTGCCAAGCCGCAGCTGGCGATGGAAAACCTGTCGCTGAAAACCACCAATGGCGAGAGCCGCTTCAACCTGGTGTTGGACTTGACCAAACCGTCGACCATGGAGCTGCCACCGGTTGAGTTGGGCAAGCAGATGATCGCTCTGCTGGACGCCAACCTGACGCTGTCCAAGCCGATGATCGCGGACGTTGCCGGCCTGCAAGCGCAGATCGGCGGCGTGACCGACCCGAAAGCCATTGAGCAGCAATCCCAGATGGCCAGTGAAATGATCAGCGGCCTGGCCGTTGGCACCCAGTTCGCGACGCTGGTTGGCAGCGATATCGTCTCCAAGCTGCACTACGCCAACAATGAAGTGACCTTCAACGGCCAGAAAATGACCGTCGAGCAGTTCATCGGCTTTGTGATTGGCAAGATCGGCGCGGTCAGCGGCGCTCAGTAAGGCCCTCTATCCAGGGCCTCCAGGAAAAAGGTCAATTCTGAACAATTGTTCTGAATTGACCTTTTTTGTACCTGTTTCGCAGATAGTCCGCCTCAGGAAAGCTTGACCGGGTCATCAGATGCCGGCCGCCTGATGCGTTTAGTTCAGGTGCGACTACGCTACAGCTTTCCAAGGGAAGGAAGCTGACGCCATGTCGAGTAGTGCACACCCGTTTACGCCCGGCCGTCTGCGCCTGTTTATCAGGGTCGCGCTGTGCAGCCAATTGTTGTGGCCAGCGGTGGCTTCGGCGGACGCTGCCTATGACTCGCTGATCCGTCAGGCGCGCAACGGCAACTACACGCCGGCCCTCACGGTGTTGCGCCAAGTGCCGCCAGGCCAACAGAGCGCGGGGCCTGTCAGTGATCATCTGGTGATCGCCAGTTGGGCCGGCCTTCCAAACGAAGTGCTGAGCGTCTACGAGAAGCGTTCGCCATCCCTCAAATTGACCCCGCAAGCCCTCGCGGCCGTCGCCCGCGCCTATCGTGACCAGCGTCGGTGGAATGAGTCCGTTGCTGTCTATCGCCAGGGCCTGGCCCAAGCGCCGGACAACGCCGAATTGCAACTGGGCCTGGCCATGACGCTGGCCGACGCCGATCAAAGCGCTGAAGCCGTGCAGCGTGCCCGCGCCCTGGTGGCTGCCCAGCCTGACGACGCCAACCGCCGCATGGCCCTGGGTTATGCGCTGGCTCGCGCTGGCTTGACCTACGATGCGTTGTTCGAGTTCGACCAGGCCTTTATCCGCGCCGGCAACAAACCGGAAGTCGCCCGCGAATACATCATTGCCCTGCAACGTGCCCGTCTGCCGGAGCCTGCCCTGGCCCTGGCTGCCCAGCGTCCGGGGCTGTTGGACCCGGTGACCCAACGCCGCCTGGAAGGCGACCTGGCGGCCGAGCGCGTGCGCATGGCCGAGTTTGCCTCGCGTACCGAACAGGAGCGCTACGTCATTGCCGACCGCGCCCTGGAGGATTACGACCAGCTGCTGCGCACCTGGACGCCCGACGCCAGCGCCCATGACGATGTGGTGCGCTGGCGCATCGACCGTCTCGGCGCCCTCAAGGCTCGGGCGCGCACCGCTGAAGTCATCACCGAATACGAAACCCTGCAGGCCGAGGGCGTGCAGTTGCCCACCTACGCCCTGCGCTGGGTGGCCGCCGCCTACCTCGACCAGCGCCAGCCGGAAAAATCCGCGCCGTTGTATCGCCAGGCCTTGTCTGCCCCGGATGCCGACGTCGGCGATCACGTTGAAGACAGCACCGCATTGTTCTACGCGCTGCTGGAAAACGATCAGGTGGTCGAAGCCCGCGAAGTCGCCGACAACCTGGCCAAGAGTCAAAAGCCACGTGTCGAACTCAAGGGCCTGCCCATCGGCAACCCGAATGATTCCTGGATGGACGCCCAACAACTGGCCGCCACCGCCGGCACTTATGGCGGTGACTTGCCAGGCAGCGAAACGGGCATCGAAGCCCTGGTGCAACGAGCACCCGGTAACATTGGCCTGCGCCTGGCCCAGGCCGATATGTACCGCGCCCGTGAATGGCCTCGGCGCGCCGAAAGCACCCTGAAGGAAACCGAAGCCCAGTCGCCGCGCGATATCGGTCTGGAAGTTTCCCAAGGCCACACCGCGCTGGATTTGCAGGAGTGGCGCCAGCTTGATGCGCTGACCGATGACGTAGTCGCCCGCGCTCCGGACAACCGCCAGGTGCAACGCCTCAGCCGCCTGCGGGACGTGCACGACATGGCTGAACTGCGGGTTGAAGCCTACGGCGGTAAAAGCCATGGCGGCGAAAATGGTGACGGCGGCGCCGTGGCCGGTAGCCGTGACTTCGGGATCGAAACCCTGCTCTACAGCCCGCCCATCGATGAGGATTGGCGCGTGTTCGCCGGTGTCGGCTACGCCACCGCCGACTTCGCAGAAGGCACCGGCCAGCACCGTTGGCAGCGTGTAGGCGTGGAGCGGCGCACCCGCGACATGACCCTTGAAGCCGAGGTCTCCAATCACTCCTACGGGTATGACTCCAAACAAGGCGCCCGGGTGGCTATTGCACGGGACATCAACGACCAGTGGCAATACGGCGGCAGCCTCGACTATCTCTCGGCCAACACGCCGTTGCGGGCGCTCAACGCGGACATCACCGCCAATGGCGGCAGCGGTTTTATCCGCTGGCGCGCGAATGAAAGCCGTGAGTGGAAACTGGCCCTGAGCCCGTCGCACTTCAGTGACGGCAACGACCGGGTCGAAGCCCTGTTGACCGGCCGCGAAGGCATCTACAGCTCGCCCAAAGTGCAAGTGGACCTGGGCCTGGAAGTCGGCGCCAGCCATAACAGCAAGGAAGACACGATCTACTTCAACCCCAAATCGGACTTCAGCGTGCTGCCGACGCTGACCGCCAACCACGTGCTTTATCACCGCTACGAGACCCAGTGGAGTCAGCAGTTCCAAGTCGGGGCGGGTACCTACAGCCAGCGTGATTACTCCACGGGTGGCGTCGGGTTGGTCGGCTACGGCCAGCGCTTTCGCTGGAACGACGTGCTGGAAACCGGCGCCAACCTGAGCTGGATCAGCCGACCTTATGACGGTGAGCGCGAAGGCGATCTGCGCCTGGTCGTCGACCTCACTTACCGCTTCTAGAAGAGTCCGATCATGACGATTTTTTCCCGCTGCTGTCTGGTCCTCGGGCTCTTGCTGAGCAGTGCATGCGCCCAGCAACCCGCACCGTACACGCCACCCGCCGAGCGGCCTCAACCTGCCAATGAAGCGCCGTGGCCGAAGAACCATTTCCTGGGTATTGCCTACCATGACGTCGAAGATCGTGACCCCGATCAGGCGGTAGTAGCGGTGCGTACCGAACGCTTGATCGAGCAGTTGGCCTGGCTGCGAGAGAACGGCTACCAGCCAGTTTCTGTCGACCAGATTCTGGCCGCGCGCAAGGGCGGCACGCCGCTGCCTCCCAAGGCGGTGATGCTCAGTTTCGATGACGGTTATGCCAGCTTCTACACCCGTGTGATGCCAATTCTGCGGGCTTATCACTGGCCCGCGGTACTGGCGCCAGTGGGTACCTGGATCGACACACCGCTGAACAAACCGGTGGATTTCGCCGGCACTCCACGCCCGCGTTCAGACTTTCTTACCTGGCAACAGGTGCGTGAAGTTTCTCAATCCGGGTTGGTGGAAATCGCCGCCCACACTGACGCCAGCCATACCGGCGTGCTCGCCAATCCCCAGGGCAACATGGAGCCAGCCGCCGCGACCCGCCGCTACGACGCTGCCACTGGCCGCTACGAAACCGAAGCGCAATTCCAGGCGCGGATGCGGGCTGACGTGGTCGCGATTTCCAACAAGATTCGCTCCGTCACCGGCAAGGCGCCCCGCGTATGGGTCTGGCCTTACGGCGCCGCCGACGGCACTTCGCTGGCGGTGGTGGGTGAGCAGGGCTACCAGATGTCCCTGACGCTGGACGACGGCCTCGACCGCCTCGATAACCTGATGAGCAGCCCGCGTTTCCTGGTGGCATCCGACCCGGACGGCGAGCGTTACGCCAACGCGATTGTCGCAACCCAGGCCAAGGCCTCGATGCGCGTGCTGCACGTGGACCTGGACAACGTCTACGACCCGGACCCGGCCCAGCAGGCACGTAACCTCGACCAGTTGATCCAGCGCGTGGTGGACATGGGCGCCAGCACGGTGTTCCTGCAAGCTTTCGCCGACCCCAAGGGCGATGGCCTGGTGCAGTCGCTGTACTTCCCCAACCGTCATCTGCCGATGCGCCAGGACCTGTTCAACCGTGTCACCTGGCAACTGCGCACCCGTGCTCACGTGAGTATTTATGCCTGGATGCCGGTGCTCAGTTTTGCCCTCGACCCCAAGCTGCCTCGCGTTACCCGCTGGGACCCGAAGACCGGCCAGGTCGGGCTGGACCCGGACCAATATCAGCGCCTGTCGCCGTTTGACCCGAACGTGCGGCGGATAATTGGCGAGATCTATGAAGACCTGGCCCGCAACACCGCCATCGATGGCGTGCTGTTTCATGACGACGCAATCCTCTCGGACTTCGAAGACGCCAGCCCCGAAGCGCTCAAGGCCTACGCGGCCAACGGCCTGCCGAGCAGCATTGAAGCCCTGCGCGCCGACCCTGCGGTGATGCAGCGCTGGACCCGTTTCAAGAGCCGCTACCTGATCGACTTCACCCATGAGCTGACCGCCAAGGTCCGTGCGCTGCGAGGACCGCAGGTGCAGACCGCACGCAATATCTTCGCCGAGCCGATGCTCAACCCGGACAGCGAAGCGTGGTTCGCGCAGAACCTCGACGACTTCCTGGCCAGCTACGACTGGACCGCACCCATGGCCATGCCATTGATGGAAGGTCAGGAGCTCAAAGGCTCCAACGCCTGGCTGGAAAAACTGGTGGCCACGGTCAAGGCCCGCCCCGGTGCGCTGGGGCGCACCGTGTTTGAACTGCAAGCCAAAGACTGGCGCACCGCGGCCGCCCCGGATATTCCAGGGGCACAAATGGCCGAGTGGATGGGCGTGCTCAAGCGCCAGGGCGTCACCAGCTTTGGCTACTACCCCGACAACTTCCTGGAGAACTCACCGGATCTGAACACCGTGCGTCCGGCCCTTTCCAACCAATGGAATCCATGACCATGTTTGACAGAATCCTGGCTTTACTCGTCTTGTCATTGGTGTTGGGAGTACCCCTTGGCCTGATGTTCATGCTCACTGGGCAGTTCCTGATGGACTTCGTGTTTTTCTACCCGTTGTTCATGTCGGCGCTGTGGATCGCCGGCGGGGTTTATTTCTGGTTGCACTGGGAGCGTCACTGGCCCTGGGCCGAAGACACGCCGCCGCCGACCCTGGCCGGCGAGCCGTTGATTTCGATCCTGATCCCTTGCTTCAACGAAGGCGATAACGTCGCCGATACCGTTGCCGCCGCGCTGGCCCAGCAGTACCCGAACATCGAAGTGATCGCGATCAATGACGGCTCCAGCGACAACACCGCCGAAGTCCTCGACGCGCTGGCTGTCAATGAGCCGCGCCTGCGAGTGCTGCACCTGGTGCACAACCAGGGCAAGGCGGTGGCCATGCGCATGGGCGCCGTGGCGGCCCGCAGTGAATACCTGGTGTGCATCGACGGCGACGCCTTGCTTGATCGCAACACCGCCGCTTACCTGGTGGCGCCGATGCTCGACAACCCGCGATTGGGCGCGGTCACCGGCAACCCACGGATTCGCACACGCTCAACCCTGATCGGGCGGGTACAGGTGGGTGAGTTCTCCTCGATCATCGGTTTGATCAAGCGTACCCAGCGGGTGTTCGGGCGGGTTTTCACCGTCTCCGGCGTAGTGGTGGCGTTTCGGCGGGCGGCCCTGAACCGGGTCGGCTATTGGAGCCCTGACATGATCACCGAAGACATCGACGTCAGCTGGAAGCTGCAACTGGATCACTGGAGCATCTTCTACGAGCCCCGTGCCCTGTGCTGGATCCTCATGCCGGAAACCCTTGGGGGCCTGTGGAAGCAGCGCCTGCGCTGGGCCCAGGGTGGCGCCGAAGTGCTGTTCAAGAACATTCGTGGCATCTGGCAGTGGCGCCATCGCTACCTGTGGCCGTTGTTGTTTGAATACTGCCTGTCCACCGGCTGGGCCTTCACTTTTATGCTGTCGGTGATCTTCTGGGGCATGGGCAAGTTCATCACGATGCCGCATTCGCTGGCGGTCGATTCGCTGGTGCCGCCAGCGTTCACCGGGTTGGTACTGGCGGTGGTATGTCTGCTGCAGTTTGCGGTGAGCATCATGATCGACCGGCGTTATGAACGCGGGCTGTGGAAGACCCTGTTCTGGACGGTCTGGTATCCGCTGGTGTTCTGGCTGGTGAGCCTGTTCACCACCTTGGTCAGCTTTCCCAAGGTGCTGTTTCGCCAACACCAGAAACGCGCGCGCTGGGTCAGCCCGGATCGCGGCATCAAACCTGTCAATAAGGAATTCAAATCATGAACCTTATCCATACGCCCCAGCGCCCGGTGATGTTGGTGATCGATGTAATCCTCACCCTGCTGGCGTGGACGGGGTTGGTGATGTTGATCGTGCGCGGATTGGTGCCGATGCTCGATACCCACGGCGGGCCGAGACTGGGGGCGCCGATATTCGCGGCCATGCAGACCTTGCAGGTGTACTTTTGGATTGCCGTGATCAATGGCGCGATTTTGATCACCTGGGCACGTTATCAAAAGCGTCGCAGTGACAGCTTTGCCCAGCGCCGCGCGGCGACTGCGTCCCTGAGCGATGACGCGTTGATGGAAAGCTTTCACCTCAGTGCCAGCGACCTTGATCGGTTGCAGCAGCCGGGCGTGTTGGTGATTCATAACGACGAGGAAGGCGGCGTGCAGAAAGTCACCGCCCACGAGTCTCGGGATGTGGAGCGCCCAGGCCTGAAGCTGGTGCCGGGAAGCGATTCGAGCAAGAAAGCCAACTGAGCAGGTGGTGATCGTTCCCGTGCAACGCGTGTGAGCGGTCACCTCTGCACCCGATGTTCCCAAGTGGGATCCAATTCACATAAACCCCGCGAACTTTTCCCTTCCTTTGCCTACTAACCTGCTGCGCGCGCCTTGATGGCTAATTAAAGTCATCTGCATCACTGCGCTCGGAATTGGTTTGCTGCTTATCGGTTTTCACCTGGTAAGTGCTGATTTTATTGGGCGCTCTTACTCGGCTACCGGTGAAAAACAGATGAGCATCGTGCTCAGGGACGAGATTGAAAAAGTTAAACCTCATCATCGAAGAACACCGCCACGGGCTTTCCCGTTACCCCGCCATGGTTGCCCAGGAGCTTGAGTTCCTGGATGAGGACCTGGCCAGTGAGTCGCTGGTGGGCTTGGACAACGTATCTGACTCCCTTGGAATACTGGCGACCTGTCACGGCGTCCAGGGTGAAGTTGCGATCATGGACGGTGACATAACGGGCTGGGAGGGCGTCGCTCGCTCGGTGATGTATCGCTACTGGGCGCTGAGGTTAAGGGCCAGGTCGTTTTCCAATACGCGTTTCTTGCAGGGCGTTCAGACCGTACCGAACCTGACCAACCATTTGAGCCGTGCCGCGTGTGTGCTGGCCGCGTTCATCGCTGCCGACCGGCGTGATTTGGCGTCGTCGACGGCTGATGTGCTGGCCGGGATGTTATCGGTGCAAGGCGCGGTAGACGCCAGCTACTTGAAAGGACGCTGCTTCGAGCCGTTTATGTTGTGGCTCTATCGCGTCTATTCACACGGTGAGGCCGTTGCGCCCATCGAGAGCCTGGGTATTTATCAAAAGGTAATAGACAACTGGGGCGATGAGCTGCAGTTGGCCGAAGTACTGAAGGAGATTGGTCACTATCACCTGGCCAACTCAGAAGACGACGGCGGCGCCCGGTACCCTGAATTCAAGAACCCGCCTTTTGACCTGTTGGTGCTGGAAGTCGCTGCGATTTATCGGGTTCGCCAACAAAGTGGCGTGCCACTGCCCCCGGCAACTGACCCTCTTTTAGCTGTCGCAACCGCGGCATTGGACAAACTGGTTTTCTGCCCTGATGCGCTTGTCGTCAGGGTTGAGGCCGCTTACAGGAGTTTTTTCGAATGATCATGAACACCATCAAATTCCCACTTCTTATCCTCGCCGTCGCCTTGGCAGGCTGCCATTCCAACACCAGGGACTCGTCGCCAAGCCATGCGCTCGACCTTCACGCCTGAGGAGGCGAAGATCTACCTGGTGGAGTTCGTGATTGTGGGGGCGGGGTGGTGTATGACGTCACTGCCGCCAACCAACGTATTCCCGTGGTGACCGCAGACCCGGCGACATGAGCCGGTACGCCGGTTTCAACCCTACTGCCGCCGGGCCTGTTGGCGGTATTTCCTGTAGTGCATGGAGTTTCGAATGACACGTAAGCCGTTTCAAAAGCACCTGCTGTCATGGATGCTCGGGGCAATCAGCGCGCCAGCGTTGGCAGCGTTTGCCAGCACCGCGAATGCCACCACCCTCACCGAAAGCCTGATGAAGTGCGATGCTTCGTTTTTCAACGCGCTCTACGAGCACCGTGCCGAGTTGGGCAAGGTGGCCAAGGTTGAGCAGCGCGACACCCTCGCCTGGATCAGCGTGCCGGATCGCACCGAGCGTGCTAAAGCGATCGCAGCGTTCTCCACACCGCTGATCGAAAACGGCCTGCGCCTCACCGGGTTTTACGACTTTTATTTTGATCTGGGCGATGGCGGCACCTACTACTTCTGGGGGTTCCCTATCGAGCAGTCACCGGAAAAAGTGATGGCCGCCACGCCTCAGGCCGGCTGGCGAAAAGCCGGTGAATATTATATTTCCAACCCGCAAATCAAATTGACCCCGCAGGCGAGTTGGCAACCAAACCCTGCTGCGGCCGCCGACATTGAGCCCACACCGGGCAGTGCGGAAAAGGTGGTAATGCTCAGCGATGAAGGCGGCACGTCATTGCTGATGTGTTCCATACAGGGCAGTGTCAACGGCACATTGCTCAATCAGGAACGCCCAGACCTCGCACGCAGGGCTGCACAATGAAACCGTTATTGGCGCTGGCAGGCGCAGTTCTGCTGAGTGGCTGCGCGCATCAGCCACAGGCAGCCGTTCAACCAGAGGGTGTTTTTAAACTGGTGGAAACGGATGACCTGATCACCTACTTCTCGGCCAAGTCCGTCACGCTGTACGACAACAATCCGCATCTGCGTCAGTTCTACCTGATCAATAACTACAAAGCGCCCGCGTTCATCGAAGAACTCAAGCAGACCATCAGCAGCTCTCGGGCCACGAGGGTGATCAACTGCGAGCGCGACGAAGTGACCGACATCGAGCGGGTCTACTTTTCCGAGCCTTTTGCGATGGGCGCCGAGGTCACGAAAAAAACCGAGAAGGCCCAATGGCGAGCGTTTCCCCGGCAATCCGTTATCGGCGACTTGCGCGGGCTGGTGTGTGGGGTAGACGGCGGGGTGCTCGGGGCGCCAGCAGTCAAAAAATAAAGCGTGAATTGCGAAATGACGGGTGGGAAAAGTCACTGTTTCGACCTGCCAGGCCATAACTTTAGTCTGCTGTGCACACTGTTTTCTTTTTTATGAAACATGGGGGTGGACGGGTATCGACCAGCAGAATGGCGGAGTAAAGTCGCCGCCGTATTGGATGCCACCTCTCATGGACGAATTTTGACATGCGCGCTTTTGCTTTACTCCCGACCCTTACTGTTTCGGCCGGCTGTGCTTCCAGGCCCGAGCACTACATTTCCTCGTACAAATCCCCAGGACCGCCACCTATTGGCTCGACACTTTCGACGTTGATGGGTGGACAAAAACGATCGCTTCCCGACCGACGAGCAAGCGCGCCAGCCATTGGGCGTCGGGCTAGTTGTACCTGCAATACCGTACACCGATGATTTCCTCACTTTAGGAGCAACACGTGAAAACACTGTCAAAAATCCTGCTGTCGGGCTTCACCGCCGCAGCACTGCTGACCCTGGCCGGTTGCGCGGCCACGGAAAGCTCCCGGGCGCTGCCGGTAGAGAAGGTTTCCAGCGCCGGCGTCGCCTATTCCGGCGTACGCGTACCGATTGCCGTGGGCAAGTTCGATAACCGCTCCAGCTACATGCGCGGGATCTTTTCCGACGGCGTTGACCGTCTCGGCGGCCAGGCCAAAACCATCCTGATTACCCACTTGCAGCAGACCAACCGCTTCAGCGTGCTGGACCGCGACAACATGGGCGAGATCTCCCAGGAAGCCGCGATCAAGGGCACCGCGCAGAAGCTCAAGGGCGCTGATTATGTAGTGACGGGCGATGTGACCGAGTTCGGCCGCAAAGAGACCGGCGACCGTCAGTTGTTTGGCATTCTCGGCCGTGGCAAAACCCAGGTGGCCTACGCCAAGGTCAACCTGAATATCGTCAATATCAGCACCTCCGAAGTGGTGTATTCCACCCAGGGTGCCGGTGAATACGCACTGTCCAACCGTGAAGTGATCGGCTTCGGCGGCACCGCCAGCTACGACTCCACCCTCAATGGCAAGGTGCTGGACCTGGCCATGCGCGAAGCGATCAATCGCCTGGTAGACGGCATCAACGCCGGCGCCTGGAACCCGCGCAACTGATAAGCAGAACCTTCAAGGAGCAGTACACGGATGAGCAAGGCAGTAAAGTTGGCGCTGATGCTGACAGCAGTCGCGGCAGTTGCCGGGTGCCAGACGGCGCCCAAACCTCTCTATCAATGGGAGAGTTACCAGACCGAGGTTTACGAGTACTTCAAGGGTGAGCCAAAGGAGGCCCAGGTCGAAGCGCTGGAGCGTGATCTGCAAAAGATCAACGCCAGTGGCCGCCAGGTACCACCGGGTTATCACGCCCACCTGGGCATGCTGTACCTGAGCATGGGCAAGGATGACCAGATGGTGCAGGAGTTGCGCACCGAGAAAGCGCTGTTCCCCGAGTCCGGTGCCTACATGGACTTTTTGCTCAAGAACGCCAAGGCCGGAGACGTGAAATGAACCTGTTGAAACTCTCCGGCGCCTTGCTGGCCCTGGCGCTGCTCGGTGGCTGTGCGGCACCGAAAACCGTGGACTATTCCGCGTTCAAACAGGCACGTCCGAAGTCGATCCTGGTACTGCCGCCGATCAACGAGTCGCCTGAGGTACAGGCGTCCTACAGCATGGTGTCGCAGGTTACGTACCCGCTGGCCGAAGCCGGTTACTACGTGCTGCCGATCGCCCTGGTGGATGAAACCTTCCGCCAGAACGGCCTGACCACGCCGACCGACATCCAGGCAGTACCGCCGGCCAAGCTGCATGAGATTTTTGGTGCAGATTCGGCGCTGTACATCACCGTCACTGAGTACGGCACCAAGTACATGCTGATCTCCAGCGACACTTCGGTGACGGCCTCGGCCAAACTGGTAGACCTGCGCACCGGTACCACCTTGTGGACCGGTTCGGCGCGGGCCTCCAGCGAGGAAGGCAACAACAATGGTGGCGGCCTGGTGGGCATGCTGATTACGGCGGCGGTCAAGCAAGTGATCAACAGCTCTACCGACGCGGCGCACCCGATTGCCGGGATTACCAGCGCACGCCTGCTGTCGGCGGGCCAGCGTACCGGGATTCTGTACGGGCCGCGTAACCCCAAGTACGGGTCGGACTGATCGCTTGAAGGGAGCGGACATATTATCCGTTCCCTTCGGCCATTAACCCGAACTGCCGATGCCTTGCGTCTGACCTTGTGAACGGATTATTCACTCACGAGGTTCAGCCCATGTCCCGCTCCCTTTTGCTCTTGCGTCCTGCTGCCCAAGGCTTTGCCGTGACCTTGCTGGTGACGCTGGCCGGGTGCGGGCTGTCCACTTCCCGCGATGTGGCCAAGCCCGTCGAATCGGCGCCCGTCGCCGAACTGCACAGCGAGCCGGTTCGCGCCCAGGGTGCGCTGATCAAGCGAGCGGTAGCCCCGGCGCCGATGACCTCGCGGTTGGTCATGAGCGATTCGGCCTCGATGCAAAACCGCGCCGAACCCCGCGAGCAATACCAGAACCTGCCGGACAACCCGGTCCACAGCGTTGCCGAAACCCCGGTATCGACCTTCAGCGTCGATGTCGACACGGGCAGTTACGCCAATGTGCGACGTTTCCTCAACCAAGGCCGCCTGCCGCCCGATGGCGCCGTGCGGCTTGAGGAAATGGTCAACTACTTCCCCTACGATTACGCGCTGCCCACCGATGGCTCGCCCTTCGGCGTGACCACCGAAGTCGCGTCAACGCCCTGGAATCCGCATACCCGTCTGCTGCGCATCGGCATCAAGGCCTCGGACCGCGCCGTGGCGGACCTGCCACCGGCCAACCTGGTGTTTCTGGTGGACGTGTCCGGCTCCATGGATCGCCGCGAAGGCCTGCCGCTGGTCAAGAGCACCTTGAAACTGCTGGTGGATCAATTGCGCGACCAGGACCGGGTATCGCTGGTGGTCTACGCCGGGGAGTCGCGGGTAGTGCTCAAGCCGACCTCGGGCCGTGACAAAACCAGTATTCGTAACGCCATCGATCAGTTGACCGCGGGCGGCTCGACAGCCGGCGCCTCGGGTATCGAACTGGCTTATCAGATGGCCCGCGAAGGATTTATCGACAAGGGCATCAACCGCATCCTGTTGGCCACCGATGGGGATTTCAACGTTGGCGTCAGCGACTTCGACAGCCTCAAGCAGATGGCCGTCGACCAGCGTAAAAGCGGCGTGTCCCTGACCACCCTCGGCTTTGGCGTGGACAACTACAACGAACACCTGATGGAGCAACTGGCCGACGCCGGCGACGGCAACTACGCCTACATCGACAACCTGCGGGAGGCGCGCAAAGTGCTGGTGGACCAGCTCAGCTCGACCCTCGCGGTGGTGGCCAGGGACGTCAAGTTGCAGGTGGAATTCAACCCGGCGCAAGTCAGCGAATACCGACTGCTGGGTTATGAAAACCGCGCGTTGAAGCGTGAGGATTTCAACAACGACAAGGTCGATGCCGCAGAGATTGGTGCAGGGCATACGGTGACAGCGCTGTATGAAATTGTCCCCAAGGGCCAACCGGGCTGGCTGGAGCCACTGCGGTACTCGTCGGCGCCCAGGGCTGACGGAAAAACGGCAGAGCTGGCGATGGTGCGGGTACGCTACAAGCCGCTCGACAGCCCTGACAGCAAGCTGATCGAACACCCCATCAGCAGCGAACCGAACAGCGCCAAACCCAGCGACGACCTGCGCTTCTCGGCCGCCGTGGCCGCCTTCGCCCAACAGCTCAAGGGTGACGGGCGCTACACTGGCAACATGAGCTTGAATGACACCGCCGCACTGGCCCGCTCCGCCCGAGGTGACGACCCCTTTGGCTTGCGCGGGGAGTTTGTGCAAATGGTCGAGTTGGCCCAAAGTCTCCAACCCTCGACCCGCCGTTGATCTGCCTGAAAGGAGTTCGCCACCCAATGGATTCACCCAGCGACGAATCCCTGCTGGCCCGCTATCGAACCGGCGACGCTGGCGCGTTCGAGATCCTCTACGCGCGCCATCGCCAGGGCCTGTATCGATTCCTGGTGTCCCTGAGCAGCAAGGCCGAACTGGCCGAAGAAGTGTTCCAGGACACCTGGCTCAGCCTGATCCGCAGCACCAGCCAGCCACAAGGCCGCGCGAGTTTTCGCACCTGGCTGTTCCAGATTGCCCGCAACCGCCTCATCGACCACTGGCGCAAGCACGGCATCCACAACCCGCTGCACGACAGCTACGATGAGCAGCTGCACGGCCAGCCCGATGGCAGCGCCGGCCCCGAGCAACTGCTCAGCCTGAGCCGCGACCAGGACCGCCTGGACGCCGCCCTGCAAGCCTTGCCCGAAGACCAGCGCGAAGTCTTCCTGCTGCGCCTGCATGGCGACCTCGAAGTGCCGCAAATCGCCGAACTCACCGGCGCCCCACTGGAAACGGTAAAAAGCCGCTTGCGTTACGCCCAGCAGAAATTGCGTCGACTGCTGGCCGAGGAGGTACCCGCATGACTGACTCCCGAAACCCCCAGGACCCGAATGACGACGTGCTGCTCCAGCACTTTCGCCAACACACCCGTGGCGAGCCGCCTGCCTCCCTGGACGCCTTCATCCTGGCCGCCGCCCACCGCGAAGCACCGGCGCGCCAACCCAATATGTGGCAACGCTGGCTACAGGCCTGCCAACGGCCACGCTGGCAAATGGCATTCGCTACCGTTGCCGGTGTGGCGCTGCTGATTGGCGTGGTGATGCGCTCGCCCGTGCCGACGCCTGAGTTATCCACAGCTGATTATTCCGCCAGCCCGCCAGCCCTTGCCCGCCCGGCGCCGACACTCGCGGCCCCGGCGCCTATAGCACGATTCGCCATGGCGCCGCAGGCTGACAGCGCACAGGTCCAGGCCGAGGTTGCCGGTGCGGCGGTAGATGCGCCAGTAGCGAAAATGAGCAAACAGACGGCTGCGACGCTGCCTTTTTTGGAGCAGGGCTTGCAGGAAATCCTGCGGCTGCGGCAAGCGGGGGAGACTAAGGCGGCGGATGAAATGCTGTTGCGGCTGCACAAGCGCTTTCCCAAGGAAGACTTGCCGGCGCAGTTGGAGGTGTTGCAAAAGCGTTGAGTAAAACATCGCCCACAAAAAAGCCCCAGGTCTTTCGACCTGGGGCTTTTTTGTCTGTATCTGGTGCACCCGGCGGGATTCGAACCCACGACCCCTGCCTTCGGAGGGCAGTACTCTATCCAGCTGAGCTACGGATGCTTGTGCGGGCGACATCATACCCATGTCGACCCTAGGCGTCCATGCCGCTTTTTGGCGGTCTGCGGGTAGGATTTTGCCGTACTCAAGCCCTATACCGGGCGGCTCGACGCTTTCAGGTTGAACTCGCCAGAAATACGCTGATCAGAAAAATGGAGCAAATATGCGGTTTTCGTTCTTTTTTTCGAACAGCCTATTGCCCTGTACCCCCATTGATCCTAGGATTCGTTTGAGATTTCAAACGCTCTTGTCTGGGTGCTGAACCGCACATCTGTCTTTACGTGCGCTTTTTACGTGCCTGCGCCCAGTGAATGATTTCCCTGACGGCAGCCTTCAAGGCGCCTTTCAACAACTCTAATTCGCTCCGCGCGTGCGCGGTGCTGTTAAGGAAAGCCGACATGCAGCTTAAAGACACCCAGTTGTTCCGCCAGCAAGCCTTCATCGATGGCGCTTGGGTCGATGCGGACAATGGTCAAACCATCAAGGTTAATAACCCCGCGACCGGCGAAATCCTCGGTAACGTGCCGAAAATGGGCGCTGCCGAAACCCGCCGCGCCATCGAAGCAGCTGACAAGGCCCTGCCGGCCTGGCGTGCACTGACCGCCAAGGACCGTGCGAACAAACTGCGTCGCTGGTTTGAACTGATCATCGAAAACCAGGATGACCTGGCCCGCCTGATGACCCTGGAGCAGGGCAAGCCGCTGGCTGAAGCCAAGGGCGAAATCGTTTACGCCGCCTCGTTCATCGAGTGGTTCGCCGAAGAAGCCAAGCGCGTCTACGGTGACGTGATTCCGGGCCACCAGCCGGACAAACGCCTGATCGTGATCAAGCAACCGATCGGCGTCACCGCCGCCATCACGCCGTGGAACTTCCCGGCCGCGATGATCACCCGTAAGGCCGGCCCAGCCCTGGCTGCCGGTTGCACCATGGTGCTCAAGCCTGCGTCGCAAACCCCGTTCTCGGCGTTCGCCCTGGCTGAACTGGCCCAGCGTGCCGGCATTCCGAAAGGGGTGTTCAGCGTGGTCTCCGGCAGCGCCGGCGACATCGGCAGCGAACTGACCAGTAACCCGATCGTGCGTAAGTTGTCCTTCACTGGCTCCACCGAAATCGGTCGCCAACTGATGGCCGAATGCGCCAAGGACATCAAGAAAGTATCCCTGGAGTTGGGCGGCAACGCGCCGTTCATCGTGTTCGACGACGCAGACCTGGATAAGGCCGTCGAAGGCGCGATCATCTCCAAGTACCGCAACAACGGCCAGACCTGCGTTTGCGCCAACCGCCTGTACATCCAGGATTCGGTGTACGACGCGTTCGCCGAGAAATTGAAAGTGGCCGTGGCCAAATTGAAGATCGGCAACGGTCTGGAAGAAGGCACCACCACCGGCCCGCTGATCGACGAAAAGGCTGTGGCCAAGGTTCAGGAGCACATCGCTGATGCCCTGAGCAAAGGCGCCAAACTGCTGGCCGGCGGCAAGGTTATTGATGGCAACTTCTTCGAGCCGACCATTCTGGTCAACGTGCCCAAAGACGCTGCCGTGGCCAAGGAAGAAACCTTCGGCCCGTTGGCACCGCTGTTCCGTTTCAAAGACGAAGCTGAAGTGATCGCGATGTCCAACGACACCGAGTTCGGCCTGGCTTCCTACTTCTATGCCCGCGACCTGGG
>Ga0247816_10000083_pt1 | contig 50560 bp, 37 predicted proteins | sample UWRJL209509C1_FD_179930 | JGI IMG/M metagenome (GOLD analysis project Ga0247816, IMG submission 179930) | Plant litter microbial communities from Arlington Agricultural Research Station in Wisconsin, United States - UWRJ-L209-509C-1 | ecosystem: Environmental > Terrestrial > Plant litter >...
GGGAGAAATTCCATTGGCTCTAGGTACTACCAATGATACTTTTGGTGCCTACAGATATCCAGGTGGGGCATACACGCTGAATCCTTTTAAATGGCAGGACCAATTGTTAATGACTTCACCTGATGCAATTACTGACCCTAATATTTCTGGTGCAGTATCTACACAACGTGAGATAGGTCTGGACTTAGGATTTTTCAAAAACAGGCTTAATTTCTCAGGTACTTACTGGCAGGGAACGGATAAAAGCTTCCCTTATAACCTTACCCTGAACGGTGCAACTGGAAATACATCCCTGCTGACCAACATTGGAGAAATTAAAAGAGAAGGTTTTGAGTTCCAGTTATCAGGCCGTCCGGTGGACATGCGTAATTTCTCATGGAATATTTCGGCTACCTGGTCACCACTGATTAAAAATGATATTGTTGAGCTGAGTAAAGAATACGGTATCACCAGAACCGCCAGCCTTGGTGGGGTGCGTGCTGCTGAGTTGCCTTACCTGGTGCATATTGAAGGTGAAAGATGGGGACAGATTGTGGGTAATGGTATTAAACGCCATGCAAATGGCCAGCCAGAGCTTACTTCAACTGGTGCTTATGTGAACGATCCAAATGTAAACTTTGGCAGTGTGTTACCTAAACATACTGGTGGTTTACAAAATACATTCAACGTGTTTAACGATTTTACAGTTGGTGCAAACATTGACTGGCAGATTGGTGGTAAATTCGTATCGCTATCAAACATGTGGGGATCCTATAGTGGTCTTACTGAAAGAACTGCTGCGATCAACGACAAAGGTCATAACGTAAGGGATGCGGTTGCAGACGGCGGTGGTGTACATGTAACAGGTGAGAATGCTGCAGGTCAACCTGTTTCTTATTATGTAGGTGCACAGGCGTACTATCAGGGCTTGTATACAAACAAGACATTTGATGAGTTTGTATATGACCTTACTTATGTTAAACTGCGTGAAGTTTCATTGGGATACAATATTCCAGTTAAGAAATTTGGAATGGGCAAATGGATCCAAAGTGCCAATTTCTCTATCGTAGCGCGTAACCCTGTGCTAATCTATTCTAAAACCAAGGATTTTGATCCATCGGAAATTGATGCATTGGTTGGTGAAACCGGTCAGTTGCCAGGAACACATGGTTACGGTTTTAATTTGAGGATAGGATTCTAATTGGTCAATTATAAAGAAACACATAAGAGTATGAAAAAATTATATATATATGCATTTGCTGGTCTGTTTTTTCTAGGGCTTGAAGGATGCAAAAAGCTGGATACCTTCGGTGATACAAACACCGATCCGGCAAATACGACGAAGCCGGTAATCGGCGCATTATTGGCAAGTGCAACCGCGGCAATAGGAACTATTCCTAGCGTGAGTGTTGCGGCAGATACAAATATTGCGAAACCAGTTATACAAGGATCAGCTGTTCCGGGTTATTATGCCCAGTACTTTTCTGAAACACAATATCCTGACGCGAGTTTGTACAGTTTACAACAAACCAGCTTTACTCCATATTACAGCACATTGCTGAACGATTTGCAGGTCATTATCAATTCGAAAGAAAACAATAACATGACGCAGGTTTCTAAAATCATGCAGCAATACGTTTATTGGACTATCACTGATCGTTGGGGTGATGTGCCTTATACTGAGGCTTTGCAAGGACTTGCTAATCTGCACCCAAAATACGATAAACAGGAAGATATCTATAAAGGAATGTTCGCCACCTTGAAAACAGCCATTACTTCTTTCGATGGATCGGTTGTTACAGGTGATGCCATCTATGGTGGTGATGTGACTTCATGGAAACAACTGGCCAATTCATTAAGAATGTTAATGGCATTACAGTTATCTAAAAAGTATCCTGCCGCCGGCGCGTATGCAGCAACCGAGTTTAATGCTGCATTAACCGATCCAGCAGGATATATTACAACTAATGATCAAAACTTTACCACGACCTATCCGGGTGGAAATTTCCCTAGCCCATTCTGGACAAATTACAATGGAAGGAAGGATTTGGCAGAAAGTAAGACAATGACAGATTTGATGGCAAGTTTGAGTGATACCAGACAGACTTACTTTGGAGGTTCAACTGAAGGTACCAGTGCAACTACGTCTAATGTTGGTTTTCCTTATGGTTTGATCAGATCTGCCGCTCTTGCTTTTGGTTCTGCAAATACTAACTGGGCCCGCGTTTTACGTGGCGACCTGAGAACGCAAACTGGTAGTGTAGTAATTATCAGCGCCGCGGAGGTAACACTAGCCAGAGCTGAAGCTGCCAGCCGAGGATGGACAGCTGAATCGGCTGCCGGCCTTTACAGTTCAGGTATTACATTGTCGTTTGCACAATGGGGTGCTACGGTACCAGCTAATTACATGACACAGGCTTCGGTTGCATTAACCGGGGGAGCTGCCAATTTAACTAAGATCATCACTCAGGAATTTATTGCGTCTTATCCTGATGGTACAAGGGGATGGAATATCTGGCGCAGAACAGGAGTTCCTGTACTGGTTCCCGGCCCTAATGCATCGAATGCTTCTAAGCAAATTCCTAGAAGGCTTGCTTATGCCGCTACAGAATATACCAGTAACCGCGACGCGGTTACCGCTGCCGCTGCGGCATTACCAGGTGGAGACACCCAGGATGCTAAAGTTTGGTGGGACCAATAAAATTTATTCCTCTAATTAACAGTTACTTTCATGGGCCTGTGATCACAATTGTGACACAGGCCCTATTATTATATACACATTTTGTGTCGTATTGAAAATAAATATCCACATTCGCCCCTGAGGATAACATTTCCACTTTTTGTTCAGAAAATAATAAAAGCGGAAGATTGTTCCTACTCTTTTGAAAATGCAACAAATAAGTTATTTTTACTCAATATCTTCGAAACAATTGGCCTAAGATTATCTACTTACATATGAATGCAAAAACCAGAAACGATACAGTTGATATCTTCAGACTAGTAGCGTGTTTTTTTATCGTTTTTCTTCATGTTCAGTTCGTTAGGCCTGACCAGTCAATTATAAGTATTATCTATCTGGAAACCCGGTGGGGTGTCCCGTTTTTTCTGATGCTTAGTGGCTTTTATCTGCAGCCGGCACTCGAAAAATCATCTTTCCCCGCCTTGAAACATACGGGGAAGAAACTCATTTCCATAATGCTTGTGGCTAACATTGTCTATATCCCTGTGTCATTGATAAAGGATGGAGTGTTTTACAAATGGAACTACCTCATCTATGGCAATCATTTTCATTTGTGGTTTCTCACTTCGCTATTGCTATCAACTATAGTGATGTTTCTATTACAACGATTTAAGGTTAAATCATGGATATCGGTCTTGTTGATGGTAATTGTATTTAGCGCATCTTTGGTAATGGACTCTTATTCGTCTTTTTTCGGATTGCATACTCAACATTACTTTACTACCTGGGTACATCCGGTGGTTACGCTGCCTTATGTATTAATCGGCTCATACTTTTATAAGTTTAACTGGTTGCAGAAATTTATGAAACCATGGATAGGTCTGCTTTTTGTATTTGGTGGGTATATTCTGCAACTGATGGAAGCGATTGTAATTAATTTTTACTCTGGTCGCGGAGCAAATAAACATGATATCCTCGCGGGTATGGCTTTTTTTGCCGTAGGTGTATTTATACTTGCATTTACAGTGTCTCTGAGAAGCAGCAGGTTAGCCCGATGGGGAAGGGACTACTCTTTGTACGTTTATTTATTCCACCCACTCGTGGCGTTTATATTTGAGCATAAGGGATGGAATTTTGTTTTCCAGGGAAACCTCATGTTGGTTTATCCTGTGCTGATTTTCGCAATTACAATGTCGTCGGCCATGTTTCTGGATAAATATATTAATCCGTTTTTCCTGATCCTTACAGGGTCAATTGACAAAGTAATAAGTTTTTATATTCCGCCTAGAAAAGCAGTGATAAAAGATATTACTTCCTAGATATGCCAACTGGAGAAGTTTTAAGGGGCCGCGATTTTAATTTATAATCGCGGCCCCTTTTGGTTAAAGCTTTTTTAATCCCTGTTCAAGGTCATTGAGGAGATCATCCACATATTCAATACCAACGGAGTAGCGGATCAGACTTTCGGGGATACCAAGTAATGCCCGTTGCTGCTCTGTAAGTTCAACATGGCTGGTTGTCCGGGGAGGCCCTGCGAGGGTACTAACTGAGCCAAGGCTTGCCGCAAGATGGACCAGTTGGAGTGAAGGGAGAAATTTCTCGACCAGATCATACCCGCCATCAAGTGCAAAACTGAGCATCCCGCCAAAACCACGCATTTGTGCTTTGGCAATGTCATGCCCAATGTGGGTTTCCAAACCGGGATAAAATACATCTTTCACCTTAGGGTGTCCTTTCAGATAGGTGGCGATTTTAAGTGCCGAGGCGTTTTGACGCTCTATACGAAGGTCAAGGGTTTTCATCCCACGCGCAATCATATATGCAGGGTCAGCTTGTAAGCTGGCGCCGTTAATCTCCCTGAACTCAAATACCTGTTTTACCAGGTCTTTTCTTCCGGCGAGCAGGCCACCCATTGCATCAGAATGACCGCAAAGGTATTTGGTCGCGCTATGGATTACCAGGTCGGCGCCTAGGGCCAATGGGTTCTGGTTGATAGGTGTACCAAATGTATTATCAACAACTACAATCGCGCCTGCCTTCTTACCGGCTAAAGCCATCCTTTGGATATCGATGATCTTTAAGGTAGGATTTGTAGGTGTTTCCAGGTACACCAGGTCGCAGCCTTTTGCAATTTCCATTTCCATCTCTTCGTGGTTCCCGGTTTCGCACAGTGTTACCTCAACGTTATAGCCTGGCAAAAAATCAAGAAACAATTTGCTTGCACCACCGTAAGTGTCTTTTACAGAAACCACGCGTTTGCCTGGTTTGAGAAAGGTAAATAAGGTATTGCTGATGGCGGCCATGCCGGTTGCAAAGGCCGTTGCAGCTTCTGCGCCTTCAAGTACACGTATCTTTTCTTCCAATGCAGCTACAGTAGGGTTGGTGTTACGACTATAAATATAGCCTTCGGACTGGCCTGTGGCCACATTATGCCATTCGTTGAGGTCGGTATAGGCAAATGCAACACTGTTTACAATCGGCGTGGTGGCCGCACCTTTGAAGAAAGGATTGTCTTCTCCTGCCCAAACTGCGGCAGTTCCTTTGTTATATTCAAAATTTTCGTTCATGATTAAGGTTGTTTTTTATTGATTAGGGTATTGAAATATAAATAGACTGGTATTCCCGAAAAAATAAGACCAAGACCGGTTAAGGCCTGCACCGGCTGTTGTATAATCGTAACAATAACCAGCGTTAAGCAAAATAGGGTAAATATGATAGGTAGCAGGGGATACCCGATCACGCGGTATGGCCGGTGGATTTCGGGATTTTTATAACGCATTACAATTACGCCAAAGGCGGTAGCTCCATAAAATATAAAAGATGCGAAGATCAGCAGATCCGTCAGCTGATCAAAATTACCCGACCACAATAATACTACGGCCCACACAGCTTGCCAGATAATAGCATTTGAGGGCGTTTTATATACCGGATGTACTTTTCCAGCAGAGGGAAAAAACATACCATCACGTGCTACGGCATAAAGGATACGCGATGACATCAGGATGGTACTATTGGTACAGGTAAAGGTAGTGAGCAGAATAAGGCAGGATAAAACTACTGCCCCGGTAGTGCCACTAATGAGCCTGGCCACTTCAACTGCAGCTATTTTGTTCAGGCTGTGATGGATAGCCGCCAGCTGGTCCACGGGCATGATGTAGATGTAAGCAGCATTCACCAGAAGGTACAAGATTATGACAACACCTGTGCCGATCCCCAGTGCAAGTGGGATATTCTTTTGAGGGTTCTTAACTTCTTCTCCAAGATAGCCAATGTTGTTCCATCCTTCATAACCCCAGAATGCGCTAAGTGCTGCGGCAAAAAAAGCAGCAACCAGATGCCAGTTTTCAGGTGCGTGTTTAGCTGCCGTAAAATGGTTGAGGTTGCCATGTGGCGACCCAACTGCGGCTATGCACAAGCCTATGATGATGATGATGATAGCTGATATCAAATACCTGCTTAGTTTTTCGCCCAGTACAACGCCCTTGTGGTTCACAAAACTAAGCACAATAATCAATGCAGTGGCCACCAGTTTTACCGTGATATTATTGCCCAGGCCACCGAGTGGCTGATAGTTATACGACCGGATGGCGAACAGCCCATGAAAAGATTCTGAAAAGATATAGGCCAATGCGGCTATGGTTGCAGATTTCATAACGGTTAAGTTGCCCCAACCATAGAGGAAAGCGAAAAACCGGCCGTAGATCTTTTTAAAGTATACAAACTCGCCGCCTGCACCCGGCATCATTGCAGCAAGCTCTGCTGTGCATAGTGCCCCGATGAGGCTCAGCAGCCCTGCCAGGATCCAGCAAGTCAGGATAAGTCCAGATGACTGGAGCGCGTCTGCCATCGGGGCGATTTTTTTGAATACCCCGGAGCCGATAATGGCACTGATCACAAGCAGGATGGCTGGCCAGCGGGTAATGGTTTTGTTGAGCGAGGGGTTTTCCATAGGTTAGCACTTTGTTAAGCCAAATCCACTATTTTTATTTGGAAACAGGTACCCGTCTTCCAACAGGAATCCACCGGTAACCATATCTTCTGCAAGATCGAGGCTGCCGTCCAGGTCAAGGTACCTTGTATGTGCGCAGGAGAGTGCAGCGTGTAAGGCTGCACTAATACTGATCCGGCTCTCATCGTTGCAGCCCCAGAACAGGCTGATATTAGCGTGCCTGGCAATAGAGGCAATTTCCAGTGCTGTTTTGATGCCGCCGCATTTCATCAGTTTTATGTTATATATTCCATATGCAGGCTGGTGTGTTAACTGAAGTGCTGATTGCACACTGGTTAGCGATTCATCGGCCGCAAGGACGTTTTTGACCTCTGGGCTAAAATGAAGTAAATCCGTGTCTTTGCCCGCAGGAAAAGGCTGTTCTATCACTTCCACATTTTCCGTTTTAGTGTGCTCAAGGAAGTACTTTAACTGCGCAGTGTTGTAACCTGTATTGGCATCAACTCTAATGCTGAAATGGCTCTTGAATTCTTCCCTCAACCTGATAATCCGTTCTGCGTCTTCCTCTGCATTAAGGCCTGTTTTTACCTTCAGCGCTTTAAATCCTTGTGCATGATATTCTCGTGCTTCCTGCAAGGTTTCTTCCACGTTTTTAATGCCAATAGTAATTGAGGTGAGCATTTTTAGGTGTTTCCTTCCGTAAAAATCTACCACAGGAATACCCAGCCATTGCGCAAAAGCGTCGTGCAGGGCAATGTCAACTGCGGCCATCGTGCCTGGAAATCTTCCAAAATCGGGTTGTAAATCGGAAAGGTGTCCCTGAAATTCTCGGATATCTTTACCGATTAACTGTGATACCTTTTCCGACTGGAGGTTTTCCAGAGTCATTTCTGGTGATTCGCCAACTACCTCCAGCTCGGGACAGCCGGCACCAAGGCCTATGATGCCATTTGCCAGTTCAACCTCAAAGAATACGTTTTCTGTATCTGTGTAGGTTTCCCAGGCAATGGTGTAGGGTTTCTTGAGCAGGAGCGATCTTTTATAAGACCGTATTGCGCTTATCCTCATACGATGAGGGATTGAATGGCAGGAATTAATGCTGCAACTCCTTCTTCCAGGGGCAGTAATACCGGGATATTATATTGCATGCGATAACTTTCCTGGAAAGCCTTTGCTTCTTCCATTGAGCAATTTTCGGTATTGATAGCCAATGCGATCACTGTCGAGCCGTAGAGCTGGATCAGCTGAAATTCTGATTCCAGGCTGGCAACTTCACCCCATTTGGCATCGTGATCATAATATTTTCTTTTAGGGGCATGAACAAGCACTACGTGTTTTGCATTTCCGGAGATCAGCAGCTCTGATCCGCAAGGTCCGCTGGGGTTGCGCAGTGCAGCCTGACCTTCTACGAGAATGACATCAGGACTTGTTTCCGAAGCACAGGTTAGGATGGCGTTTTCGAGTTCGCCGCCAACAAAATCGTTCAGCGTGGAATCAAATATAAACCCGTATTTACCACCTTGCAACCAGCCGGTTTGCCCGGTATAGATCATTTCTGCATGAATTCCTTTTGCTGCACATTCGGACAGCAGGAACCTTGTAGTGGTCCTTTTTCCCAATGAGCAGTCGGTGCCGATGATGGCAACTACAGGAGTGGGCAGCTGTTTGATGGCTGCGGTCCAGAAATGAAGTTCGTTTCTGGGTTTGGGTTTACGGATATCGATGAGGTCTACCTGATGTTCTGCGGCAAGGACTACCATATCGGGACGTTCTGTAAGGTAATCATGTAAACCGTTGACCACAGACATTCCCTGGGTTATGGCGAAAGCAATTTCTGCCAGCATGCTTTCGGGGAAAATACCTCCTGTTGTGGCAACTCCAACAATACAGTAGGCCGGTTTTGCAGCCAGGCTTTCTTCAATTGTAGCAAAAACCGGAAGACCGCGGTGTTTGCCATCCAGAAGTTCTCCGGCATCTTTTCCTGCGTTGGGACTGTCTATAATACCGACAATTTTGAAGCGGTTGCTCTCACGTATTAATCCGTGGGCAGTTTTAGCATCGGGTGTATCTAATAAACCTCCCGTGAGTACAATTGCATTATGCATAGTTATTTTATTTTTTGGACTACAATATGATCGTAAACAATTTTAGAAACATTGGCAAGCGTTTCTGAGGCGGCATCTTCATTTTCGATGCCCCTCGATAACATCACAATCACGTATTTTCTGCCGTCGGGCAGAAATACTATACCTGAATCGTGCATTAATGCAACGATAGAGCCTGTTTTATTGGCAACCTTTACTTCTTTTGGCAATTTGCCCGCAATCTTATTGCTGAAGTGCTGATGGAACAAAATATCAAGCATGGCTTTACTTGCCGCTGTGTTGACAGCGGTACCTTTTGCCAACCGCTCGAATACCAGCATCAGGTCGTAAGCGTTGGTAGTATTGTTCATTCCTGCTTTAAATGCTTTATCGTCTTCCACGCCGCGCAGCACTTCCATTTTTTTTACACCGTAACTGCGCATAGTTTTGTTTACGTTTTCGGCACCTACAAGATCGATGATATTATTGGTAGCCAGATTACTACTCATGGTGATCATGCGAAACAGGATGTCGTAGATACTCAGTTTGGTACCCACACGTTTGTAAAGATCGTGCTCGCTGTCCATCACCGAGTCAAGTGAATACTTGCTGCCGTCGAGTATACTTTTGAATTCATTTTTTACTATAACGGAGTCGGTTATTTTGAACTTACCGGCTGCGGCCTGTTTGTAGGTTTCAATCATCACTGGTGTTTTCATAGTACTGGCGGCATGGTAGGTCTCATGTGCGTTGATAAAAAACTCCTGTCCCGTAGAAAGGTCTTTAACGGCAAGGGCAAAAATCCCTTTGGGTTGTTTGGCAAACTCGGTATAAATTTGTTTGCGCAAGCCCGCAGTGTCAATTGGCTGAGGGTTTTGGGGGTTGACGAAGGCAGCCATAGATATCAATATTGTAATTATAGGTGTCATGTGCTTATTTTTTTATAACTGGTTTAAGTACTACATCATAAAAGGTGAGGTCTGAATCCGGATCGATAATCTTTAACTTTACCTGTTCTGCAGTACCATCCGGGTTGAGTGAAAAAGTAACGTATGAATCGGCTTTCAGGCTTTTGTTCCTGAAGGTGGCAATGAAAGTATTGTATTGGAAATATTTGAGGTCGGAAGTTAAATGTGGTAATTGCTTAAACTCCATTACAATGTCGTTTCCGGATGCTGTTAAAGTAACATCACCGTAGATATTATCATGATAGTTGCCGGTAAACTTGCTGAGGGGCTGATTAAATTTCCCAAGGCTATCTGCTTTTACCGTGTTTTTCTGCAGCTGTTCTTTTTCTTTAGCACGGTTTTTTGTCTGTTCATCCTGGTAGGCCGTGAGCCAGTCGTGCGGTTTATTTTTTTCATAATAATCCAGGACATGATAAATAATGGCCCAATAGGCCGCAGTAGATTCCTGGTTGGTGAGTACGGTGATACCCAATTTGAGATCTGGTACCATTGCTACCTGCGATACAAAACCGTTTAGTTTACCGCCATGCCCTACAACTTTGTATTTCTGATAATTGTAGGTCCTGAAACCCAGTGCGTAGCCCCAGAAGTCCATTTGTGCGGGCTCAAAGCCTGCGGGTATCTTACTAACTGGAATAGGGCGCACCATTTTCCATAATTCTTTAGTTGTTGCCGGTTTGAAAAGTAAACCTTGCGCGGGGGTGCGACCAGAATCCAGTTGCGTAATCATCCAGTTAGAAATATCATTAGCGTTGGAAAGTATGCCACCTGCGGGATTGCTGGCATCGCCGATGTTTAATTCCATGTAGCGGTCTACCAGGTGCAGTTCACCGTTGAGCCGGTCGTGCGCTGAAGAAATATTGGGCATGGAGCCAAATTGGGAGTATTTGGATACGCTTCCGGGCATACCGACCTTATCGAAAATCCTGGTTTTGATAAAGTCTTCCCATTCCTGTCCGCTAATGGATTTGATGATCTCACCCGCCGCCAAATATAGGATGTTATCATAAGCATAAGTTGTGCGGAAGTCGTACGCAAGCGGTAGTTTTGGAAGTTTCTCCAGAATCTCGCGTCTGCTGTAAGACGAAGGGGGAAACAACATGATATCACCAGAATACCCTAATAAACCGCTTTGGTGCACCAGGAGGTCGCGTATGGTGAGGTGACTGGTGACATAACTATCCGCCATTTGAAACCAGGGCAGGTACTGGATTACCCTGTCGTCCCATTTCATTTTCCCTTCCTCTACCAGTATGGCGAGTGCCGTAGCGGTAAAAGCTTTGGAGTTTGAGGCTATGGCGAAAAGTGTTCCGCTGTCAACCGGGTCGTTTCCGCCCAGTTTTTTCACGCCGTAACCCTTGGCCAGTAATACTTTGCCATCTTTCACAATGGATACACTCACACCAGGCACATCAAATGTGTTGATTACGCGTTCAATGTATTTGTCCAGGCCAGGAGGGAGGGATGAGTGTTGCTGGGTATAACCAGTACATGGAAGTATAAACCAGGCCATTAAAATTGGCAGTATTTTTTTTAGAGGATAGCGAATGCTCGATAAGTTCATTTAAGGCTTAATTTTCGGATAAGGAATTCTGCGGTGGCTTTGTCTACCATTAACATGTTGCTGTACTTCATCCAATGGTGTGTTTCATCAGGCAACATTAACGTTTCAAACGATATTTTTTTCGCCCTGAGCCTGTTGATGAGGTCGACACTCTGGTGAAACTTGACATTACCGTCATCGTCACCATGAATGATCAGGGCAGGCGAAGTCCAGGTGTCCAGCCAGGCAACGGGCGACGATTTCCACATCAGGGATTTGGCAAGTGCAAGATCTGGTGCGGGTTCTGGCTGATCTGCAGGTGTAAATACTGTCAGGTTATGTTCCCCATGTATGTCAACACCGGCGGCAAACAGTTTAGAGTCGCGGGCAAGCGCCATTGCGGTTAAAAATCCGCCATAAGAACCTCCATAAATACCTATTCTGCTGGCGTCCACCTGTGGCAGGGCGGCCATCCATTTTCCTGCAGCCTGTACATCCAGATATTCCGAAGCACCTGCTGTCCACGTGTTTTTAGGGTTATGGAAATCATATCCATAGCCAATACCCAAGCGGTAATTGAGTGCAAGTACGATGAAACCCTTACTGGCAAGGTATTGATTGAGCGCATAAGTGTTGGAATAGTAATCGCCATAATTCCAGCCGAGCAGCATTTGCCGCTGCGGCCCGCCATGTATAAAGATAACAGCTGGTTTTTTTGCCGGCCCGCCTGTGGGTTCAAACAGTTGGCCATAGACAGTCATCCCGTCAGAAGATTTAAAGCTGACTGACCGCGGAGTAATCAATTTTCCAAGGGGGAATTCTGAGGGAATCAGCTCTGTGGCAATTGGGCTGATTTTATTTGTTTTCAGGTGGATGATCCCAGGAAGGTTTGGCTGCTGTACCGACGCGAAGAGCGCGGCAACTTCTTCACCGTTGCCCAGCATGACGGGATAACTTTCTAGTCCTGTACCAGTGCTTAGCAATTCCATTGCTGCTTTATCAACTGGAACACGGGCAATATGTCTTCTATCTCGGTCCTGACTATCTTTTCCTGCATTTGTGCTGAACAACAGCCAGTTCCGGTCTGCACTCAGTTTTATGTGTTCAGCTATGAAATTGCCTGGAGTAAGTGAAAGTGGTGTGCCTCCCTGTTCTGTAATACTATAGAGGTGTGGCCAGCCATCCTGATAGGATACGTAAGTTATTCTGCCTTTAGCTGCAAAGTGCAGGTTGGTTCCTCCGTTAGTACCGGGCAGGGAGCCGCGAGGTGTTTCAGGCGCTTTCCATATTTCTTTTCCCATCCCGGTTGTTGCATCAGCCACCCAAATTGACCAGGGTTGATAGGTGCTTGTGGTAAGCGAATCTGTATAACCGCCCCGCGCGGGACGACGGATAAAAGCGATTTTCTTTCCATCTGGGCTCCATTGCGGGCTCTGGTCGCGACTGAATTCCGGCGCGATCCATTTGATAGCTGTTAAGCTATCAGTGTAAATTCCTATAAGGGAATGGTCGTTGCGTGCGGCGGTAAACAGGATGCATTTACCGTCTGGCGACCATTGTATACCTTCTGCGGAACCGCGGAGATCGAACAATTTTTTGGCGTTGCTGCTGCCATTGAGGTTGGATATCCACACCTGTTCATTTTTGAGATACGCAACGCGATCGCCCGCCGGCGAAATTACCGGTGAGTCGCCTTCTGTAAGCAGGGTGGGTGTACCACCTGCAAAAGGAATACAATACAATTGAATTTTTGGGGCTTTTGGAGAAGAGGAAGGGTTACGGGGAATGGTTTCATCGTAGGCACCATGATCGCCGCCTCTTACATAAACTACCCACTTACTGTCTGCAGAGAGGGTTACGCCTGTAATTTCCTGTCCGTCATCTGTATTGTAACTGGTCAGCTTTCTTAATGCATAAGTCGGGCCAGCTGCAACGTAGATATTCCGTTTCCCTTTTTCATTCACTGTGAAAGCTATGGATGAGCCTTTTACCGCTGCCGTCAGTTCTGTAACAAATGGATAACTGCCCACACTTTCCATTGTAATGGATTGTGCAGAACAGTTATGCAAAATGAAAACTGAAGAAACGAAAAGCAAACATTTTTTGATCATAATCAGGTTTTCGGTTTCGTTATTTATCCCAGAAAAGGCGTTCAGATAATCCGCCGATGGTTGGTACATTGGCACCGTTACGGCTGGTGGCTACTGTTGGGTAGGCAAGTCGCCTGATGAACGTAGGTAAAACTGCACCGACTGGCAAGGTGAAATCCTTGTACTTGTAATCGTAACGGCGTGCATCTACCCATGCTTCTGGGTTGAGGAACATCACTACGTATTTTTCTTTGAATATGAGATCCAACGTTAGACCGGCCTGACCTACAGCCACAACAGGATTGCTCAAATAAGTAGTGATATCATTTGCGCTTACAGCCAGTTTCTGCATATGTGCCCTGATGCCAGCAAGGTAGGCCGTGTAGGCACGTGCTTTATCGTTTGCCCTGAATGCCGCCTCGGCTTCAATAAATCTGATTTCTGCATTGGTGAGGATTTGCAATGGAGCACCTTTAGCAGAATAAAAGCCATCAAGTGATAGGTATGATTCTTCTTTTGTGGTACCTGTTCCAATTCTCCCAGCCCCATTCGGCGTTCCCCTATAATCGCCGAATTTAGTGATAGTAGCAATTTTAGGTAATCTAGGATCTGCAACACCATATGTGGTGCCATTTAAGGCCTCCACGAACTGTGAACTTAGCCATCCGTCGAGGTTGAGCAGTGTATTCTGGAATGCCACATTGTTCCAGAAACTTAAGGCCTCGAAAGCCGTGAGCGTTGCATCCTCAGTATTTGCAGTATAGGACTTTGATGTGGCATCAAGTACATTGGCGGCATTGTAATTTGCGGTTTTGGAGAGTTGGTTCAGGAACCTTGCTTTGAGCCCGTAACCAGTACGGATCCACGCTGGAATATTGCCACCATGGATGACGTCACTCGCTGGGTCGACCGTAACCGCTACTCCAGTTTTTTGCAGTTCAGCAATTCCCTCATCTATCAACCTCAAACAAGTAGCGTGAAGTTCCTGCTGGTTGTCGTATTTGGGTGTTAGTGTTTCCTGTCCGGCAAATGCCTCGCTGTAGGGCACATCACCAAAAGTATTGATCAGCATATTAAGGTTAAGGGCCATCAGTATTTTACCTATGCCCAGGTGATAGGATGCATTTTGCGCCGTGGCCATATCGTTCATTTGCTGAATATTCATCATTGCCTTCAGGTAAAAGTTTGTCCATGTGGCGGAATAATCAACGATGTTATATATGTCTGCATCAGCTCCCTTTGTGTTACCTGCCAGGTACTGATCGAGATATGAAACGGCGTTACCGATTCGAAATACATCTGATCCCGTTTGGTAGGTAGCCGTAGCCAGCAGTCCGTTAATGGGTGGTTTAGATGTAAGATTTGGATTTTCCAGTTTATCCAGGAATTTTTCACATCCTGAGAATGTCATGGAAAGCAATCCGATCGAAAGTATGATAAAGGTCTTTTTCATTTTCGTGTGCTTAAAAATTAACATTTAAAGAGAAGATGTAACTACGGGTGGCGGGGTAGGTAAAGCCGGCAAAACCATCGGTTACACTACCAGCATTGGTTGAACTGGATTCCGGGTCGAAGCCTGTGAAATCTGTACTTAACCAAAGATTATTTCCGGTGAAGGATAGTGTTGCATTGTTTAGGAAGCCACTGCGTTGTACAAATTTTTGAGGGAGGCTGTATGAAAATGTTGCAGTACGTAACCTTATCCATGATGCATCCTCGATAAAAGTCTCAGAAGCACCACGATAAACATTTCTATAGTATCCATTTCCATAATTTACACCATCTGGGCCTACACCCTGTCCAAGCCAAACTGCTTTGGTATTGGGTGTTCCATCTGCCAGAACTCCAGGAAATACTACTATGTCATTCCGGTTTTCTGAACTTTTCTGTAGGGCGAAAGCACCCATAAAGTTAGCCAGTTGGTTATAGCGGTATACGCCCTGTTGCGTATCAAACAAGAAGGATAGGCTAAGATTTTTATACTTGAAGGTACTCCCTAAACTTCCAATCCATTTAGGTTGCGAGTTAGCAATATATTGCTGTGTAGTAGCCGGGTTGAGCACCGGGAATCCATCTGCCCCAATTACCATCGGTAAGCTGGTGTCTACTTCGGTTCCTGTTCCGCCCAGACGTTTGTAGGTCCTTCCGAAGAGTGCACCAACCGGGAGTCCAGGAATATATTTTTGGGTAACTGTGGAACTAAGATATCCGAATTGGCTGCCCATAACAATTTCGGTTAATCCAGGATATACTGAAAGCACAGTGTTTTTATTGCGGGTATAATTGGCGTTAACCGTCCAGCTGAAGTCGCGGGTCTGTATAGGCGTACCAGAAACACTGATTTCCACACCCCGGTTGCGGATACTGCCCGAATTCAAGTAAATTTTATCATAACCTGTGGCAACATCAACGTTTACAGGGATAATGAGGTCTGTACTTTTATTATTATAATATGTAAAGTCAAGGCTCAACCTGTTTTTCAAAAACCTCAGTTCTGTACCAGTCTCATAGGATACGGTACGCTCCGGTTTCAATTTCGCATCACCCGTCTGTATATCAAGGGTGAAAGGAAGTGTCTTATTGCTTAGAGGACTTCCAATGATGTATCCTGAAGAAGTGGCATAACGGTAGGCATCTTTACCTATCCCTGCAACAGAAAAACGTACACGGCCGCTGTTTAACCAATCCGGCATCTTAAAGTTCTCTGAGAATACCCAGCTTGTACTCACCGATGGATAGAAGAATGAACGGTTTTCTTTCGGCAGGGTAGAGGTCCAGTCGTTTCTGCCGGTAACAGTAAGATAAAGGAAGTTGTCATAACTCAATGACCAGTCGGCAAATAATCCCATAATACGATATTCGCTTGTATTATTTGTGGCCACAACCCTTTTGACATTGCTTAGATTATAGTAATTGGCTACAACTAATGTATCACCTACAACATTGACTGATTTTCTTGTTGTTGAGTAGATATCATGGCCAACTTTAAATGAAGATTTGATATGTGACCCAATATTGTTTTTGAAATTCAGCATTAGCGTAGAATTGAGCACGGTATTTTTTGCACGGTACTCTCTTACTGTTCCAAAGCCAAAATCATTTGGATAAATTTCACCTGCAACTCCAATCGGGCCAGGCGTAGTGCGGGTGCGGGAATCATTGTATGTATCAACGCCAAAACGATAGTTTACATCCAGCCACTTTACCGGAGAATAGGTGAAATGGGAATTAGAAATTACACGGTCAACATCATCTTTATATACTTTGTTGGCCAACAGGTAAATTGGATTATCGTTTGTTGAACCTATTATAGTTTTTTGGGTGCCATCAGGTTTAATATAATCCCATATATCCCATCGGCCGGAGAAATAGGTCAGTGTTTCATTGTAGCGATCTGAATCACCTCGGCGCCCACCGGATTTAATGTAATTAAGGGAAGTCCCGAAACTGAGTTTATCAGAAAACTTAAACTCCCCGCCAACTTTTGCGGAGTAATTTTTGTAATCGGTGAAAGGCATTATGCCTGTCTGGTTAAATTGTGAAAATGCTGCTGAGAAAATAGCATTTTCCGTACCTCCTGAAAGGTTTAAGCTATTGCGGTAAGAATGGCCCGTCTCGTAGCCATGTTTGTAATTATTAAACAAGTGATCCGGGTGTGTTGGATCAATTGCTTTTGCAGCCTCTATTGTAGGCCCAAGTGATGGCCAGAAACTATTAGGATCATATACGCCCGAAAACCCCTGGGTATATTTGTCCTGTGTTTCAGGGTATTTATTGATCACGTCAATGCTTGCGGTACTTGTATAATTGACGCGCAGTTTGCCAGCTTTACCAGACTTTGTTGTAATGATGATTGCACCTGTAGATGCGCGCAAACCGTATAATGCAGTCGCTGCACCACCTTTAAGTACATTAATCGTTTCAATATCATCTGGGTTGATATCTGCGGCGCGGTTACTGATGCTCATCAGTCCGCTATTGTCAGAAACGTCAGTTGAGTTGTCAATTGGAATTCCGTCCACTACAAATAACGGCTGGAAATCCCTGTTTGGGTCCATGGAGTTTAAACCCCTTAGGATAATTTTAGCACCCGAACCTGGGGCACCACCACCAGAATTGATCTGTAATCCTGCTGCCTGTCCCTGTAACGCGTTTACTATGTTGGGCTGGTGACTGCCACTAATAGCATCGCCTTTAATTTCCTGTGCGGAGTAACCAAGTGATTTCCTGTCCCTTCTGATACCTAATGCCGTAACAGTGACCTCGTTCAAATCCTGGGTATCAGCTATCAGAGTAATATTGAGCATGGTGGATGAACCCACCAAAACTTCCCTGGTGGTAAAACCTACAGATCTGATTATCAGAACAGTTTGTGCATCCGGAACGGAGATGGAAAACTCCCCGTTTGCATTAGTGCTTACACCGGTGCTGGTGCCTTTGATCATTACACTTGCATTTGGCAGCGGTGTGCCGGTATTATCGGATACCTTTCCTTTAATGATTGTTTGCGCTTTAGTTTTTATAGTAGTTGTTGCAGGTGCTGCCTTTTCTTCTACCACTATTACATTGCCTACAATATGGTAGGCAAGCGGTTGTCCGTTGAAGCAGGCAGCGAGGGTTTGGTCAAGCGATGCCATCTGCAGGGATAGGTTGACCGTGCGCGCATTTTTTAATACTTTATTTTCGTACCAGAAGGAGTATCCGCTCTGTTTTTTTATTTCTTTAAATACTTTTTCCAGCGGGGCATTTTTCTCCATGATGGTGATTCCTTGTCCCGATGCCGAAGCCAGTACATGAAACTGAAATAGGAAAAGTAATAGTACCGTTAGTTTCATTACCATCAGGGATTTGGACAGCCACCGCCAATCCCTACCGGAATTGCGGTTTAGCGTAAAAATTATCATACTTTTGTTTTGTTTAGGTTTACAATAAGAATCTTCAGAATCGGACGGTTATCCTTTACATAATTCCGGGAGTGTTGCAAGCGCTTCCGGTTTTTAGGAAACCTTAAATGGTTAGGTCTTTATTTATCCATAATTATCATTTAAAAGGTGAACTAAATAGTTGTTTATTGCAGCACAGTGATTTCGTGGCCCCTGATGCTAAATTTGATATTGCTGAATTCTAGTATTTTAAGCAGTTCCGATAATTTTGAGCTTCTGGATATACTTCCTGTAAAAATCCGTTCCGGAATGTCGCCCTGGTATTTGATATCTACATTGTACCATCGTGATACTTGTCTCATTATCGTTTTGATATCTGCATTGACAAATGAAATAGCACCGTTTTTCCAGGCAATGGCTTCCTCTGTGTCGGTAGCCGTTACGGCAATACCCCTGGCAGTCAATCTGGATTGCTGACCAGGCTTCAAGGTATAAAGTTCTTTTGCCAACCCCTCGCTTGTCTGTAATGCAGACACCCGTACGGAGCCTTCCAGCAATGTTGTATTCGTGCTATTTTCATCCGAATAGCTGTTTACATTAAAATGGGTACCCAATACTTCGATACGCTGTTTTTCAGTTTCCACAATAAAGGGCACCCGGCGTTTCACCTGTTTACCATACTGAAATTGGGTACCGCTAACTTTGGCGACTTCAAAATAGGCTTCGCCGGTAACCACAACTTTCCGTTCACTTCCCTTAAAAACAAGCGGGAACCGGAGGGAAGAAGCGGCGTTTAACCACACACGTGTACCGTCCGGCAGAACAACCTGGTACTGCCCACCCCTTGGCGTGCTAATCATATTATTTAGGGATGCTCCGGGATCAGTCGAGGATGCATGTAAGGCGGCGGTATTGTATACCAGCTTTCCATCGGAGCTTGTGCTAATAATTGCCTTTTCGTTACCAGTTAATTTTTTGAGGGCTCCCTTGCCATCAAGTTCAACTTTAGATCCGTCCGATAGGGTGAGTACTGCTTTGTTTTTACCGGGATTTATATCCAGGACGGTTTGCTGTTGGTTAGTCTGCTGATGATTTCTTTTGATGCCGGAAAAATAAAGTCCAATACTGCACAGCAAAATGAGACTTGCAGCCGCGGCGGTCCAGTAAAACTTGCTATTCTGTGCTGGATGAACCGGCAGTCTATGCTGGATGTTGTCCAGCGCAGCAGTATATTCATCTTCCGAAAGCTGCAGCGGGATGTCTTGTTTCATCTGGAGGTACCAGCTTTCAATAATCGCCCTTTCCTCTTCCGTACTGGTCCCGTTTTTTATTTTTTCTAAAATTTCGTATGCGTTCTTCTTCTGCATTATTTATTAATCATCTCCCTGGATATAATGAAGACGGTTAAAAGAATGGCAAGTGGTAGATGAATCGAAAAAAAAGTTATTTTTATTAAAAAATAAATGATGTGAGTCTGATTCTTAGAATTTTAATCGCATTATAGACTTGTTTTTTGACTGTTTCTTCGGAAATGTTTAAAATTCCGGAAATTTCTCTATGAGAGTAATAGTCTTTGCGGCTGAATTCAAATACTTGTCGCATTTTATCCGGTAAAGCGGCGATTTCTTTCTCTATAAGATGGGAAAGTTCCCTTTCGCGAATCAATTCATCTGTAATATACGTTCCTTTGTCTATAAACTCCTGTAAGGATTCAGCATAAGCTGTCCTGATTTTATAGTGCGCAAATTTGTCGATGACCTTATTTTGGATGGCTGTATACAGGTAGCCCGCAAGACTGCTGCGGATAATCAGCTCATCTTTCTTGCTCCAAAGTACAAAGAAGATCTCGTGTACCAGGTCTTTCGCTTCCTCCTCATCCTGAAGCCTTTGACAGGCGTGAATCAGCAGTATTCCGCTATAGCGCTTATAAATTTCGGTAAAGGCCAGCTTGTCGCCCTTTTTTAGCAGCAAGCCAAGCTCATCATCCGAAAAGGCATTATAACTGGACATTATGTTTAGGATTTAAAAGCGGTCAGGTCTTAATTAAACTTTCGCATGAATATCGCATATTATTTAATAAAAATGTAATGTCGTCATCATTATTTTTTAATTCTCTATAGCCGACTGCCAATCATCCGTACGCGGCTATTCAAATGAGGAGCCGCAAAAGCGGAGGACCATCATTGCTGTTGGTCATGTTTATCTTAAGCTTTGGCAAGATACTGCGCGAGCGCAAGATCATTGTCAATCTTTTTGGGGAGAATTAAAAATAGTCTACATTTGAATTTGGTAAAGCTTCTATTATGTCAGCAATCACACTCGAGGAATTTTATAAAGGAATTTCAAGTTTTATTCCTGAAGGTATCAATAAGGAAATTGGTCATTTCAATGTGTTTAAAATAGATGAGGTAAGGACGCAAATGCGAACCAAGCCAGAGATGCCTTACAACCGGAGGGCCTATTATAAAATAAGCCTGATCCGTGGTCGTAATAGAGCAGAATATGCCGATAAGGTTATAGAAATAGAAAAAAATGCACTTCTGTTTGCTACACCAAAAATTCCTTATCATTATGTGCCGCAGGACGACAACCAACAGGGGTTCTTCTGTATTTTTACGCAGGACTTTCTGCTTCCAGGCAAAAGCGGTATAATGTTAGATGATCTGCCCATTTTTAAACCCGGAAGTTACCCTATTTTTGAACTAGCCGACACTGAAGTTGAAGAACTCAACTCGCTGTTCAGTAAGATGTATAAGGAGCTTGGGTCTGACTATGTATACAAATATGATTTGCTACGGAACTATGTAATGGAACTGATCCACTTCGGACAAAAATTACAGCCAGCCACTGCTTCATATCCAGCGCATACTGCTGCAACACGCGTCTCCTCGCTGTTTATGGAGTTGCTGGAACGGCAATTTCCTATTGAATCAACGCATCAGAAACTTAGCCTGCGCACTGCGAAGGACTATGCCGACCGCCTCGCCGTACATGTGAACCACCTCAATAAAGTGCTGAAAGAACATACAGGAAAAACCACCACTGATTTTATCAGCAGCCGTATTGTGCAGGAAGCGAAAATCCTGCTTAAGCAGACAGACTGGAATATCTCACAGATCTCCTATTCTTTGGGATTTGAGCAGGTAGCCCACTTCTCCAACTTTTTTAGGAAACAGACTTCGATGGGCCCTTCGGCATTCAGGGCTTAACCTGGAGTCTTAAGTTCATATTTGAAATTTGCAAATATTCGATTGATGGGTGCAAACTTTGAATTCGTTTAAAACACACCTTTGCTTTATAATATTTCAAACATATGAGCACAACAAATAAAATTGCACTGGTAACTGGCGGTAGCCGCGGTTTAGGTAAAAATATGGCTTTACAGCTGGCAGAAAACGGGATCAACGTCATCCTGACTTACAACAGTAAAAAAGATGAAGCACTGGCCGTAGTGGCAGAAATAGAAAGCAAAGGACAAAAAGCAGCGGCGCTGCAACTGAATGCTGGTGATATCAAATCATTTGATAAGTTTTTTGAACAACTTGCAGCGGTGCTTCAGTCGTCATTTGATACCACTCATTTCGATTTCCTGATTAACAATGCGGGTGTAGGTGTGCATGCCGCCTTTGCAGATACAACTGAAGAACAATTTGATATGCTGGTGAACCTCCATTTTAAAGGTGTGTTTTTCCTTACACAAAAAGCACTTCCCCTGATCAATGACGGAGGAAGGATTGTTAATCTTTCTACCGGACTGGCGCGTTTTTCAACTCCGGGATTTGCAGCATATGCATCTATGAAAGGTGCGATAGAAACATTGACAAGATACATGTCCAAAGAACTTGGGGCACGTGGTATCAGTGTTAACGTAGTGGCCCCCGGTGCTATTGAGACCGATTTTGGCGGTGGAATGGTGCGCGACAATGCACAAGCCAATCAGCAGGTAGCAGGGGTAACGGCACTCGGAAGGGCCGGACTGCCTGACGATATTGGTGGTGTAGTAGCATTCTTATGTACAGATGCTGCACGGTGGGTCAATGCACAACGTATAGAGGTGTCTGGCGGGATGAACATCTAACAGCAAAAAGTTACAAACTAAAATTATGGTAGTTGGTTAAATACGCAAAATCTTAAAAATCAACTACCATGAACGAACAAGATAAAATTACCCGAAGGAAGGTTATTGGTGGGATAGGGGCGGGACTGGCTGCAGCTGTTGTATCACCAGTTTTTTCGGCAACAGGAATGCCCTCATCTTCATCTTATACACCTGCGAAACTTGAAGATCCAACTACGAAATATCCGAAACCGCCTTTTAAAGGACAAGAGCAGCCATGGCCGGGTTTGGCCAGTAAAATGGATCCCCGCCCTGACCACGGTGAAACCAGTTACAAGGGCTCGGGCCGTTTAGCTGGACGGAAGGCACTAATTACTGGGGGCGACTCTGGAATGGGACGCGCGGCCGCTATTGCGTATGCACGTGAAGGTGCAGATGTAGCCATTAACTACCTGCCTGCTGAAGAACCAGACGCCCAGGAGGTTATTAAACTGATTAGGGCGGAAGGACGTAAAGCGATTGCCATTCCGGGCGACTTGAGGGATGAATCGTTTTGTAAGAAACTTGTGGCCGATGCAGTGCGTAACCTTGGCGGACTGGATATTCTGGTGAGCAACGCAGGACGCCAGCAAAGCATTGCATCTATCCTGGATATTAGTACGGAGCAGTTTGACTGGACAATGAAAACCAATATCTACGCACCGTTCTGGATCATAAAAGCTGCGCTGCCACACCTGCCGCCAGGATCTTCTATCATTGGCACTACTTCGGTGCAGGCTTATGACCCTTCTCCAGACCTGTTTGACTACGCACTCACAAAAGCGGCAACAACTAATTTTGTTAAATCGCTGGCGAAACAGCTGGGGCCAAAAGGCATCCGTGTAAATGGGGTAGCACCCGGCCCAGTATGGACACCTTTGCAGGTTAGTGGTGGTGCCACTCAGGAAAAGCTTAAAAACTTTGGCGGTACTACACCGCTGGCGCGGCCAGGTCAGCCTGCGGAATTAGGATCCATTTATGTGCAGCTGGCTGCCAATGACGCAAGTTTTTCTACCGGTCAGGTGTATGGAGCTGCCGGAGGCGATGGACAGCCCTAGTAAAATTTCTTGACCGATTTACAATCAAAGGACTGCGTGGAAACACGCGGTCCTTTTAGTTTAATGTTGTGCCATTTTTAATTTTGGGGCTACCTGGAGTATGATTAAAGGCAATTCAGGTCGCTTTTTGTCTCATAATTTCTATCTTTATAGAAAAAATTATGAAACTGAGCATTGAGATCGAGATTGCAGGCGTATATATAAGTGACTTTACCAATAAACTCCCAGTACCAGAATTTATCACTGAAACTACTAATGGAGTTGAGCTGATATTCTTTGGTATAGAAAAATTAAAATTGTACCAGGCAGAGTTAATGCAGGAGGACATCGCGGAGGGGGCAGAGCAGCGCAACGAGGTGCGGGCGAAGGTCAACAGATTGTTAAACAAGGCACTGAAAGAAAATTTAGATGCCAGGAATAGTATAAAAACATATGCATCCTCGCTGTTTAATTTCATCTATGAAGCAGATGCACACCGGATGGATAAAAAGAATATTCTTGAAGATATGCTTTCTGGTATTGAAGCGTCTGAACATAACTGGGAGCTAGAAAAAGCTGTTAAGGATGCTACCTTTGAACTGGGTATTGTACCCTTGAGCCAGCGTCTTGCATTTGAAAAGTACGCGAACGATACAGATTATGATTTCAGTGCGATCAAAACGCAACTGATCACAGAGCTGAATGAACTTAAGAAAACGCTCGTACACTAACACTAAATTTACATAGCACTGTCCACAATATATTACGCATGAAGACTATTATACATAACAAAGATATCGGAACAAAACAAAAAGCACTGGCTATAAACCTTGAGCCAAGTGTTTACGGCTCATTTGCAGAGATTGGTGCCGGCCAGGATGTTGCCGCGCATTTCTTTAAAGCAGGGGCAGCTGCCGGAACTATCGCTAAAACGATGTCAGCGTATGATATGGTGTTTTCTGATGCTGTATATGGTGTGCAGAAAGTGAAACGTTATGTAAGTGAGCAACGCTTAATGTCGATGCTCGAACTTGAATATAACCTTTTAATTGAGCGGTTGGCTGCAAAACGTGGTGATACTACCAATTTTTTTGCATTTGGCTGTACATTTTCTACGCTAAACTACCACAAAACAAACGAAGGCCATGGCTGGATGGGAGTTCGTTTTCAAAGGGAGCCCAACGGGATATTCCATGATGTTGTACTCCATGTGAAACTACTGGATAATGACAGCAGCTTACAGCAATCCGCAGTGGGTACTCTGGGTGTAAACCTTATTTATGCGTGTTTCAATTATGCTGAAAACCCATCGATTTTTCTCTTGTCCCTGCTGGATGATCTTACGCGTGACCGTATTCAAATAGATATGATACGCTTCGAAGGCCCGGGGTTTCTTCATATAGATAACCGTCTGATGAGTTTGCACCTGGTGAAATTCGGATTATCCGATGCAGCAGTGTTTGGGCCAGACGGTAAAAACCTGCAGCCATCCGAAGTACTGTATAAAAAACATATTATGGTTGTCCGTGGCAGATTCCGCCCACTGATCAATGTTCATATGGATATGATCAATACCGGCGTTGAACGCTTTATGCAGGAACCAGATGTGGACAACGAAAAAGTGATCGTGGTGACTGAACTTACCCTGCAATCGTTAAAGGAGAGAGACGCGGATCTTACCGCCGAGATAGATGAAAAGGATTTTCTGGACCGGGTGGATATCCTTTGTTCGCTAGGACAAACTGTTCTGATCTCAAACTTTCACGAATATTATAAACTGGTAGCGTACCTGTCTAAGATCACCAGCTTGAAAATGGGTGTAGTGCTCGGTTATCCCAATCTGGATTATATTTTTTCTGAAAAACATTATACAAACCTGCAGGGTGGTATTCTTGAAGCGTTTGCAACACTCTTTAGCAGGAAAGTGAAGTTGTTCATTTATCCAACTTTAAAAGATGGCATACTCTGGAATTGTCAGAAATTCTCGCCGCCACCTCACTTAATCGATTTATTCGAATATTTGATTGCCAATGACAAAATCGAGGATATTCTGAATTACAATGAAAATAACCTGCATGTACAGACTGATAATGTACTTCAGCTGATCAAACACAGCGCCGATGGATGGGAAGATTATGTGCCGGAGAAGGTTGCTGCACTGATTAAGGAACGTAGCTTGTTTGGATATGGGCAGCAGGAAGAAACTATATCAGAAGACTAATACGGGATTTAGTATAGGATCATATTTCTTAAATGATATCAGTTCTATAAAAAGGCTGCCCAATGGGTAGCCTTTCTGCGTTTAGTCTTATAATAAGATGCATAAGAGCCAGCATATTTTATTATTTTTGAGTAGAACCTAAAACCAGAAACGATGAACAAATCACTACTTTTTATTGCCTGTATGACTGTGTTTGCAGCGTGTAAACAAAAAACGAAACAGGATGGGGAAGCTGAAAATAAAGCCTTTTCGGCGATGTGTGAAAATTACTATCAGGATGGCCTCAAATTATATCCCATAGGTGCAACCTATATTGGTGACGAACGTTACAATGACCTATTGCCCAATGACGGATCGCAGGCTTTTATTCAGGAATATAAAATGTTCAATACCCGTTACCTTGATAGCCTGGGTAAATATAAGCGCGACGATTTGAGCGAAAATGATAAGCTATCTTTTGATTACCTCAAGGATCAGTTAGATATGACCATAGAAGGCTTAAAGTACCATTCAGAATATCTGCCCTTTAACCAGATGTTTGCACTGCCGTTAACCATAGGGCAGTTCGGTTCAGGTACCGGTGCCCAGCCTTTTAAAACCGTGAAAAATTACGAGGATTGGCTGAAGCGGGTCTCGGCATTTTCCATCTGGGCAGATACGGCCATTGCCAATTTTAAAAAAGGCGCCGCTGCAGGAATTGTCCTTCCGAAGACCTTAGTGGTCAAAATGGTTCCCGAAATGCAGAGCATGGTTGTTGCAAAACCTGAACAGAGTTTATTCTACGGACCGGTAAAATTAATGCCTGCGGGTTTTTCTGCAGCGGACAAAAAACGTTTGACGGCAGAGTACATCAAATCGATAGAAACAGTAATAATTCCCACCTATAAAAAATTGGGTGATTTTCTTCAAAAGGAATACCTGCCAAAAGCCCGTACAACATCAGGATATTCAGCAATGCCAGGAGGGGCCGAATGGTACGCCTATCTGGTAAGACAGCAAACAACAACGAAAAAAACTCCTGAAGAAGTTTACCAGACAGGCTTAAAGGAGGTTGCGCGGATTAAGACGAAGATGGACAGCATTAAAAACAGTGTTGGGTTTAAAGGAGATTTAAAAGCCTTCTTCGAATACATGAAAACCGACAAAAAATTTATGCCTTACAAAAACCCTCAGGAAATTCTGGCGGCGTTTGAAGACATCCACCAGCGGATGAAACCTAATTTAAAAAAGATGTTTGAGCATGAGCCTAAAACACCTTTCGAGATCCGTCAGACTGAAGCTTTCAGGGCAGCTTCTGCCAGTGCAGAATATAATTCAGGTTCGGCAGACGGAAAACGCCCTGGTATATTTTACGTTCCAATTCTGAATGCAAAAACATTCAATACCACATCGGGTATGGAATCTCTGTTCTTGCACGAAGCTATTCCCGGACACCACTACCAGATTTCGTTAACTCAGGAAAACAAATCATTGCCCAACTTCCGTCGTTTCGGCGGTCACAACGCCTATGTAGAAGGCTGGGCGCTCTACTGTGAGTCATTAGGGAAAGAGCTGAGTTTGTACCAGGATCCATATCAATATATGGGTGCCCTTGGGGATGAAATGCACAGGGCTATCCGTTTAGTTGTAGACGTAGCCATCCATACCAAAAACATGAGCAGGGAAGAGGCCATTAAGTACATGACAGATAACGAAGCAATGAGTACGGAAGGTGCAACTGCAGAGATTGAACGGTACATGGGTATTCCAGCGCAAGCCTTAGGTTATAAAACAGGTGCGATGAAAATCGCAGAGTTGAGGGCAAAATACGAAAAGCAATTGGGCTCAAAATTCAAACTTGCAGCATTTCATACTGCGGTGTTAAAAGACGGTTCGTTACCTTTGTCTGTTTTGGAAACAAAAATGGACACCTGGGCAGCAGCGCAATAATAAAAAATACTGCATACACTTGTGACCGCTGGTAATTGTGCCAGCGCACAAGTCTATTGTTCCTGACTTTCGTGCCAGTCAGAAAGTTTGACAATCGTATCAATAAACTGCTCGTATTTTTTGGCACCGATCAGCTCAACATACTTGGCTTTCGCCTCGTCCGCAAATGTATAGATTGAACTGTATAGGCTTTTGCCCTCATCAGTTAAATAAATCATGATTGATCTGGCATCGTTCTCTGCCTTGGCCGTGTACACAAGTTCCAGTCTTTCCAGTTCCTTAACCGTTTTACTGACACCTTGTTTGGTCACTTTAATCTTGTGTACCAGCTCGTGGTTAGAAATCCCCTCATTACCAATATTCATGAAATAAGGCATATAAGTGATATTGAAATCACCAGACACAATAGTTGCAAGTTTGGATGCTGCCATTTTATCGGTCTGCCGTTTCAAAATGTATAGTAATTTGAAAATGACCCTGTCTGAGTCGCATTGATGTTCCATTCTGCAAATTTATATATTAATTGTGTAATAGCGTAGGGACCTTTTATTGTCATTGAAATCTAATATTGACATTTTAGTTAAATTATATTGTAAACTTAGTTGACAAATGTAGTCAACTAAGTTTACATTTGTTGTGTTAAATATATAATATGGAACCCGTACAAGAAACCACTTCTCCATCCAACAAATTTGTAAAACCTCTCATCTTTGGCACAATTGCTATTGTAGTGGGGTATTTCGCATTTACTAAAATCAGTCACGCTTTATCCTACGAAAGTACAGATAATGCACAAATAGAATCTAATACTGTCCCTGTGCTGAGCAGGGTTTCGGGTTATATTGATCATTTTAAACTATTGGACTACCAACAGGTAAAACAGGGCGATACACTGGTGGTGATCGACGACCGTGAGTATGTGCTGGCGGTAAAGCAGGCTGAGGCAGATCTTTTGGCTGCGCAGGCCGATCTGAGCAGCGCCGAATCGCAAATTCCTACCATTGGTTCTGATCAGGATGTAGCCGCTGCAGGCATCAGTGTAGAATCGGTTACACTGCAACAGGCAAAACGTGACGTTGCCCGTGATGAAGCTTTGTTTAAAGAGGGATCAATCACCCAACGACAATATGAAAGAAGTCAGTCGGCATATCAGACGGCTGTGCAAATGATGGCTTCAAGCAAAAGTAAACTCAAACAGGCAGGTACGCAAACGGGCAATGCCAAGGCACAAATTCAGCGTGCAAAAGCAACCATTTCGGCCCGGGAGACTGCACTTGAAAAGGCTAAACTCAATTTAAGTTATACAAAAATTATTGCGCCTGCAGCAGGCAAACTGGGTAAAACTAATTTGAAAACCGGGCAGTATGTACAGGGCGGGCAGCAATTGTTTAGCCTGGTAAGCAATGATAACTACTGGATTGTGGCAAACTTCAAAGAAACACAGATTGAGCATATGAAGGTAGGCCAGTTAGTAGATGTTGTTATTGACGGCTATCCCGAGCAGGAAATTACCGGGACAATAACCGGCTTCAGTGACGCCACTGGTGCAAAATTCTCTTTATTGCCTCCAGATAATTCTACCGGAAACTTTGTGAAAGTTACCCAGCGCGTTCCGGTTACAATCCAGATTAATCATACAGAACGTCTCAAAGGAATGATGAAAGCAGGCCTTAGTGTAGATGTTGATGTCAAGGTAAAATAGGTATGTCTAAATTTATTAAAACTATCATTGTAATTACCACGATCACTGCTGCTATTATGGAGCTTATTGACACTTCTATTGTCAATGTAGCGCTAAATAATATTAGCGGAACGCTTGGGGCAACATTGGAAGATGCCTCATGGGTGGTTACTGCCTATGCGATTGCCAATGTGATTGTCATCCCGCTTACGGGGTTTTTAAGTCGCTACTTTGGCAGGAAGAATTACTACCTATCGTCCATTATCCTGTTTACCTTCGCCTCATACATGTGCGGTACGTCTTCCTCTTTATGGATGCTGGTGTTCTGGCGTTTTGTACAGGGGATAGGGGGCGGGGCTTTGCTTTCTGTTTCACAAGGGATTTTGTTTGATCAGTTTAGGCCAGAAGACAAGGGTATTGCCGGTGGTATTTTCGGGATGGGTATTGTAATCGGGCCAACGATTGGGCCGATCCTGGGCGGTTATATCGTTGATAATTATCATTGGGCGTTGATTTTTGATATCAATATTCCGATTGGGATAGCGGCCGCCCTGTTAACATGGAAATTTGTAGACAGGAAGGAAGATGAATACAATATTGATAAGAAATCTATTCCAATTGACTACATCGGTATACTTTCATTGACGATAGGTATAGGTGCACTGCAATATGTGCTGGAAAAAGGCCAGTCTGACGATTGGTTTGAGGACGAAATGATCAGGTACTTATCAGTTGCCGCCGTTGCAGGTCTGGGCTTATTTATCTGGTGGGAGTTGCACACAAAAAATCCAGCAATTAATCTAAGGGTGCTTAAAAGCATCAATCTGGTGGGTAGCAATGTACTTACATTTGTGTGTGGTTTCGGGCTTTTTGGTTCGGTGTATCTTTTCCCTGTAATGGTGCAGAGGGTAATGGGCTATACACCCACCGAAGCCGGTTTATCCATGATTCCCGGTGCGTTGGTTACCATTTTTGCGATGCCATTTATTGGTGCAGGTTTAGGAAAAGGGGTGAAGCCTATATTTTTCGTATCACTTGGATTTACATTATTTATCCTTCATGGTTATACTGCGTCACAGGCTGCACCAGATGCCAATAAGTGGTGGTTTATTATTACCCAGATTTGCAGGGGAGTTGGTACCGGATGTTTAACCGTTCCATTATTAAGCCAGGCCGTTGTGGGTTTAAAACCACAGGATATGCCGTATGGGATATCACTCAATAATATGTTCCGGCAGCTGGGTGGTGCATTTGGGATTGCGATCATGAATACTTATGCTACCAACCGCTTTGCTACGCACAGGACAGATCTGATCTCTAATCTGCAAGGAAACAATCCCTTGCTCACCGAAAGGATCAACGGGCTCAGCAATGGAATGATAGCTAAAGGTATCAACCCGTCGCTCGCCAAACAGGCAGCTTACGGTGCGTTGGACCACAGCCTCTCCAACCAGGCACAGATGCAGGCTTATCTGGACGGTTTCCTGCTGATCGCCATTTTCTTTGTCTGTACCATACCATTTATGCTGCTCCTTAAGAATGAGACGATGGATGCAGAAACGAGGGCAAAAGTTGCCGCTGCGGCACATTAATATCAATTAATAATTATAGAAATGAAGAGAATATTTTTCACCATATCCCTGATTTCACTGTCATCCTTTATGTTTGCACAGGATAACACAGCTGATCTCAAAACATTAATCAACCGGTCTTTTACCTATTTCCCACAGTTTAAAGAATTGGGACAGGTCGTAGACGTTGAACAGCAGCGCATTGCGCTGGCAAAGTCTGCTGGGCTGCCATCTGTACAGGCAACTGGCAGCTACAGGTACACTAATCCGGTTTCACAAATCAGTATCCCTGCCGGAGATAATGTACTTGACTTCCAGATTATGCCAAAACACAATTACAATACATCCATTGATGCAAGTTATACCCTCTGGGATTTTGGTATAGTAAAAGCTAATGTGGAACGCGCAAAAGCCGGATTGGAATATGCCAAGGATAACCTTCAGTTTAACCAAAACCAAATGGCTTTTCAGGTCGGTAATATTTTTTACCAGATTGCTTACCTTAAAGATGCAATTTCGATCCAGGATAGTGTAATTAACTTTTTAGAGGTCAATAAAAAAGATACGGAGATTAAATTCAGGAACGGAGACGCATTAAAATACGATGTATTGTCTATTCAATCTAGCATTGACCAGGAAGGGAACCACAAAATTGACCTTCAGAACAGCCTGAATAAACAATATGCTTTGATGGAATATACAACAGGCATAAAAATTACCGCAAATTCCTCCACTTTCGTGTTTCCATTTGAAAACCATAATGACCTTAATGAAGCAGTGGCGGAGGCGCAGAATAATAACCCTGAGTTCCGGCTAATCAAAGACCGGATTCTACAGGCCGAAGCGGAGCTGAAGATGAGCCAGACAGCAGGCAAACCTTCTCTCGTCATGAGTGGTGGAACCGGATATAAAAATGGTTTTACGCCAGATATTGATAAGTTCAGGTATAACTATTCCGCGGGCGTAACACTTAATATTCCCATCTATCAGGGTGGGAGGGCAAAAAAACAGGTAAGGCTGTCGCAAAGTCAGCTTGCACAATCCAAGTTCTCGGAAGAAAGTTTAAGCAACACCTACCGTAAAGATATCGCACAGACTATGCTTGATATCAACAGCAACAGGTCAAGTCTGTTAAATTCTGAGCGTCAGATCACAGAGGCAAAAGAAGCACAGAAACTGGCCCATAGCCGTTACAAAAATGGAATAGGAACCAATCTTGAACTCACAAATGCCAGTACAAACGTGCAACGGGCGGAATTAACTAACCTGCAGTATAAATATCAGTTGTGTCTGGCGCAATTAACCATCGCCAGGCTCACAGGCTTAAAGTACTGGTAACTGGTAACTGCAATAGCCAGCGGGTTGGGATAACCCGCTGGCTATTGCAATCATTTATCTGTTGCAGAATCAATTGGATTGCCGATTCAAATGTTAATTTTGCAACAACAACAACAACAACAACAACCGGCAGATTGCTGCCAGGCTTATTCTCAGGAGTTATCAGATGCAAAAATTACCCATGTACAATCTAAAAATGTCCCGTTTGAAGATCAGAATTGCCTGCAGCACACTAATTATGACTGTTGCCGTTTTTGGATATGGTTGCTCCAATGCAGATAAGCCGGAAAAACAGACAAAGATATTGTATAGTGCTATTAAGCTGAACGACACTGCCCGTTTAAAACTAGAGTTTGGTGAAAAAGCTTTTGACGGCCAACTGGAAATCAGCTACAAAGGTCTGTACAAAGACTCCGGTTCCGTTAACGGTATCATAAAGGGCGATACCCTAAAAGGTACTTACTATTTTCAGCGTTACGGGATACCAAAGTGGGAGAGAATCCCCATCTCGTTGTTAAAGAAAGATTCGAAGCTTATCATGGGCATTGGAACTATGGAAATCTATATGAACATGACATTCTTCAAAAAGACAATCCCAATAGATTACCAAAATGTAAAATTCATTTTCGAAAGGGTGCGGTAACGCTTTCCGGAAAATTTTTTCATTGCAACTTACTTAGAATAATTTCCTGACTCTAAATTATTTTTTATGTTTCGCAACATTTAATTTGTTTGGTCGGATAAAGATCGCTTATTTTGGCTATTGTTTTTAATTAATCTAAATAGCTAATGAATAAACTTCGACTTTTTTTACTAATTCCCATCATCTTTGTTACTACCTTTCAGGCATACGCCCAAAAAAAAGGATCAATTAAGGGCCATGTCACCACATCAGATGCCATAGCTGCCGAAGACGTTACCGTCCGTTTGAAAGGAACTGGCATGCAGCAATCAACCAATGCAAGCGGGGCTTACGAATTCAAAAACATCAAAGCTGGAAGCTACACGATCAGTATCTCGGGTGTAGGCAGAAAGACAGACGAAAAAACTATAAAATTAGCTGAAGGCGAAGTGGCGGTTTCAAACTTTGTTTTAGAGCAAACTTCTGATCAGTTGCAGGAGGTAACCATCAGCACACGTAAACAGGGAAAGGTAGTTACCAAAGAAAGTAGCTACGTGGCAAAAATGCCGCTGAAAAACCTGGAAAATCCGCAGGTTTACAGTACCGTAACCAAGGAGATTCTAACCCAGCAACTAATTTTCAATTTGGATGATGCCCTGAAGAATGTTCCCGGCCTCAGCAAAAAGTATGAAACTGGCGGATTGGCAAATAGTCCCGCTTTTTTCTCGCTGCGCGGCTTTTCTTTACAAAGTAATTTCCGTGATGGGGTAGTATCCCGGATGCCAGCAGGCGCGGATAACGCTGATATCGAAAGTATCGAAGTGATTAAAGGGCCCTCTGCAACACTGTTTGGAAGTTCCCTTACCTCATATGGTGGCCTGATCAACAGGGTATCTAAAAAACCTTATAAAGAAGTGGGCGGTGAGATCAGTGCGACGGGTGGAAGCTTTGCATTTAACAGGCTTACAGCTGATTTTAATACGCCACTCGACACCGCAAAAACCGTGCTTTTTAGGCTCAACACCGCATATCAGGATGAAAATGGATTCCGTGATAACGGTTTCAGAAAAAGTATCTTTATTGCACCTACATTAAGTTACGAGGTTAACGACAGGCTTACGCTAAATATGAATGCAGAATTTTCAAGCATCAAATCTGGCGGAGGATACAACAACGTGTTTAGCTTTATCCAGGCTTCTGTATTGAAATCATTGTTTGGCCTTCCTGCCACAGCCCCTGTTGACTTTAGTATTAATAAATTGTACGGCATTAATAGCGTAGATCAGCTGACAATGAACCAGCGGTTGAGTTATACTTCAAATGATTTAACCATGACCACCAACAGTACCAACGTGGTGGCCGAGGCAAATTACAAGATCTCTGATCAGTGGAAGTCACAGACTATCCTGTCAAGCAGTATTGCCAGGTCTTCTGGTTATCAAACGTATATGTTTATTTTACCGAATGCTGTTGTGGCACGTAATGCTGCTGTTACTGGTTATGATTACGCATTGCGTTTGGTTAGTAAACCTGAGGTGCAACAAAATTCCATACAGATACAACAGAATTTTATCGGCGACTTTAAGATAGGCGGAATGAGAAACCGCCTGACAGCCGGTTTGGAATATTTTCAGAGTAAATATACGCAGCAGCCTAACGCGTACAGTGGTACTGTTTTGGGCATAACTTATGAAAGTCTTTTTGATATTGTTCCTTTAAAAGGTGCAATCCCGAATTACAATGCCTTCAATAAAACTAAGGTAGATTCTGTACAGGCCAGAGGAAAAATGTCAAGCCTCTTCTACAATGTTAATACGAGTTCATATGCAGGTTACGTAGCCGACGTACTGAACATTACTGACAGGTTTTTGGTCATGCTGAGCTTAAGGGCCGATCGCTTTGAGAATAAGCCTTCGTTTAATCCACTCACAAACATCAGTGCGGCAGGGTATAAACAAACTGCTTTCTCCCCTAAATTTGGTGCAATCTATCAGTTGCTGAAAGATCAGGTTTCTGTGTTTGCAAATGCGCAAAATGGTTTTACCAATACTCCTGGCACCAGTTTCGAAGGTGCGGCGTTCAAACCTGAAAAGGCTTTCCAGACCGAAGGTGGCGTAAAAGCCAATACCCTTGGAGGAAAGTTATCTGCAACGGTAAGTTATTACCATATCAAGGTGAAAGATAAAATCCGGACTGATGTTAACCACATTAATTTTAGTATCCAGGATGGGGAACAGTTGAGCAAAGGCGTGGATGTGGAAGTTGTTGCTGCACCTCTCGATGGACTTAGCCTAATCGCCGGATACGCTTACAACGACACTAAGTTTACCAAAGCAGATGCTGATGTGGAAGGTTTACGTCCTGTGGAAGCGGGAGCAAAAGATCAGGCGAATTTTTGGATCAACTACCGTTTGAGTGTTGCCGGTCTTGACGGACTAGGTGCAGGTATTGGTGCCAATTATTCAGGAAAATCTTTTGCTGTAAATTCTGTATCTTCCGGACAGCTCTTATTACCATCATACACGGTACTAAATGCGGCGTTGAGCTATGACCAGCCGAAATTCAGGATCGGTTTAAAAATGAACAATATTACCAACAAATCATACTGGATAGGTTGGAATGCCATCTCGGCACAACAGCCCCGTAATGTATTGGGTTCTGTAACATATAAATTCTAACTATTGACCGTCAGTTTTACCCCGGGACAGCCCGGGGTAATTTAAGACCTTGACTACCATCACCAGGAGGATAAGAAGCAAAATAGCTGCAATTATTATGCTGATGTACAGAAAAACGGCCCTCACCGTGAGCAGCTGGTCTTGTATAGCAAGACTTCTCGCTAGGGAAGCCTGGGCAGCTGCAGCAGCCTGGTCTGCAGAAAATCCTTTACTTCTAAAAAGCTGCTGCAAACTTACCAGGCGTTCTGTCAACTGTTGATCCAATGGTGTAATGTATGTCAAAAACCCTTCTTTATACATCTGGTTATAATATAACTGAAGGTTATAAAAGCCTGCACTTGCATTTAGCAAAGAGAAGAAACGCGTAAAAGCGCCGAAGGTTAGTCCTGTAAATGCGTCTGACGGTGAAATTGACTTTAAGGCAAATACCATGATTGGCACAAATAATACGCCCGAAGCGGCTCCCTGTAGAAAGACCGGTATGATTAGCTGATTAAAAGCCAGATCAGGGGTTAGCATAAAATACACCCATATGTGGTAGCCCAGTAAGAGTAGAAATCCGGTCAGCAAAAAGTATACTATTGCGTCATTGTATCTGATCACAATGATAGCAGAAACAACAATAAAGATCAGTACTCCGGCCATATTGTATAAAGTGAGCGCAGAGATTTGTGGTGAGCTCCATTGCAAGATAGTCCCTGCATAACCGAAGAGCAGGTTTATGGTTTCTTTAATCCCATAATACAATCCAAGTGCCGCCATCGCAACCATAAATTTCGGGTTGAGCAAAATCGAAAGGTTTAACATAGGGCGCTTCACGGTCAGTTCACGGGCTAGAAAAACTATTGCAGCAGTAATGGTAATGCTGGTTGAAATAATGATCCTGCTGTCTGAAAACCAGTAATACTTAGAGCCATATACTATCGTATATGCCAGCGGCGCTAAAAATGTTAGAAATAATAATGCGCCTATCCAGTCTATCTGGTATAATGGATACCTCCTTTGGTGTGATTTGCTGCGCAGGCCAAATGTGATAATTGTGAGGCTGATCAAAAGAAAAAGAATAAGGTATTTGTACACATTTGTAAAATCTGAATTAAGGGACACTTGAGAGGCTACAATACCGATGAGTGGGGCACCGCTTAAAACGGCGCCATAAATAAATGTAGGTGCAACTGTCTGTCTGTAGGGCAAGGGTATGGTGCCGGAAAAAAGAAACAACGAACCCGTAACCACCAGGCAAACGAACACCCCTTGCAGGAACCTGATCACAAAAAACAAATGAATATCTGTTGTGTAAATACAGGCGGCCGACAATAGAATGCCGCATATAATGTTAAAGGTAAAGTAGTATTTAAGTTCGAAATAGCGAAGGAAGCGGTTTTGTAAAGGGAGTATGCATAATATGCCAACATAACACAACTGCAAGCTAAGGGTAATATCCTCGGGTTGTGCCGCGAAATAGGAAATTACATAATTTTGGCTAAGCGCAAATGCTGCAAACTGCACTACACCACTGAGCAGGATAAATAGAAGTGCGGGCCACAACAAAAACTTTCTCTCATTTAACCAGCTTTTAATGTAAATAGGAGCATTCATAACTTCACTTGTTTTTTACCGATACAGTAACGTTCATACCTGCTTTAACCGCCTCGATGTCCTTGCTCGTGAATTTGATCTTGACAGGTACCCGCTGTACAATTTTGACGAAATTTCCGGTGGAGTTGTCAGGAGGAAGCAGTGAGAATTTTGCACCTGTAGATGCAGAAATAGCTTCTATATTGCCATTAAAGACTTTATTCCTGAATGCGTCTATCCTGATTTCAACCGGCTGTCCAATATGCATTTCACCAACCTGGGTTTCTTTAAAGTTTGCTGTAACCCACTTTTCTTTTTCATCTACAATAGAAACAAGTGGTTGTCCTGGCTGAATTTGCTGACCTTCCAGAATAGTTTTTCTACCCAGCTTGCCGCTGTAAGGTGCACTTACCGTTGTGTAGCCCATATTGATCCTCGCCAGTTGAAGGTCCGCTTTTTTTCGTTTCAGATCGGCAAGCAGGAGCTTCCGTCTTTCCCTTAATTCACTGATGCGCGCATAACTCGTTTTTAGATTGCTGATAGAAGCATGGTAATCACTCACTGCTACATCATATTTGGATTGTACAAGATCCAGATCAGATTTTGTGGTGGCTTCTTCTTTGATCAGGTTTTTATAGCGCCTGATGTCCTGTTCCTGCTGTAGAAGGTGGGCTTTCGCGCCATCTATCTGATCTTTATTGACCAGAGTGGCGGTCTCTGCCGAGTGAATACCTGCAGCCAATACATCAAGTTGTGCAAACGCGTCCTCCACTGCTGCTTCCGCCTGTATGAGCTTTTCACGGTATTCACGGTCGTCCAGTAATACCAGGGTGTCACCTGCTTTCACCAGCTCGTGTTCATTGAACTTTACTTCTTTTATGTAAGCGCCAACTCTTGCAGATACCGGGTTGATATGTGATTCTACCTGTGCGTCGTTTGTTTCCTCGTAGCTGTTTCCCCGTAGCAAATAGGCGGTAAAGAGATAAGCCCCTGTCAGTAGGATGGCGATAGCTACAACGGCCCAGAAAATATTTAACTGGCGTGTATTAAATAGTTGTGGTTTCATAACGTTCTTATATTGAGTGTTTATTGCAGGTTTCCTGAAGTAAATAACAAGCGATAATAGATAAAATGAGCAGTTACCTGTGCCTGCACCAGATCAAATTTTGAACCCTGGAAGAGGTCGTCCGCATCAAGTAAGTCAGTAAGGAGGGCCAGCTGATTGAAGTATTTGGCACTTACAATTTTTAAGTTTGCACGGGCCTGCTCAATAGACTGTCTGGCCACCTCAATTCTGTTTAGCGCCTCTTTGTATTTGGTAAATAATGCCATTGCTTCCTGGTTGCTATTGTCTGCAGTATTTTGCTTTAGAAATTGCAGTTGCTGCAGCCTGTGCCGTGCTGATTTTACTTTGTTTTTGTTGTGGTACAAGGACGAAATGTTGTATTGTATCCTCATGCCTACAAAACCAATGGAATAAGCCTGATCGGCCGGAGGAAAAAAGAGATTGTTCGGGTATGTGAGGCCATATGCCGAGATCAGTGATACAGCGGGCGCATAGTTACTTGTTACAGTTCTTAGCCTTGCGTTCTGTATATTAATATTTTGAATTGCCCTTATTACTGAAAAAGAGCTGTCCCTGGTTTTAGTTACCAGGGGAAGTAGTAATTCTGCCTGGGGCCTGCCCATGTTGGCAGAATCAACAAGGTTAATTTTTGTATGTTCGGGTACGTTGATCAGAACATTTAGCTTTTCGTTGCTAATCTGGATATCATTTTGTACCTGAGTAAGGTTAAGCTTTACTGCCGAAACATTTAGTTCAGCCCGCAACAGATCGCTTCTGGTCACTTTTTGGTTTACGTATAGAGAATTGATATTCTTTTGCCGTGTTTCTGCCCTCACTAGTTGTTCTTCCAGATACCTTCGCTGATCTGTAAGTTTTACCATTTCAAGGTACTGATTTACCGCCTGCAGGCGAACATAGGCAGTTTGTTCCATTGTATTTAAACCGGCCAGATCCTTTCTGAAAAATTGCTCTGCGTTATAGGCTTTTTGCCTGCCACCAGAATAGAGGTTAAACGATGCAGCCATCCCTAAATCCGCGGCATCCTGGCTTGGAATTTTTGGTACAGAAACTGACTTGCTCAACCCGTCATTGTAAAGTGTTAGTTTTGTGAAGCGCTGGTAGTTACTGCTTGCAGAAATATTTGGCAGTGCATTGGCCTTGGCGTCCTGCCAGTCGGCCGTAGCTGCTTGTTGTTCGCTTTCCATTGCTTTCACAAGGGTATTGCGGTCTTTTGCCAACTTTAATACGTCGTCAAGCGAAAGGTGTTCTGTCTGGCGGTTTCCGTTTTCCTGAGCGCTGGTAAGAATAGGTATAGCTAAAATCAGGGCAAAAATGATCTCCGGAAAACAGCCAGGGGCCAGTCCATTCGACTTAGGTCTCATACTACATAAATTAATGTGTTACATTGAGGTAGTATGTTCAGGTTGAGTCGTCAATGCTGACTTACTACCTCACAACCTATTGTAAAAACGGTGCCAACTCAAAATGCGCGTTTAATGGGCTTAATGCAGCTATGAATGTTATATCAGGCGATATATCGAACGGACATCCTGTGATAACATGATATATCGCCTTTAATAGGCAGGGGCGGTGCTGACTAATAAATATGAAAGAAAATGCTGATAAATTGGATTCTGGCATGAATATTATGTTTTAGTCTCAAAAATTTATAGAACTTGATGGACCATAAGCCTGCCCTGCTCAGTGAAAGCGAACTAATTGAGGTATTTAATTATACTAAAACTGCCACGGCGGTTCATATTGGTGAAGAAGCAATTATCCAGATGGCCAACGACGCCATGCTTCAAATTTGGGGCAAGGATAGGAGTGTAATCGGAAAAAGCCTGGGAGACGCCCTTCCTGAGTTGGTAGGACAACCCTTCATCGATATGTTTGCCAGGGTCTGGCGGGATGGTTTAACTTTATCCGGTTCTGATACTCCGGCAGATCTGGAAGTAGACGGAGAAGTGAAAACATACTACTTTAATTTTGAATACCGTGCCATCAAAAATGCAGAGGGGCAAACGATCTGCGTTTTACATACAGCTGTGGATGTAACAGAACAGGTGGTTAACCGTGAGGCAATACAAAAAGCTTACCTGCAGGAACAATTGCTTGTTAGGGAACAAGCAATTAATGAAGAACTTGCCTCGGCCAACGAAGAGCTCAATGCGATTAATGAAGAGTTGGCACAAAGCCAGGAAGAATTGGTGAGTACTAACGAACAACTGGAGAAGCGGATTCAAAACAGGGTAAGGGAGCTCTACCAAAGTGAGCTTAAATTTCGTGCCCTTTCTGATGAGCTGGCTGCTATCAATGAAGAAATGACCGCCGCAAATGAGGAGCTTATGGCTTCAAATGAAGAGCTTCTGGTAGCTCAGGAACGTTTACAGTTAACCTTTGAACAGCTGGAAGACCGTGAAATTGCGCTTAGGCTGGCCATAGACGCGGCTAATTTTGGCACCTGGCATATCCACTCGGTTACCAGAAAATTTATCACTTCTGCGCGTCTGAAAGAATTATTCGGATTTTATGAATATGAAGACGTTACCATTGAAGATGCACTGGCTCAGGTTACAGATGAATACCGTCCCTATGTTGCCGAAAAACTGGAGAGCGTTCTTAGTGGCGATGGCAATTATGATGTATCCTATCCGGTTATAGGTTTTCATGACCAAAAGTTGCGCTGGTTGAGGGCAATGGGTAATCTGAAGGCCGATAAATCTGGTGAGTTTTCCTCCTTCACCGGTGTTGTAATGGATATTTCGGAGTTGAAAAAAGATGACGAACGAAAAAACGATTTCATCGGTATGGTAAGCCATGAGCTCAAAACACCGCTGACATCACTAAATGGGTATATACAAATTCTTCAGTTAAGTGCAAAAAAAGCGGATAATCCGTTTATGATCTCAGCTTTGGACAAAGCGAACAAGCAGGTGCGAAAAATGACCAGTATGATCAACGGGTTCCTGAATATATCCAGGTTGGAATCGGGTAAGATTGTCCTTAACAAAAGTGCGTTCAGGCTTGATGAACTATTGGAAAGCGTGATTGAAGAAGCCAGTCTTCTTGATGCCAGTCACCATATCAGCTACGCTGATCCTGTTCAAATTGAAATCTATGCCGACCAGGATAAAATCGCAAATGTAATTTCAAACCTGTTGAGCAACGCGGTTAAATACTCACCCGAAAACAAGGATATACAGGTACGCTCGGTCGTTATTAACGGGATGGTACAAGTCAGCGTAACCGATTACGGAATGGGAATAGAGGCGTCAGACACAGAAAAACTTTTTGAACGCTACTACAGGGTTGAAAATAACAATATCATCTCCGGATTTGGTATCGGCTTGTATTTGAGTGCTGAAATTATAGCGAGACACAATGGAAAGATCTGGGTGGAAAGTAAGCCCAATGAAGGGTCTACCTTCTATTTCACCATACCCTTAAACACATAAATAGTAAATGCGCATACTGTTGTAAATTTGCAGCAAGACTAAAATTTGCTTGAATAATAATCGTTATTATGACGTTTGTTATTTATGTTTGTCATGAACCAAATAACATAAGCATGAAATTCGTATTTTGTTTAGGCACCGTTATGTTTTTCATGTCTTTGGGCCAAACAGCATCCGGCCGGGGCAATATAAAAAATGAACCCGATTCTGTCTATCTTTTTTCATATGGAACCAATGGGCTGAGGTTTGCCTGGAGCCGTGATAAAAGTGAATGGACGAGCATTGGCAACGGTTTCAGTTATGTTAAAAGTGATTACGGCCGTTGGGGGAGTCAGAAGAGGATGGTAGCGCCATATCTCATACAGGGGCGAAAAAGTAATTGGGAATGTGTTTGGCAGCTGAACGAAGAAACCCTTCAATTTGCGCATGCCGGTTCAAAAGATTTGGTCAGTTGGGGACCTCAGAGTTACCCATACCTCAAAAAAGGCAAAAATGTGCTAAGGCCTGTCATCACTTATTCTAAAATTTCGGATAGCTATATCATTGTATATAAGGATGCTTCAAATAAATATTTCAGTACCACCACTAAAGACTTCAAAAGTTATACAGCGGCAGTTAGTGTAACAGCATCTTCATACAAAAATCTTAGCAAAACGGTAAAAATTGACGGTGTTCAAATGCCAGGGCAGTTGCATCGCGTGCCATGGACTACTGTAAACGGACTGACGAAAAATTTTGAGATTAATCAATACAAAGGATTGCAAAATGCAGAATCTTCTAAAGATGACGAACACAGATTTGGCAATTTGAAAAACTTTACTGCAAATTTAACCCTGCAGCCGGAAAAGGCAAAGCCGATCAGTACGATGTTAACTGGTGTATTTTTTGAAGATATTAATTATGCTGCGGATGGAGGTCTTTATGCTGAGCTGGTACAGAACCGGGATTTCGAATATATGCCTAGTGACAAGAGTTTTAGAGATGACAAATGGAACAGTCAGCACTCCTGGACATTAAAGGGCAATGGTGCAATTTTTACCATTGACAGCGTAAAACCGTTACATTCCAATACCCCTCACTATGCTGTGCTAAATGTACAGGCCCCTGGTGCAATACTTAGCAATAGTGGTTTTGATGGTATTTCGGTTAAGAAAGGGGAAGAGTATGATTTTTCAGCATTTGTAAAGTCACTGGACGGAAATGGGGGACAAATGGAAGTACGACTGGTAAGCGCTCAATCCGGAATACTGGCATCCGCAAAAGTTGATATTCCTTTACAGGAATGGACAGCTGTAAGGGTAAACCTGGTAGCTGCAGCCGCCGCTGATGATGTTACGCTAGAACTGCTGCCATTAAAAACCGGCCGCGTAGCCCTGGACCTGATCTCCTTATTTCCTAAACAAACATTTAATGGGCGTAAAAATGGGTTGCGGACCGACCTTGCCCAAGCCATCTCAGATATTCATCCAAAATTTGTACGTTTCCCCGGCGGTTGCGTAGCGCATGGTGACGGTATAGCAAATATGTATAACTGGAAAGAGTCCATAGGCCCGCTGGCTTCGCGCAAAGGGGACCGAAATCTCTGGGGATACCACCAGAGTAAAGGGCTGGGCTATTTTGAGTACTTTCAGTTTTGTGAAGATATTGGTGCCGCTCCTGTGCCTGTAATTGCGGCAGGAGTGCCTTGCCAAAATTCGGGCACAGGCGGCGGCGGACAGCAAGGAGGAATTCCTATGACTGAAATGGGAAGTTACATACAGGATATTATTGACCTGGTTGAGTATGCTAACGGGGATGCTGCAACAACCTGGGGCAGAAAACGGGCTGAAGCAGGGCATCCAAAACCTTTTAACCTTAAATATATTGGTATTGGAAACGAAGACCAGATTACAGAGGTTTTCAGGGAACGTTTTACCTTGATTTATAAAGCCCTGCGTAAAGCCCATCCCGAAATTACCATCATTGGTACCGCAGGACCCTTCTTCGAGGGAACAGATTATGAGGAAGGCTGGAAGATCGGATCGGCTTTGAATGTGCCTGTTTTAGATGAACATTATTACCAGTCGCCAGGGTGGTTCATCAACAACCAGGACTATTATGACCGGTACGACCGCACAAAATCTAAAGTATATCTGGGTGAATATGCGGCAAGCCTTCCTGGAGGCAACAAGACTAACTGGGAAACTTCGTTGGCCGAGGCATTATATATGACAACGCTGGAGCGTAACGGAGATGTTGTGGCTATGGCTTCCTATGCTCCACTTCTGGCTAAAGAGGGGCATACGCAGTGGAATCCTGACCTCATGTATTTTAATAACAGCGAAGTAAAGTTTACCACTGGTTATTATATTCAAAAGCTGTATGGTCAAAATGCTGGCGACAAGTATATCCCCGCCTCGCTCATCCTGTCTGAGCAGCAGGAAAATGTGCGCAAACGGCTGGCTTATTCAGTGGTTACGGACAGTAAAACGGGGGATATGATAATGAAAATCGTTAACCTACTACCAGTAACAGTGAATACCACATTAAACCTGGCGGGTTTTAACACTGAGGGAACCAAGGTGTTTAAGACCACATTGTTTGCGAAACCCAGAGATAAAGAAGTAACACAAGTGGTTAAAGAAATGGCAGCGGCGGCAAAACCGGAGATAGAATTGCCACCGTATTCTTTTACTCTGCTGAGATATAAAACAGATAAGTAATAGTTCGGATTAGTACTTAATGTTATAATTAGTAATCCGCATTTTGATCTTGCCTGTTTTAGTCTCCATACTGCGCATTTTTTTCCTGTCGATCGTTGTACCTTTTCCCATAAAATTAAGCGGTATTTTTAGCTTCTCAATAGCAAATGTTGCTTCAACGTAAGCTGGCAGGATATCCTTCAGCTGTGCATAATTCATCATCAGCGTATAGGAGCCCTCTTTGCGGGTGTTGATTTCAGATTGTACAACCCTGACTGCCTTTGTATCCATATAGATCGTAGCAAGGGCTAGGTCAGACTGATTTGTGGTTGGAATAATGTTAATCACCTTGATCAACCTTCCGTTGCGTTTTTCTGATCCCCGGTCAACTGTTATAAAAGGATATTTGAAAATCTCCGAAAGCGAAAAATCAAGCCCCCGCTTCGGCAGCATAACAAAGTCATTGGAGGCAAATTTCATTTTCTGACCAATAACATAGTTAACCTTTGCCGTTTTAGTTGGCATTTTGATAAATGGAACATCCAGGTCCAGTATCAATGAAGCCGAAAATTGTTTCACTGAGTCCATTCGCTTTTTGATACGCAACAAATCCTGGTCAATTTGCTGGGCCTGAACAAATTGTGCAGAGAATAAAAGAAATATAATAATGGTCCTGATCATCCGATATCTTTTTTGTGAAATACAAATGTGCCTGCGGCCGCAAATGCTAAGGTGTAAAGTAACAGTAACACGTTATTAATTAATATCTGCATCCAGTCTATTTCATAATAGAAGAGCTGCTGCCAGGTATCAATAAGTTTGGGAAAGAAAAAGCTGTTGATGGCTGGTATCACAAAGTCGACCTTTAGTAAAAGTGTATTGATTATTAAAAATAGAGCTGCTGCAATCCATGTTTTTGCTGCTTCCTTTATGAAAATGGCAAGTGTGAGGCTAACCACACAGTAAAATACCATAGAGACTGCCCCAGACGCAAATGCCCAGCAGATCCGGTGGAAAGCATCGGCTGATTCAAAGAAATTCAGTGTATTCAGGTATACCACCAGATCGCCACTTCCAAAGATAGAATAGGCCAGCATAAAGGTTGTGGCCATCATAAAACTTATCACCAGGATAGTAAATAAAACCGCAATGATATATTTAGCCAGAATAAATTTCCATTTTTTAACAGCCTGCAGCATCACTGTTTGCATTGTTCCATCCTTATATTCGTCAGTTACTATTCCCGAGGTCACAATCATCAGGATTAGCGGCACATTAAACCATAGGGCATTAAGTACTATGTACATAATCAGGTTTCCGTTCAGCAAGGTCCCTTCAAAATAAAACGATTGTTTAAGGTTATCAAGCAATAGGTCCAGTATGGTACTTCCCTGAAAGTAGGCCGTAATGAGGATGAGGAGTTCAATGACCAGAATTGCGCCCAATGCATAATATGTTTTACTTTGTTTTACAAGCTTCAAAAGTTCAGCGGATAGCAGTAATCTCATCAAATAGCTTTTTTAATTAGTTCTTCCAGTGTGAGGACAGGGGTACAGGCAGTTACTTTGATTCCTTCGGCGAGAAGGGAGCCTAGTAATGAAGGCACATCGGCTGCGTTGCACAAGACCCTGGCATCATTAGTGCCCATCTCAAAGGAATAATTTTTCAATACTGATGATGCAGAGAGGTTTGCTGCGGTTATGCTGAAATAGGTAATATGCTGGTTGATCAGATCATTGGTGATCCCGGCGTTTACAATTTTGCCTTTTTCAATCACGTAAAGAAAATGGCAGCATTTACTAATCTCGGCCATCATATGCGAAGATAACAGAATAGCGATATTCTCTCTTTCTGCAAGATCTTGGATTAATGTGATCAGAGAGGTAACGCCAATTGGATCGAGACCAGAAAAAGGTTCGTCAAGTACCAGGCATTCAGGATTATTAATCAGTGCTATGGCTATACCCAGCCGTTGTTTCATCCCCAGTGAAAAGTTGCGCACAGGATCTTTGCGATCCAGGGGTAAGCCTACCTTCGTCAGTATCTTTTCTATTGACAGTTGATCTGCTGGTGCAGCCTGTATCCCTGCAAATATCTTAAGGTTATCATAAGCGTTCAGAAAATTATACAGACCAGGCCTTTCAATAATACCACCAATAGGTTTGGGGCGTTTAGAATGGATGAGCACCTGTCCTTCATCGGGTTTTACCAAGCCGCATAAGATCTTAAAAAGTGTAGTTTTTCCGGCACCGTTCCTTCCCAGCAATCCGCAGATTTGCCCCGGAGAAATATAAATAGTAACGTTGTCCAGTGCCTTTCCTGAAGGGTAGCTTTTACTTAGGTTGTTTCCTTCAAGCATTATCCGGCTATTTTGTTAGTGGTATCCATTGCCCGGAAATTGAATTTGGGCTTGTAATATTTTTCCAGGAATGTGCGTGAAACAAACGATTTCCTGAAAAGGAAAAGCGGATCTTCAATCATGAACCTGGGCACGAAATGGTACCACCTAATGCCGATTCTATGATAGTAACTGGAAACCTGCTGCTCCATACCCAATTCTTTAGCGGCTACCATAAAAGCAGTACGCTGGCATTTTGACCCCATATAGGGGGTAGCGATTTTGGAACTAAAACCATGCGAGTACAAATTGTCTTTTATCCTTTTATAATTTTGAAAACGTGACCATGCATCCATGATAACAAGAAAAACGTGGCTGAAGGCAAATAACAAGCAACCCAACCAAAAGACAGTAAAAAAGATAGCTTCTTCAAAATAGGCGTTCCTCAGCTTAGTCCAGTAAAACCAGGACTCAAGAATGAACAAGACTACCGACAAATGTAGCAGTATACCCACATTCCAATAAGACACTATTGAATTAGGCTGTTTAGGTATCCTGTATAAGCTTATCATATCTTGATAGGGTTCCAAATGGAGTTGTTGCATTGATACTTTAATATACTAATTTAATGATGATTGTATTACGGGACTATATCCCAATAACGATGTTTCAGCTAAAATATCATTTTATACCAGGAAAATTAACATTTGCTATAATATTCTTACAGCGGCATTGCGTAATAGGGAGGGGGATATTCAGTTAATTTGCGTACGCAGCATTAGATGATCACAAGTGTACCTATCGGTTTTCCAGCCAGCTTAAAAACTCGGTACTTTTATGTTTGCTTACCAACAATTCATCTTTTGCATTTACTTTCAGTAAAATAATCAGTTTCCTCGAAAAGTAGTGTTCAACCGATCCTATGGCATCGAAATTAATGAGATACTGACGGTTTAACCTGTAAAATTGCATTGCCGGTAATTGACAGGTGATTGTATCCATCGTCAGGTTCAACTGATATTCTTTTTGCTCAAATGTGACCAGGGTAGGGGTTTCATTATTTATGTAGAAAAATGCAATTGACGCAGTTGGAATGGTGATGTATTTTTGATTTTTAAAGACCAGAAAGCTTGTTTTGTTACTTTGCTGGTTATTGCTGTTCAATATAGATGCATAATCTACAGGTATTTGGTTGTGTGAAAAGGCCTTGCTTAGTAATTTAACTTTGTCAAAGGCCGACATCACCGTTTCTTTAGTAAATGGTTTGAGTATATAGTCAATTCCATTTGCCTTAAACGCATCTATTGCATATTCGTCAAAAGCAGTACAGAAAACTACAGGCGACAAAACCCTTACTTCATTAAAAATTTCAAAAGATAAGCCATCAGACAACTGGATGTCCATAAAAATCAAGTCGGGATCTTCATTTGATAACAGATGACGCACCGCCTCTTCAACACTCTGTATGATCGCAACGATTTCAACAGCGGGCTGTATCGAAAGTATTAGCACTGAAAGCGCTTTAGCCGATTTAATCTCATCCTCAACAATTAATATTTTCATCTTTTAGCTTTGCTGGGTATTAAAGAATGGTTATTCCTTTCACTACGCGGTCTATTAATTACTGGAAGTTCAATGCTAAAATGAGCATCACTTTTGCTTATGGTGATACTCTGGCCTGTTAACATCTGATAACGTTCATTTATGTTTTCAATTCCTCTTTTTGTAGATAACTCCGGCTTTTTCTTGGGCTGTAATTGGTTTCGAACGGTAATTGTACCATTATTTTCAAAGATGTTAATGAAAAGGGGTTTTTCCAATGATACAATGTTATGTTTAATGCAGTTCTCAATCAACAGCTGAAGTGTAAATGGAGGGATGAAAGTTTGTCTGATCGCGTTGCTGAATACAATCTCAATACGAATCCCATTTTCAAATCTTGCTTCCAGCAAAAATATATAAGCATCAAGTATTTCCAGTTCTTCATACAGGGGGATCAGGTCATTCTTCTTATTTTCAAAGGTGTGCCTGTAAAAATCAGAAAGCTTAACAATAAAGGATCCCGCATGCTCGTCACCCATGTCTACCATAGATTTTAGTGTGCTCAGACTGTTAAAAAGAAAATGGGGGTTTACCTGTTGCTTAAGCAATTCAAATCTTGCATTGAGGTTCGCGGCTTTGGCCCTTTCCAGTTCTACACTGTAAATTCTTGTGAGATATGCCTGATAAAGCAGGTGCAGGAAAAGATAAATGGTCAGATTGATTATTAAACCCCTGAATTCGTAGAGCAATAACATTGATTGTAAATGGTATTGCGGAAAAGCCTGCTGGTGCAGCATAACCAGCGAAGCCATCAAACAGAAGCCTATAAAAATGCTCCAACCTAACCTCCTGCTAAAAAAAATGGCTTCATCTGATCCTTTGTCGTGCTTCTCGAGGTTTGAAAGGTTATAAAACCATACTGTTAGCGAAAATATAAATGCAATAGAAAGATCCGCAGCAAGCTCTTTTCCATAGATATGCAACCGCAAAATCTTTGGGATAGAAGCCAGGATACTGATAAAAACGGACGTGATCCATATGAGCACCTGTGGAAACCTGAATACTGATCCGGGATCATCTGATATATTTTTTTTCATCTGATTAGGGCATAACCGCGGCCCTTAATCCCAATATATAATTTATCCTGCTACTTTCATCTTTAATTTGATTAGCTGCCACCTCCTGAAGGTTTTTTCCTGTAAATTTCTGATACTTACCAGAAGCAGGAAGATTTGCCGGTGCCGATAATTTTATTGTTTCTACAGACTCAATATTTGCCGGGATATTACCTCCGAACCAATTTGGGTCTTCCTGCTGCTGCCAGGTGATCAGTGTAAGTAAGGCTCCATCTGGATAATTTGGCTGTTTACCGGCCCTGGCCGATGCTACAGCAATATCATTTCCGTAACAGGTAGACATCGTATGTTTTTTCGAATTCACTGACGAAGTAATTACTTTGAGGCCCATCGAATTAAAATTAAATGACTCAGGCAGCGATGCTTTGTTATTATAAGCAGGCTTGTTGTTTTGCTTTTCAGAGCAGCTCCAAAGGCAGAACACAATAGGGAAAAGTATTATATAAATGGATTTCATAATTGCTGTTGTTAAATAGTCCTAATGTTCAATTGGCAGGGTAAATACATAATCGTTGTCTTTCATTGGGCGGTGACAATTGATGCATTCTGTAGTAAAAGAAACCGTTTTACCGTATGGAAGATATTTTGGTGTTTTCCATCGTGCCCATCCCCATCCTTTAGTGTTTTTATACTTTTGTGCATCTTTAATCATAAATTCTACCTGCTTAAACTGTCCCGTACTGATGTTGCCCTCTGGGTCTTTCAGTTCGTCCCATGCCACTTTAGCGAATATTGACCCATCCGGCCATGGATTGATGTGGCCATCTTTAATTGCCTTAATTGCCGTTTCATTACCAAAAATTACACGCATAGTTCCATTATCAAACCGATCAGTTGTACTAATGACTTTCCAGTTCTTATATTCGGGCATAAACGCAATCCCATTCAGTGTATTTTCAACTGCGCTTTTACTTACTGTTTTCACCGCACTTTGTTTAACCCATTGGTCATATTGCTTTTCTGCGGCATTAATTTTTGCCGTATCATTAGTTTTTTTAGATACAAGAGTAGTTAGGTAAGCCCGCATCACTGCTATATCACTGGCCGAGATCTTTGCTGAGGGGTGTAACATAGTGTATTGTTTCAGCGGCATTGCCCCTTTACTCATTTGGTTCAGTATCTCGAACATTTTGGCATTTTGATCGGGTGTTTTAACGCTGTCCCATTTAGAAAAGTTCAGGGCTTGTCTGCCTTCCCTTACATCCTTGGCTACAAGCCAGTATGCCGGCACAAGTTCATCAAACCATTTGAGTTCTGTCTGATCAGAATGGCAATCGTAACATTTCTCTTTAATTATCCTGGCGACAGGGGCAGGTAGCGTTTTATCTGATTTTAGACCGGAATTCGCAATTTCAGGCCTTGCCAGTTGTAAAAGAAGAAAAATAGCGGTCAAGAACAGTGCGATTACGAAT
>Ga0247816_10000084_pt1 | contig 50348 bp, 48 predicted proteins | sample UWRJL209509C1_FD_179930 | JGI IMG/M metagenome (GOLD analysis project Ga0247816, IMG submission 179930) | Plant litter microbial communities from Arlington Agricultural Research Station in Wisconsin, United States - UWRJ-L209-509C-1 | ecosystem: Environmental > Terrestrial > Plant litter >...
CGCGGGCAAGCACGTCTACGGCGAGAAACCCCTCGCGGTGACCCTGGCAGAGGGCCGCAGCATCTTCGCGGCAGCGGGCCACGCGGGCGTCCGGGTCGGATCGGCGCCGGACACCGTGCTCGGCGCCGGCATCCAGACAGCCAGGGCCGCGATCGACGACGGTCTGATCGGCCGCCCGGTGGCGGCGTCTGCGGTCATGGTCACCGCCGGGCATGAGCTCTGGCACCCCAACCCGGATTTCTACTACCGCGAGGGCGGCGGCCCGCTCTTCGACATGGGTCCGTACTACATCACCGCCCTGATCCACCTGCTCGGCCCCATCCGCGCGGTCACCGGCGCGTCCAGCCGGCCGCAGGACCACCGGGTCATCCGCACCGGGCCGCGGGCCGGCGAGAGCATCCCCGTCCTTGTCGACACCCACGTCACCGGGGTGCTGGAACACGTCAACGGCGCGCTGTCGACGATCACGATGAGCTTCGATTCCGCTGCCACCGCGGCGTCGCCGATCGAGGTGCACGGCACGGAGGGCACGCTCGCCGTGGGCGACCCGAACACCTTCGACGGCCCGACCAGTCACCGGCGCGTGAACGATGCTGGCTTCCATCCACTCGAGCCGTCGGCCGGTTACGCCGACGGCGCCCGCGGCATCGGCCTCCTCGACCAGATCCGGACGCCGCACCGCGCCGTCGCCCGCGCCAACGGAGAACTCGCGCTGCACGTGCTCGACGTGATGGAGTCCCTGCAGCGCGCGGCCACCGAGGGGCACAGGGTAGATCTGACGACGGATGCCGACCGCCCGGTTCCGGTGCCGCTGACGCCCCGAGCGGAATGGCTCGGCGCCCGGCACCCGTGACCCGCGGTGGCGGAGAGCTCCACCGCACCGGTGCTCGCGCCGACGGGCGGCCGAATGGGGCTGCGTGACTCGATGTTATCGAACGAGACCGTCGCCTGGCCGTTCATCCCGCTCCCGGCGGTGCTGGTGATCGCGGCCGGGCTGGTGGCGTCGGTTGGCGTGTTCCTGGCTCCCTCGCCGTTCGCGGGACGATGCTGTACCGGGCGTATCGCCGGTCCCGGCGCACAGCCGAAAGCGCATAACTCCTGCAATTTTTCGCCGCGGGGTCGCCCACCCGCGTGATTCCGGCATCCACTGCCCGTGGCCCACGAAATTGCAGGAGTTATGCACCAGGGCGGGCGAGTCGGGCGGGCGAGTCGGGCGGGCGAGTCGGGCGGGGCGGCGGGCACAAAAAAGGCCCGAGCTTCGCGAGAAGTCCGGGCCGTGTGTAGCGGGAGCGGGACTTGAACCCGCGACACCACGATTATGAGCGATTAAAAAATCACTCGTTGCCATCGCGGGCTTTAAACGCGGTGAGAGCTGGTTTTTACCGACTTATGTCGGTGCATGTATACCGGACTGCCATCAGAGAATCCCGCAGTTAGACCGGAGTCTAGAGCGGAGCTTAGGTTAACAAAATCGAGCCTGCACCCCTATGCAACTTGGAGCCTCCGGGCTGCAGCGACCATGCCGGAGGTGTCTGTGAGGTCGGTGTAGGAAGCCCGGTTTATCGCTGCGTCGTGTCCGAAGAAGTTCGCTCGCACAACTTCCGAAACCTGATCGAGGAGCAACGAGTTCAGGGTGGCTCGCCAAAGGTGCGTTCGCGCCGTTTTGAGCATCTCTATGTTAAGTGCCGCGCCCATCTCGATGTAGAGAGCTGTGGTTGCTTTCTGGCAGTTATCACGGTCCCAAGACGTCATCTGGTCCGCAGGTGAACCGATGACGTAGGCAGAGCCGTTCCGAGCCGCGTTCTGGCGGGTCAAGAGCCGATCAGAAACTCTGGCGTCAAGGACCGGCACCCGGCGACCTCTGTGCGTCTTGGAGTTGTCCTCGGTGACCGAAACTTGAAGCGTCCCATCGTCATCTGCTTCGACGTGCTCCCATGTGAGCGAGTTCGCTTCAGAGACCCGGAGGCCCGTACTGGCCTGCAACAGAGTGAGATCAATGGCATTGCGGCGCTTCGCGATCCTGTCTTCGAGCGACCAGCGTCCTCGACTCGGCTTCGACTGACCCTCGGCCGGGTCTAGAAGCAACAAGAAGTCCACTACCGCGCGATACTGGTCCGCCGTCAGCGCCTGCCCCCCTCGCTTGGGCGGCGTCGGCTTCGAGCTGCTTAAGTTGATGGACATTCCTGCCAGAGGACTCCCCTGGATCAGCTCGTCTCGATTCAGCTGTTGCATAACGTACTTAGACACGACCGACCGGGCCTGTCGTGCGCTTTCTGTGCCGTGTAGTTGCGCAATCTCCTGCAGGCAGGCTTCCAGTGCGCGGAATCGCGTGCCTGATGCGATTGAATGCCCTTTGAGCGAATTGGCATGGGTGTGCGAACTGCAGTCACCGGTGAGCTGGCTCAGAGCGAGAAGGTACCTCGTGCGACTGTTTGGCCTTAATTGTGCATTTTCGATGGCAGGTCGGGACACTTGGTCGAGGTAGTCGCCGAGGGAAGAAGTCGTCTTCCAAAGACCTCCACCAGTCGCGAGCAATTCTTTCGCGGTCGCCTTGGCCCGCTGACGAACTTGCCCTTTGGTCGCACCTTGGGAACGCTTGGTCTTCAAGCGCCCGTCATGCAGCCGAACGGACCAATCAAGCAACCACTGGCCATCGCGCTCGCGGGGAGTTGCACGATCGATCGAGTGATGGCCGGACTCGAGTCGGGTCGTTGCTGCGCGCTGGGGACTCATGACTAGAACGTAGTTTATGTGAGAGGTTCAAGTCAAAACGGGAGACACTTCGGTACGGTGTGGTACTGTCTGGGCAGCCCAAATCATATAAGGGTCAGACCTTGGCTTACCGCCAGGATCGTCGAGTGGACATGCACCTCCGGTGCACGACCGCCAGGGTAGCCGGTAATAGGCTCGGCGGATTCGGTCCCTCGAAAGCTACGAGCTTTCGAGGTGAGACCATGCAATCCAGCCCCATTCCCCGCCCCAAGACAACGCAATCCGTGCTGTTCGCTACATCCTCCGGTGGACTGCAAAGTCCTGCCGCTGCCGCCTACCTTGGTGTCGCGCGCCAGACGCTCGCCAACTGGCGCGTGCGCGGTGAGGGACCCCCCTACGCCAGACTCGGTAAGTCCGGAGCGAGGATCGTCTACCGAATCTCCGACCTTGATCTGTTTCTCGCCGAGCGCATGGTCGGCGGAAGCTGATGATCGTCTCCGCGCGCGCAGAACGGCCGGCGCACCGCACCAAGCGAGCCTGCGGCCCGCAAGAATGCTCCCTTGCCGCAGGCCTACGGCCGGCGGGTTTGCTCGTTGGCAATGGTGAGTGCGTTCTGCTGCCTTGTGCCTTCTGGTCGCTTCCGAGTTCTTCGACATCTTTGTGGAGGACGCGAGTGACGTTAGTGACGTTCTCCACCCAAACTTCCCACGCGGAAGTAAGCACATGTTCCACCTACAAGAACTTCTGGACCGGAACGTCACTAACGTCACTCTCGCCCCGGCATCTCAGTGCTTCTGAAGAACTGCGAGTACTTCCTTGCACTGTTGCAACTCCTGTGACCCCTCGCCCTGGGCAGCTTTGCGCGAGGCGTCCACGTCCGGCGGGTGTCCGCGCAAAGCGACGGCAGGTTGCCCGCCAAGGCGCATGCGGGTCGCTTGACCTGGTGCGCAACCCCCGCGTGGCAAGCAAAGCGCGTTGCGACCACATCGCAACTCGGGGCGCCGTTCCTTAAAGGCCCCGAAGTTTCGAAAGACACCGTTCGAACAGCAAAAAGGCCCCGGCGCTGAAGACGCCGAGGCCGCGGATCACTCAAAAGGATGACCATGAACAACAACAACAATGTATCGCAGCAGGGCAAACTCATCGAGCTTCATGGCGCCTACGCTCGGCTCCATTTGAACCAAGCCCACATTGCCCATGAATTCGCAGCGGACCACATCGGCAGATTGCTGAACGTCTACAAGATGGGATGGATGGCCTGGGACGGCACGCATTGGGTCCCGGATACCGGATTGACCCAGAACGCCCTCTTGAAAACGCTCCGGCGGCTGCGGGCGAAGGGACAGGACCTGATGGTCGAAGCACGCGAGCTCCAGCACCCCATCCTAAAAAAGGAAGCCAAAGACCTCTTAGAGTTGGTGAGGTCGTGCGAGAGCGCAGGAGGGCTTGCCGGTGTATTGACGATCGCATCCAGCCTTCAGGGCATGACGGCAACGATTGACCAGCTAGACGCCGACGCGTACCTCCTCAACATGCCCAATGGCACTCTTGACCTTCGCACTGGGCGGGTGCAGGCGCACAGTCCTGCGAATCTGATCACGAAGATCACCAGAGGGTCCTTCGACCCGGCGAACCCGGCCAGCTCCGACCTGTGGGATGAGTTCCTCCGGACCGTCCTGCCAGACGCCAGTGTCCTGAGCTTCTTCCAACGAATCATTGGGCTCGCTTTGGTGGGGGCCGTTCTGGAACACATCTTCACAATCGCCACAGGATCGGGGCGCAATGGAAAGGGCGTTGCCTACGGCGCCGTAATGCACACGCTCGGTGACTATGCTGCCGTAGCCGAGGACGGCCTCTTTGAGGTCCAACGCGGCGGCAACGCTCAGGGCGCGTCCCCTGGCCTTGCGAAGTTGCGTGGCGTGCGGTTCCTCGTGGCATCGGAGCTGGATGAGCGGGCGCGAATCGCTGCGGCATTCATGAAGCGCATGACGGGCGGCGACCGGATCACCGCTCGCGAGCTGTACGGTGCCCCGTTCGAGTTCTCGCCGGCCTTCCTCATCCTGATGATCACAAACTTCCTGCCCAAGCTCCCTGCTAATGACCCGGCTACCTGGGCGCGCGTTCGGGTCATCGAGTTCGGTGTCAAGATCGCAAAAAGCGCTCAAGATCCACAGCTGGGCTCCAAGCTGGAAGCATCCTCAGATGCCGTCCTCGCCTGGGCGGTGGCGGGCCTCGCTGATTACCAGGCCAACGGCCTGGGCGAGCCCGCAAACGTGCAGTCAGCCACACAGGCCTACGCAGAATCGCAGGACGATGTGCGGCGATTCATCGACGCGCGCTGCACGGACTCTCCCTCAAACGACGGCGACACGACGTCGGAGCTGATTACTGCCTACCAGTCGTGGGCAACCGACGAGGGCATCCACACCGCGCATGTGCTCGGCCGAACCAAATTCGGCGACGCCCTCGACAAGCTTGGCTTTACCGCAAAGAAAACCAACCGCGGCGCCGTCCGAATCGGATTGGGGGTCGACCGAGACGCAGCCTAAATCGGGCTTGTCAGAGTGTTGATCTGACGCGCCACGTCCAGCACCACAGAGGCCCCGGTCACAAGACCGGGGCCTCTCGGCGTCTTCTTGTTCCCAATACTCTTCATTTTTCCAATACATGGAGTGGCATCCGGAACTCATACCGGGCGCTATCTCACACGTAAGTCACGTGACACGTGCCATCCGGCTGCGGCCGAGGCGGGCGGCATGTCACGGGTGGTCAGAAGTGTCTCGCCTCGAGACGCAGCATCTGCTGTTTCACGTCACCGGTTGGAAACCGGTGGGTTCTGACGGCGTCCGAGGGGGAGCGAAGCGGAGGATCGGTGGCGGCAGCTAGGCACCCGACAACCGCCCAGCAGGGTGGTTGGGAGGGCAAGGAGCGAAGCGACGCAGTAAGGGCCCGATGAGCGCAGCGAAGAGGGAGAGGAAGACACGGAGACCGAGCGCAGCGACAGGCTCAGAGTCGTCCGAAGCGGCGTCGGCTTTGCCGACCACCAGAGCGCGGTTTTATGCAGCGAAGCGGAATGAAAACGACGCGTGGTGCCACCGCGCCTTATGCCCTTTCCTCTTTCTCCTCGTATTCGGAGCTTCAGCGGAGAATCGGGGTCATATTTGCTGATGTATCAGCGGAAATGGTTAATTCAGCATCCTTGTCAACAGCCCCGTTGACGCAGTCAACAGCACTAGGGGTTGTTGACAAGGGTCTCCATTTCCGTTGGAAAGACGGGGTTTGGTTGTCGACAGCTTTTGAGGTGCCTTGGCACCGTGTTGACAGCCTTGAGCGTAGCGACGCAGAGCGCGTTTCACCCTTTGACTCAGTGCTCGTTTCACCCTGTCGCAAGCGCGGGCACGCGGCTGCTTTTGCCTCACATTCAGCGCGGTGCTCGGCTCTGCCGTGCGCCTCCTAATGCGACGATCGCCGTGTCCGAGCATGCCTCTCAGGCGGGATCGGACTGTCCGCTTCGATCGACGAAGGAGCGAGAATCGGGCCGCACGACAGCCGTGCAACGGCGCTCGCTCCTAATTTTCGCCTCGTGCCACCTGCGACCCAGGCGACGCGAAAAAGGTCGCTTAGTTGGCCACGGGCCGGCCTCGGGCGACAACCGCCTAGCCGGGCCATTGCCGCCTCTACGCGCTATCCAAAGACGTGAGCCACGGCTCCGTGCAGCCTTGGCCCTGCAGAGGGCGACGACGGCAATGGGCTCACCCAAGACGTTCCACGTCCCTTTCCCGCGATTCGTTGCTTGCGTTCGGACCAAATAGTTAAGTTCGAAGAAAAATCCGAATATCTACTAATTTTCGCTGACCCAGAACTGACCGCCCAGTGGCCACCTTCTGACCGGCAACTGGTCGGCAATTTTTAGCCGGTCTCATGAGGGCGTCAAGTGACCGAAAGATGACCAATCTGAGGCCACACGCACTGATAAGAAGAGCATTTTGGCGGCTCACGATTCTCATGTACATTTTCAATTGTCCGCGCGGGCAGAAAGTGGCCGGCGAGTGACCATCTACTGGCCACAAGATAGAACATTGTGACTAAACTCCATCGCAGCCGATAGCCGTGTTGCTGATCACCGCCACCGTGATCAGCGCGATGCCGGACGTCGGCGCCATCCTGGCCATCGCGCTTCTCGCCGCGCCGGCCGCGGCAGCGCGCCTGAGGCCGCGCGCCTGAATCTTGCGGATACCGCTCCCAGCCAGTCATTGCTTTCTTTCAGCCGTTCCCCAGCCGCAGACGGCACAACCACGTGGGCAGCCCAGTACGTTACAGATCACAGCGACGGTCTCGAGGCAGCAAAAGAGCACGTCGGACTACGAATTCAAAAGGGGTACTCGGCATGAACAAGATCACTTCCAGTCTCGTCGGCGTCAGCCTGTCAGCGCTGGCGCTGTCCGGATGCGCAGCAAGCTCGGCAGCGGGCGACCAGCCCAGCAGGGTCGCAAGCCTCGAGTCGTCCAGCTCAGACCGAATGGAAGCGGCTGTCATGCCTCCCGAATGGTCCCCGGAAGAGCACGATCAGTTCTGGCAGGAGAATCAGGCGCCGCTCGGGGACGCCACCGCGCTCATCGAAGAGCAGTTCCCCAATGAGTTCGCGTACGCCTACTTCGACGACCTCAGCGCCATGCACGTCGCCTTCGCCGGAGAAGCGCCCGCCGAGGCCGTCGCGTTGCTCGAAGCGACGGGGCTCCCCCACTTCATGATCGAGGAGGTCGGCTTCAACGCGGCCGAGTATCAGGAGGCAGCGGACAGCGTCTCGGAGCAGCTCAGCGAATACGTAACCGAAGAGCGCCAGGTGTCCGTCTCGCAGAACTCTGAACTCGCCCCCGGCGGCCTCAAGGTGAGCTTCTTGTCCGAGGACGCCAGCCTCACGCGCGATCCGGGCGTGGCCGAATCCGTCAGCGTTGACGCCCCGTTCAAGGTCATTTTCGACTTCACGAACACGGAACCGATGGCGAGCTCACCCGTCGTCGACTAATTGGGTCGGCGTAGAGCGGAGCACAGCAAGGTGCTATTCGCCTGGGTGCGGGACAAGCATGCCCCGGAGGAGCGTGATGCCCACCGGGGCGAGCTTCGAGAACCTCAACCGAGAAGAGTTCGTCGAGTTCTACTCCGCCGGCCATGACCCGAACGCCGAAAAGCCGAAAAGCCCCATTTTGGTGGACCGGTAGAAATTCAGTCCCAACCTAAAAAGACGGCGGGACGGATAGGTGCCCCAAAAATCCTGGCCGTCATGGCGGGGCACCAGGGGCTTGAAGTCCGGTCCGACGATTACAGCGCTTGGGTCCGACAAGGAACATAGCGGAGAAGCGAAACGACGAGGAACATGCCGACAAAACGGCAGCACCAATCTCCTAGTGATCCGGCAAACTAGCGCCACCCCGGGCTTTGCGAACCTGCTCGGAAAGGTAACGCCGCATATCCTCTGCAGCCTCGACGAATTGAATGGCTTGTGCACCATCGAGGCGCTGGTGGCCGTGAACGACTGCGTTCCGCAGGGACCGTAATTCATTGAGTACCGTCTCGGCATCGGGGGAGATAATTTCTCCTTTCCTGAGCCTGCGAATAGCAAGACCAAGCTGAAGCATCTTGTCCGAGCGGCCTGTTGGAGATGACCAGGACTTTGGCATATCCGCAGCGTCGTAAAGACCATAAATCTCCGTTGAAAGCGTCTCAAAAGCGAGGATCATCTCTGCAACAGGCTCGTCAATGGGAGAGCGCGACGCAGGGGCCGCCTCTGGAATTTCTTCTTCCAAGACCACCTGCTCGGCGGACTCTTCTACCTCAACAAAGCGAGCCGCGAAATCGAAGTCGGTGCTGCCCACTTTCGCTTTCCGCAGCCGGCCCAGCAGCTCGACAACTTCCGCGCGGAACTTGCCTACGAGAACGAGTGCCAGCACCACAACAGCTACCGGCCACCCAAGCGATACCAACGATGCGAACAACGACGTCACAAGCGATACCAACGATGTGAACAACGACGCCGCTAATTCTTTCCACCCCATTTGCACAGTCTGGCAGCTCGGATCACAGCGAATGACCAATGCCTTTCGTACTCCGATGAAGAGTCAGAAATGTGGACTAGTAAGGAGGTCAGCCGCGGCGAGGTCCGTCACATTCGAGGAAGCCACCCACAACCCTCGCAGCTGCCATGAGCTTATGGCTCAGGGTCATCAACCAGCGTCAGCGCGTCGATCGCGTCGACCCAGGGGTAAAGCTCTATCGATTCATCAAACGTCGAAGCTGCAACACGTTCGGCCAGAACTTTCTTGGCGCTCATATCGAAAAGCTGCACCGCGCACATATCCGTGGTGGGCTCGGTGAAGAGTTCCAAGCGCACCGCGTGATCCTCAATTGAACCGAAAACGACCGCACTAAACGGCCCCATTGGCTTAGCCAGAGAAGTGCGAAACTCTGCGCCGAGCTGGGCTAGCTGCACATTCACCAGCTCGACCAGGGGCAGCGCGTTCAGCGCCGTCACCACCCGCTCCGCCGGCCGCTCCGGCATGGCGCTGCTAGGGCTTGTCGCTGGGGCCCTTTCGACCGCCGAGGCCCAAACCCACGCGCGGTGGGTGCCGCGGTCTTCCCACTCGACATAGACGGCACGTTGAGTCCAGGCCAGCGCCAGGCCGGGCACCTGGTGAGCAATGGCGGGATAGCGCACCCACGCGAGCACGTGAGTAGGCGCCTTCGCTCTGGTCACCGGGAGGTCGCCTAGCTCATCGAGCAAGAGGCTGATCGGTCGGGACACGAACTCACTGCCGTAGTCCGGCGTGACCTGTTTCAGCCTGTTCGGCGCGGTGCCCGACGGGTGTTGAGTGTCGCTGGGCTCGATATCGTGTCCCATGAATACATTAGAACATACGTTCTAATGCGGCGCCGCAAAGGATCGTGAAAAAGGCGGCTCAGGCTTGCCGGCCGCCTGGAGGGTCAAACGCACTGCGCCAGGCGATCCGGGATCGGGGGGGGGGCATCGCGCCGCGCAGCTTCTCGACCGCAGCCCAACTCGACGGAGCTTCAACCTGGGCCAGCGTTGATTCCGCCGGGTCTCGTGCGCGGTGTGCGAGGTCCAGAGCAGATCGGTCAGTCAAGGCGTTGGCGCCGAAGGACGCTGACTCCTCGATGTGGACAACGGCAAAATTCCTGCTCGCAGCCCAGGCCTCGACTTCCGCAACGGGTGGCCGGGCTTCGGATCTTCGAGACGTCCACGAAAATGACTCGCAGCGGAGAGCATCGAGGCACTGTCTGCAAATCTCCTGGGAATGATTTGAATCAACGCTCCTGGCTTCAACCATTTATATGTTCGTATCTGAATTGATCCGGGCACGGCCGGCATTTCAGCGGCCAGGAGTGGCGCTCGCGAGGCCGCCAGGCCGCGCCTAGCCTTCCCTTATGACTCCTCGCGACCATGCACCAGACCCCGCAGAACGCGAGGCTCAGTACAGAGCCTCGGACGATGCCGTCCGACACCTCGCACAAGCGATAGCCCGTTTAGGGAACGACCCGGAATACTTCATCCACGCTTTGATCGAAATGCTGGAGACGATAGAACCTATCTCGCGAAATCGACTGACCGACAACGAAAGACGATTTCTGATCGAATCGGGCAGTTTCACTGCCGACGAGTTGGCTGACGCAGCAGCATCCGTAGACCGAGGTAGTCTCCAGCTGCAGAGCGTCGAGGCGTGGCTCGTCAACCTCCTAGCAACGTTGTCCATGGACTCGGTCATCGACTTCTTAGGGCGGGACGAAGCAAGCGTTCGGCGTGCCGTAACCGACGGAAATTTATATGCAGTCGAGATCTCCGACCAGCTCCGCTTCCCGGTCTGGCAGTTCAACTTTGGGTCTCCGTCAAACCTGCTTCCCGGGCTCGCCGAAGTTATCGCTGTCATTGTCCCTCGCTGGGATTGGAGGAGTTCCGCTTGCTTCATGGCCACTCCGCAATCTGACCTCTTTGGCGAGGGCCGCAAGACTCCGGCCCAGTGGCTCCGCGAAGGAGGCGACGTGAACGATGTGCAAGAGATCGTCGAGGCGTCAGATTGGTCGTGAGGGGATACCTCCCGAGATCTGAAATAACGGATCCCTGATCGCTGTCCACTAATTACTGGAGTGAAAAATGAGCAAGTCAATCTGGCGTGACGAATGGTCTCCGTTCCGTGTGAAATTGATCGACGAGACGGCTCGCTGCCTCTCCAATCAATTCTCTATTTCCACTGACGGGCAGCGACCCAGTTGGGACGCTCTTACGAGGGAGCAGCAGTACAACCTGACCGAGTACATAGCTCGGATCTTCCTCGCTCAAGACGAAGCGTTGCACAACCTTTATGAGCGGGGCGAGATCCTCTAGGTGAGTTGCTGTAGCGACCGTAGTCGGCATGTTGCCGTGGCCAGACAAGCACCGCGGCAGCGCGTACGCGACGACGCAGCGGATGGCGTCCGCACTGGCCGATGACGAACTGCGGGCCTGGACGTCGTCGGAAAGGGTGCACCGCTTCGACCTGTCCGCGTTCATCAGAAGCACCGACACGGCCGCGTTGCTGTCCAAGGATGACGAGGGCCCCGGTAGAGGTGTTCTTCGCGACGGGTCCTCAGGCCGCCAACCAGGAACTCTTGTGCCGTTCCGCCGCTTGGAGAAAGTGACAACAAGTCATGAAATACCCGACCATTGCAATATTGCGCCATTAAGAGTAATTTTCGAACTCTGAGAAAGTTCACATGTATTTTTCATCAATGGGGGAATAAATATGAAGAAATTTGTCGGCACTCTTGCAGCTGTCACGGCGGTCGCGCTACTCACTCTCGGGTCCGCATCGGCCGCTTCTGCGTCGCCTGACGGTACTGAACCGGGGCTCGACACAACACCTGACCGCATCATTAACGTGGACCAGCCTGCTCCGAAACCTCAGCATATGGTTTTCCTTGAGGGTGGGGACCATAGAGCTGCGAGCCAGGAATACGACGTTTATCTGGCGCAGGACGACGAGTTTCCGCTTATTCCCGAGCCTGGGGAAACAGTGCGAATACTCTACACAGATGCCGTCACTGACATAGCCACGGAAGCATCTACTGCTCGATCAGCGGCGGCCGCATGCACAACTTCGATAACGGTGGGTACGCCGTACGAAGTTAGTGAAAGACCTCGCGGAAGCGGCTCGGCAATGAGATCTTCCGGATGCTCCGGGTCGACCAGCACTTTTTTCCTCTCCGTATACGATTCGACGTATGAGCGAGCTAACGGATCGATCAGCGTCCCGAACAATGGCTCCTCATGGGGCGTCAACGTCGTAGGAAACACGTGTTGGGGATCAACCAGTACTACGTACTGGGGCCATGGCAGATTGGGTGCCCTCGGAGGGACTAGAGGACCAACCACAAAACTGACGTGTTCATACTAGAAGCTTGAACCGCGTACCGAGGAGGCAGCGTCATGAGGATTGTCGATAGGATAGGTGGTGCTTTTCTAGGCCTATTGACCTACTACGCCCTAAGTTTGGCCTCTGCGCTCTGGGTCACGCAGTTCGGACCCGATGACTACGTTTGGGCTTGTCTTATAAGCGTCGTCACCGCCGTCGGGCTCGGAATTGCTATTGCCCAGCGGGTTGAGATGGCCATAGTCATTGCGGGCGTGATGTTGATCCTCATAGTCGTGGGTTTTATCGCCGGTTCCGCCGAGGACCGGTGGGCGGCACCGCTGCCTTTGGACATTCCTTCGTTGTTTTTACACGGTGCGCGCACACCGCTAGTACTCCTGTCTTTTGCTCTCGTGGCCGCCTCGGGAGTTACGCGGAAGCTAAAGGACCTCCCTCGGGGATCATCCAGAAAACCTACGCAAATCAAAGCACCCTAGAAAGCAGCGAGATTGCGTCCGTGGCTTCGCGCTGCTCAAGCGCAAAACGAGCGGCACTAGCGACCCTCTCAACAAGCAGAAAGGATCCCCGGCACACTGGTGTCGGGGGTCCTTTTCGGTGGGCGCCGTTGACTTCCGGACGCTCGCGGCCCTCGTCGCGGATGCGGTCGGTGTCCGGCCGGTTGCATTCGTCCTTGCCCTTCTCGCCGACTTCGCATGCCTTGACGTTCAGCACGGAGAGGCGCAGCTGCTCACGCAGCAGCTTGGCCTTACGGACGCAATGGGCGCGGAGGGCCCCAGCCGTAGTCTGCTGCGTCTTGGCCGGGCGTATGGCGGCAGCGGTGCATTGTCAGTCGTCCTCGGTGGCGGCGGGACGTGAGCTGAGAACCTGCGACTTGCCCGTGGCCGTGACCCGCTCCGCCAGGTCAGCACCAACGGGGCGCTGCCGGTAGTCCGCCGGCCAGATCGGCAACGCTGTGTCTGAAGTTACGCACTTGCTCCCCAGGCCACTCCCCTGCGTGACCGGCACCCGCTAGGCCGTTCGACAGCTTCAGCATTTTTCGACTCTAAGTCGAAGCAGGGTATGGACATTGCCTGCCGCGAGAGACGCATGCTCATGTCACGAAGCTCGTTTCCATCATTTCGAAGCAGGTCGATCGTGCTTCGCATCTCCGTAGTGGGCAGCACGCCATGCCGCTATGTGAGGCCGCTGCCGCCTGATGAAGTCATTCTCCACAACCTACGGGCGGCGGACGCCCGATTCGACGCAGCAGCGCGCACTCATCGTAGGGATTCGTGCGATTACCAGAGGGAAAAAGCCACCTTGCTGAAGTGGGATGACGCTGTGCACAACTTGCGTTGAGAAGCAGCAGCGGAGTGATGCCGTCCGGCGCCTTGCGGCTCGAATCATTCAAGCTGTCCACGCGGCCCGGCCGGCCCGGCCACAGGCGTTACGAGTCGGTCGCACCTAGCTGAGATTGACTGGCGGTTCCCGGCCGGACACCTGGCCAGGTGCGACGATGTCCGGCACCAGTCGAACGTCTAGCGACGCGGTGGGCAACGACACATGTCTGGCTACTTGCCGAGCAACACTCCCAGTTCGTCGAGAGTTTCTCGCGCGAGCGATTGAACGACAGCATCATGGTTTGCCCAGAGGGACGGCTTCTCAGTCAACACCTTGACTAGTACGCGTAGGCGCCCCCGGCTCTGCTGACTCAGCCCCAGTAGCGCCGCACTGGCATCGTCCATACAAGCCAGGAGCACCACTGCGTCTTCTGCGTGACGGTCCCGACCTCGGGAGTCCGCCAGATAGGCAGCGCCTTTGAGCACCAGCGCGCCACGGACGTTGGGGACGACGAGCCTGACTGCACCCGCTGCCGTCATGACGTCGATATCAATCGTCTGCTGGAGGGCGCGGGTGCCCCCAGGGATTCCGAATAGCGGGCGACCGCCGTATCGCGGGCGTCGAAAGATGGATTGACGGTCTGAGCACATGAGGTCCACCTGCTCGCCTCCGCGTTCGAATCGATAGGCATACTTCGAAGACCTGTCCAGGACGAAGCCGGCGGCCTGCAGGAGAGCAGCAGCCTGCGGGAAAGTGATCGCCTTGGTTTCGAGGTGGAGGGCGGAGTCGACGTCTACTGTCGTGCGCGGGGCGGGCAACTCGGCCAGCTCGGCATGGAGCTTCACCATGAGGCCACCGACCAAAGTCCAAGAGCTTCGTGGGAGCAGCCGCGCTAGTTCGAAGGCCGACGGCCACGGGGGTTCTTCCCATTTGCTGGATCGAGCATCAATGCTGACTAGCGGGCGGCCGTTGTTGACCAGCGGCCGGTCGCTCATACGGCTGCCCGCGCAGCTGAAAGCCATCGTGCCGCGGCCGAGCATTCGCGTGCATCGCCGTATGCGTACAGAGCCAGAGCCTCGAGAGCTTTACGGTGCACCTCGTCGCCTTCAATTACAGCGATGTCACCGGCGTCGTCGAGGCCAAGACGAGCCCTTCTGGCCGCGTGGTTGGCGTCCTGTGCGACGAGCACACCTAGTCCGCCGCCTCCAGAGAGACCGAGCTCACTGGCCATCCCGGACACGAATCGGCTCTTGCTTTCGTCGTTTGCGGCTCGCCTCAGAGACACGCGGCCTCGAAGGATCTGGCCGGCGAGCGATCCCACATCTACGGTTCGGATGCGCTGCTTTAGGCGGCTTCGTTCGGTACTGCTCAGCTCCGTGGTTCTGCCAGTAGCGAGCAGGTCGAGAGCGGCCTTCTGCACTGCGCCTGTCCAGTTGCGACCTCGGTACGTCGTGCGCTCGAGGGCCTGCACCTGACGCTGAGAGATCACGTGTGAAGCACCGTACTTGGTGGCAACGATGCGTCCAGTGGCCGCAGATCGCCGTACCTGCCGGGCGGTCACTCCCAGTTCGGTCGCTGCTTGAGACGTCGATAGGTGCATACATATATAGTCCCATTGCGGACTATATGTGTCAATAATGCGTGCGCGGCGGATTAAACCTGCCACCCCGGAGCACCTGAGGGCAGGTATCAGGGGGTATTCGCGTGACTAGCAGGATGAGGCCCTCGAGACTGTCACCCTCGCGCGTAGTGGCCTCTCTCGAACTACCGCCCCCCTAGATGCTCTCCAACGCCGCAGCCTCGATCAGGATGCCGCGCTTGAGGAACTCAGTGGGGACGGCAGTTTCATCGACGGGTATGTCGTTGTCGCTGGTTCGCGGGGACCCAAGGTGCGCTCTGGTTGACCCAACGCTCAATGACCCCTTCGGGAACGAGCAGCGTGTCCGCATTGAGCCGGTACTCGCAGAGCACAGCGATCGCGGCGTCCCACGGAGCAGACCCAGTCGGCGCCGGTTCGGCCAGCGTGAGACCGACCCTGGCGGCGGCGCGCTCGGCTAGGAGGTTGTCGGCGAGCTGGAGGAAGCGTCGGAACGCCGATGGGTCTCTCTCGTGATGGATTCACCGAGATCGTCACGACTGGCGAGTTCGCGGCCGATATCCGCTGCGATGCGCGCCGCGTCGCTGCTTACGGTAGGGATAGGCACCAAGTTATGGCGAGTTGCGATCAGGCGTGCTTCCAGCGTCGCGATCGTTGGCTCGCGCTTGCCGCGCTCGATGAGCAACAGCGAGGAGCTGGCTACCCGGAACGCGCTGCAAGCTTGATCTGGGCAAGTCCGCTGGTTGCTCTTGCGGCAGACGCAAAGAATGTTGCCGCACATTTGCACCCGCTATTTTACGAAGTCGTAGAGACCTTGCGTGCTGCCGATGCTAGTGGGCTATCGTGCCAGCATGGACTCTAACCCGCTGGGCGCGTCGCCCAACTGCGAGCGTTGCCTGGTCCCCTTAGTGGTCGATGGGCCCTCGGCCAACCCGTTTTGGCGTTGCCCGACATGCAACGTGGTGCGCCTTGTCTAACCCGACCTCGGGCGTCTCGGGCACACGAGAGCAATGCACTGGGACATGTGCACACCAAACCAGTGACGCGGTCCAATCAACACCTGATCGCGTCTGTGTTCCGACCAATTGGGCGGCCGTCGAGCAACTCCGCGGCGAGATCCCAGCCAATTTCCTAGTCCCCGCTGTCCGATTGGCAAATGTCCGAGCAACTTAGCGTCCTGATCAACCGGTTACTCGGGGGGGGGACCAGAAGGTCAATTCACCGAGGGTCGGTCCACCAGCACCGGCACGGCCCGCGTCTCGATCCGCCCAACCGGATGCATGCCCATGGCATACGCTCTCGCTGTTTCTTCCCACTCTTTCTGGGCTCGCAAAAGGTGCTCGAACGCTCCCAGTTCGCCGGCGGCGAAGGCAAGTTCTCTCATTTCGACGGCATACGCAGCGAGCTCTGCCGGGCTGAGCTCAGCTGTCCACGCGAACAGATCCGACAGCGCTGCCGCGACGTCGCCGTTGGTCCGGCTGACCGCTCGCATCAGCCGACTTGAGAGCGCGACACCTTCCACCAAGGCATCAAGTTCACCAGCTCGCAGGATAACCAGGTCATCGCCATCGCGGCGGGTGATTCGCACCTGACCTTCATCGATGCGGGCCAGCACCACTTTGGGCTTGCGCAGCAGATCGGTAAATGTCGTAGTGCTCATGCGCAAATGCTACATCAGATGAAAATCTGATGTTATGCGTTGCTATGCGCCTGCAGTGGTTTCAGACTCGGCAAGGCCCGACGAAATGAGTCGGCGCCTCGAGCCGGTCAGAACGAGCGACCCAGCGCTGGCCGAGAGATGACCACAGCAGTCAGGCGCACGTTGTGCAACCAGGCCTCTGCGGGAATGGCGGACCGGAATCCGTTGCTTCGCATGCTTCGCCGCAGGGCGATGTGCGCTACCAGCCATCTTGAAAAGTGGGCCACTGGCACACCTGCAGCGATACCAAGACGGTGAACCATGGGGTGCTCGCTTCCTACTAGTTCCTCAAGGCCATCCTCTGCAGTCTGAATACAGGACTCGGCAAGCTCTTAGCGGGGTCGTCCTGGAACCACTGTGACTCGGGCGCCGGGCGCGGGCGCGATTGAGAGATCCCCGTTCGGTGCAATCGTCAGGCGATGGCCTCGAATGAGCAGCTCTTCATCACGATCAACGACCGTTGCGCGGACAGCTGGTGTGTCGGCCATCCTGATGGGGTTGCGAGATCCTTGCTTGAACGCGAGCTCCTCGGGCGGCGACGATCCCTTCAACTGTCGCGCCCAGTCCGGCGGGTCGGCAAGCACGAAACGAAAACGATTCGGCTCGTCTGAGGGAACGATGTCTCGAATGGTGAAGACTCCCACGACAACTCCTCGAGCGACCGCGAGCAGAACGTCGGCATTCTCCCCAGCTGCCTTCGTGCTGATCCGCCAGGAGCCTTGCACAGCGGCGGCCTTGACGTCAGATGCTGTGGCCTTGGCGTTCTTGATCCAGGGGGACACCGAGACGCTCATCATGCTGCGGCCGCTCCGATGAACTGCCCGGCCTTTACGAGGATTTGCAGGGAAGAGAGGGTAAGCGGGTTTGAATTATCGATTCGATACTGAAGCGCCCAGTCCAGGTCGACGCTAGAGCGGCCGTTGCTGTGAACGGTAGCTCGTTTATTCAGCTCTAGAGCAGGAATGACGAAAAAGTGGTCCACTTCGTACTCAAACGACACACGTCCTCTGCCCTTCAGTTCACGGACATATTCGGCTCGAAGCGGCACGATGGCGACTGCAGCGAGACTGTGTGTCTTCAGGACCCTGGCGCTCCAGTTGACTGAGCTGAAGAAGAGGCGATTCCTGTTTGAGACACCCTTGGACTTACCGTCCGGCTGGTACCAACCAGATTTCGTTTCGATCCACTCGGTACCGGAGAAGATCTCGTGATCGTGCGCCCGGGTCCGCCCGCCAAGATGAACGGCGGTTGGATCGACGCCGAGCAAAGCTTCATGCGCAATGTCCTCGGCGAGGCTGGCCGCGATCGCCTTTGCGAGCGCACTCGCATCCATCGGAACTTCTCCGCTGTCGGATGCCGTCGAAATTCCCATCGACTTCTCCCTACTTTAGGTTTTACGTGCAAAAGTCAGTCTGTCACATGTGCAACTTAACTCAAAGAAGTTGTACAGGTTGAGACGAGATTCTTATTGAGGCGCCCAAATTCCTGCGTAAACAAGCTCGCACCTGCCGACGGCGACCCGAGCCGGCTGCGACCTTCCTCCTTCAGCAAGCGCTGCCCTTCGTGGCGAGGATCGATGCCGCAGGAAGACAGGCCGGTTTGACCTAGAGATCAGGCATGGCGACGACCCTGCGGAAGAATCGGGTCCGAGAGCAGGCGTTCGCCGCTCATTTTGGGGGCTGTCGGCGGCAAAGCTCAGCCGTAAGCTACCGAATGACGATTGGCGAACTATGAGCGATCCACAACGGGATGCCTTGCGACTGACGAAAGACGTGCGCAGCCAGTTGCTTGAGCAGAATGACGGCTTCACAACGCGGACGTATTACGAAGATAAGAATTTCAACGAGACGCGCACGTACGAGATCCAGGACGGCGAGCTTCACATTCGCTCGGATAGCAACACCTCGTGGGCTGACAGCCACCAGCAATCTGAACATGTCGCCGATGATGCGGAGACTCATCGGTACTTGTACAACAATCTAGATTCGCTCAACCAGGAGGGCCTCGTCCCGCGGGCGTCTCGTCCGAAGACGAAGGTGACGCCGGTCGCGGATATGCCCGCTAGCGAGGCGGCCTGCGACTACGGCACCGACCTTGGTGACGGCACCGACATCGGCTTTGATTCCGACACCGGCACAGAGGACGTCTCCAACGACGAAAGCGAGGCCGATGAGGACCTAAATCCGGCTCTTATTATCGCGATCGTCGTCGTAGCGCTGGCCGTGACGGCAGGCGTAACTGTCGCGGGCGTGAAGGTATGGAAGAAGTCAGCGAAACCTGCCCTCGAACGCAGGCGGGCCGCTCGCGCTGAACAAAGGGCGGCTGATGAGCGTGCTGAGTTGGAAGTGACCGAGACGCCCGAGGATTCTCGAGCGCCCCGGACCCGTGCTCCTCGAGCAGAGCAGACCTGAGCTGAGCTGAGCAGTCAGGCGGGGCACACCGCTTAATCGGTCATGTCGTGCTACCTGTCGAGGAGAGTCTGGCCGGCGGTCGAATGCCCGGGTCAGCGCTCGCGACTACATCGCCGGTGGGGCTTCCCTTGCGAGGGGACGCGACACAGCGGCCGGCACGTTCCAGAACGATAGGTTGCTAGTAGCAACGTTTGTCAACTGGACAACGCAGACCGAAGGCAAACACCGTGATCAAGAGCGCGCCCGTCACCCTCCTCGGCCTAACCGTCGTCGCAGCCCTGCTGCTCACCGGCTGTGCCGCGGGCCCCAGCAGCCTTGCTCCGTCCGTGAGTGCAGACATTGAACCCACCGTCGTTGAGCCAGCGCCTACCCCAGCGCCCGTGACGGGTGACATCGTCGACGCCGACCTGGCTGCAGCGCTGAAAGAAGAAGCCGCCGGCCAGCGCGGATACCCAGTCGATGACGGTACCTTCGTCGTGGTGAACAAGAACGAGCCGCTGCCCGAGGTTGTGCAGGCTGACATCGACGTGAAGGCGGCGGCGATTCTGGCCCCAGTGACCGACGTGAGAGGAGAGAATCTCAACCGGACGCTCACAGAGCCGCCCAGGGTGCAAAGCTCCGTGGCCAAGAACACTGGCAAGCGAGTGCTTGTCGGCTGGAAGGCGTACGGCTACCGCGGCTTCGACGAGAATGCGTCGCACTTCTGGTACGTCACCGGCGGGCCTGAGATGTCTCAGCACTACTTCTCGCGTGAAGAAACCCGCGCCGCCATTGACGCGTGGCTGGCCACCAAGGAAGACGCCTCGGTTTACGCGGTAGTTCTCGTCGGTTAGGCATACGGCGCTCACACGCCACGACAAGGCTTCCCGGTTAGTTCCGTGCAGGCGCTCGGCCGTGTATGACCCAACCAGCATCGGTCTCTCTTGCTATCGATCTCGATTGACTCCTCTGCTCATCGCCCGCGCATCTGATCCGAATGCGCCTTGCACCCAGAACGTTGAAATTGCGCTCCAAATAAGGCTGAGCAGAAAAAGGGGTCACGGATCATCGACGCCGCCGCTCGGCGTGCGTCATTGACCGTGTTGCGGTGGCGTCTGCAACAGCCGCTACCTTCGGCGGCTAATCCAGCGCGAGCGCGTCAACGGCCGCGCCCCACGGGTACGCCTCGATCGCTTCTTCAAACGTTGGAGCTGCGCTCTGATTGGGTAGTTCCTTGTCCCTGCTGGCCAGGAGCACTGTGCACATATCGGTTTCAGGCTCGGTGAAAAAGTCGAGGCGCACGTGGTGGCCATCGATTTTCCCAAACACGCCCGCGCTGAACGGTCCGGTGGGCTTGACCATGGCGGTCATGAACTCGGCCCCGACGAGATCCAATTGGACGTTGACCAGGTGCACCAGTGGCTCTGTGCTCGCTGCGGTCAGCACGCTTGAGCGTGGCGCCTTCGGGGTCGGCGTGCTCTCCTGGGTGACAGGGGCGCGCTCAACCGCCGATGCCCACACCCACACCCGGTGGGTGCCGCTGTCCTCCCACTCGACGTAGACGGCACGTGGGGTCCAGGCCAGAGCTAAGCCACTCACTCGGACCGATATCGCGGGGTACCTCACCCAGGCCAACACGGGCGTAGACACCTTCGCCATGGTGACCGGGAGCTGGCCCAGCTCGTTCGGCAGGAGGCTGAACGGTCGTGCCACGAACTCAAGGCCGTGGTCGGGCTCAAGCGGGTGGAGTCCGCTCGACGCGGCTGCCGGCCCTCGCCGAGCGTCGCCGAGCTCGGTCTCCTGTCCCATGAACCCATTGTATTTTGAGAAACTTGGGGCCGCCCAAAGAGGGTCGCGCCGTAGCTATTGGCCAGCTCGCCGCACATAGGGCACCAGGTTGCCGACGGGGATCTCGCTACGTAGTTTCTCGACCGCGGCCCAGCTGTCGGGTGCTCCGACGCGCATCCGTGGAAAAATACAGTTGGTGAAGCGCTGCGGCCCGAAGTGGCGGTGCGCTACTACTGGATGTGGATGACTTCGTAGTCTCGGGACGCTGCCCAGGCCTGAACCTCGGCGTTGAACGCGTCGCCGTCAGGATTTGCCTGCACCGCTCCGTCCTGGTTGCCTGAGGATGAGGCCGCCCACACGGTGACCGATTCGAAGTCGTAGCTGGACTCGCACTGGAAGGTGAATACGATCCCCCGGCCTACCGACGCTGCAACGTGGTCAGCCTCCGTCTTGATGAGGTCAAGAACCTTCCAGGTGGTCTCCGTCGTCGCGGCGGCGACGTCCGCGCCGAGCGGTGCCATGCGCTGCTTCAGAGTGGCGACGACCTCAGCAGGCAGCGGCCCCTGCGGATCGATGCTCACAACGGTGCCGTCGGTGAGGGTAAACGCGCGCGGCGCGTTCTTGGTGAGGATCTCCTTCTCGCGCTCGGAAAGCTTCCCGTCGCCATTGGTGTCGCCGGTCGTAGCTGTGGGTGCGGGGGCGGTAGCCGGCTCATCGCTGGCAACAACAGGTGCCAGCGCGCTCGACGTGGCTTCGCCCCCATGAGCGCTGCATCCGGTGAGCGTGACGGCGAGCAGGAACACTGCCGCGTAGGGTGTCAGCTTGGAAAGCATGTTGGTTCCGTCCGTTGAAATAAGCGTCGGTCACGGCATCGATGCGAGCCGCGCCCCTAGACAACTAGTGGACGCGGATGACCTCGTATCCTCTGGTCTCGGCCCAGGTTTGTACCTCGGCGTTCAGTACGTCGCCGTCCGCGAGGGCCTGGACGGGCGAGATCCGAATGCCCGAGGCCATGCATGCCCACAAGGCGATATTGCCACTGCCGTCGTTGGACTGGGTCTTAAAGATGACGACGAGCCCCTTTCCCAGCGAGTCCGAAAGGGCATCTACCTGGTCGCGCATGTCTGCTATATTTCCTGGCGAACGCCCATCCGCGGGGGATGTCCGGAGCTTGTCCGCGAAGGGCAGCAGCTGGGCGAACAGCTCATCGACCACCTCGGCAGGCAGCGGCGCCTGCGGATCGACGCTCACGACGGTGCCGTCCGTGAGCGTGAAATCGCGCGGCGCGTTCTTGGCCAGGATCTCCTTCTCGCGCTCGGAGAGCTTCCCGTCGCCGTTGGTGTCACCAGGGATCTCCGTCGGCGTAGGCGCAGCAGACGGCGTCGCCTCGGCGACGACAGGTGCAAGAGCACTCGTTGATCCGCCTCCGACGCTGCATCCGGAGAGCGTGACAGCGAGTAGCAGGGCTGCGGCGTAATGGGTCGGTTTGGTGTTCATGGTGTTCCCCCGTGTGAAGAGCAAGGCAGATAGGTCAGTCAAGGCGTATGCGCCGAAGGACGCTGACTACTCGATGTGGAGAACGGCAAAATTCCTGCTCGCAGCCCAGGCCTCGACTTCCGCAACCAACTGCCCCCGATCGCGAAGCGATTGCACCGGAGACCTCTGGATGTCTGAAGCAACAGAACCCCAGGTGGTCACTTCGCCGCTGCCGTCGTTGGACTTGCTCTCAAAGGTGGCTATGACGCCTTTACCCGTCTCGGCGGCCATCAAGGCGAGTTCGTCCCGGATGGCGCCCATGCGCGCGGGTAGCTCCTCGGAAGAAGACCGCAGGTAGGCCTCCGTGGGGGCGATTAGCCGCTCCTTCAACGCTGCGACGACCTCAGCAGGCAGCGGTGCCTGAGGATCGATGATCACGACGGTGCCGTCGGTGAGCGTGAAGTCACGCGGCGCGTTCTTGGCCAGGATCTCCTTCTCGCGCTCGGAGAGCTTCCCGTCGCCGTTGGTGTCACCAGGGATCTCCGTCGGCGTAGGCGCAGCAGACGGCGTCGCCTCGGCGACGACAGGTGCAAGAGCACTCGTTGATCCGCCGCCGGCGCTGCATCCGCAGAGCGCGACAGCGAGCAGCAGGGCTGCGCTGATGGAAAGTCGAGTCGTGGTCTGCATAGTTCCCCCGTGAAGCTGTTCCGGTAAATGTATCGGTTGCGCAGGGCATGAATTGCTCTCCTGCCGCTTCGCAGCGCCGGCTAGCCGGTCACTGGTCTGAGCACAGATTTGTCAAAGCACCAAGATGGAGATGACGACTACGCTGAGCCCACCATGGAAATCATTGAGACTCTTGGGACTGCGTTCCTGCTGCTGATGGTGGTGGTGCTTGGCCTGGTCACGCTGCGCATCGGTTCGCAGCTGCGCACGATCAAACGAGACGCGACGCGCCGGGTACGCGTGGCAGAGACTGCCGCGAAGCAGGACAACAGCATCCGGGCCAAGCTCACGGAAGACGGCTTCACCGAGGCCGAGATTCGTGATGCGCTGCAGTACCTCAAGGCCGCGCGGGACAACGAGTAACTCTCGCAGGGCCGACTCCAATCAGGACAGGCGGACCAGGTCGCAGGTCGGACACCGCCAGAACGGGTAGGCCGGCGGACCCGCCATCAGCATTGGGACTAGACAGCGCGAACAGTTAGGTGGCGCGCCCAGTGAGTCAGATTCCATGCCCGCACGATAGCCTTGATTCCCCTGAGAGGCGTCTGCCACCTACCGATGCCTACTTGCAGTTATATCTGCAAAGGGTTTAGTCTGACTACACCACGCCCCGCGATCACCCCGCGAGGCCAACAGGCTGAACAGATGTATTTGCGAGAGGAAGTGTCGTCATGGCGCAGAACGTACTGGCCAACGGCTCCCTACTCGTGGATGACGCCGTCCGTCGCGATGCTGAGAAATTCATTGAGCAGGCTCACGATCGCAACGTCACTGAGGGGTTCTTCACCCTCGATGACGGCACGACACTGAAGTTGGATCGCAATCTTGCCGAACTGCTGCAGTTCGTGATTAGGGGGCTCCCGTCTGGCTCGGTGAGCATGCAGTCGGTTCCCGCCGAGATGACGTCCACCACCGCAGCGAGCGTCCTGGGGGTTTCCCGCCCGACGCTGATGAAGATGGTCAACGACGGACTCCTTGCCTCGCACAAGGTCGGCGCACACCACCGGTTCAAGCACGAAGACGTCTCCGCACTAGTAGAAGCGCGCCGCGCTGCGCGCCTCGAGGCCTTCGCTAAGCTCCGCGAGCTGGACGAAGCTCTCGAGCTGCACGAAACGACAGACGAGCACGACGGGCACTGGGACACCTTGTAGACCACTAGCGTGTAGACGTGCATCATGTGTTCGTCGACTCCAACGTGTTAGGCAGCCGCACTCTCTACGACTGGCTGTTCATTTTGCGATCCCAGGCGGAGATGTACACTCTGGCCACGACAGCGGACGTGCTCGACGAGACGCATCGCGTTTGGCGAAGGAAGCACCCGACGGCCGGCGGAGACATGCGCAAGAGGCACGACGCTCACTTTCGCGCAAACTTCGACGACATCCTCGACGACTGGGCCGGCGGTGAGGCTCTGAACATCAAGGACCCGGACGATCAGCACGTCCACAATGCGGCGACGCACTGGCACGCAGACATCCTGCTCACGATGAACATCGGCGACTTCGGCGACCCGGACGAACTGCCCTATGACCTCTACACGCCCGATGAGTTTTTCTGCCTCGTGGAGGGCAGCGCCCCCTTTATGGTCCGGGAAGCAACCAAATTCCAGAACAAGTACTGGCAAGGCCGTCGCGACAGGGGAGACACCGTGAAGAGCCTGCCCGATGCACTCAAGGCAGCGGGTTGTCCTAAGTTCGCGGCAATTGTCGCTGAGCATCTTCGGGTGCCGGCCGGGCCCACTGCCTGAAAGCAGATATTTATCTGCGGTAAGGTCCGATTATGACCACCTGGACATTCACGGACCTTCTGCGCAAGCCTAAAGTGGTCCTGGAACGCATGGACGAGGGCCAAGTACGGATTACACGCCGCGATGGTGACGACCTAGTAATCCTGAGGGCTCACGACCTCGACTCGCTTGTGGACGGTGTCGCTCTTTCTAGCCGGCTGATACGAGCGATCGGTCGTAACCGCGGTGACGTCGCAGCTGCGCTTGTCGATCTGTTCGCATGGACGGGAGAGTTCAGCCCCGCGGAACTTGTTGAATACGCGACCGAGATGGAGCGGCTCGTATTCACAGATAGCGAGCTGGGATCGTTCGAGCGCCTGCTGCGGGCGCAGAAGGAGTGGGAGGAAACTGCTCGTGCGTACGCCTTGGGTATGCGCCCGGTTGACCCAATCGAGCTGGCGCCGGATTCGCCTCGGGTAGAGGCCCCCTAGAAGTCTCCTTTTCGGATTTTGCTCAATGCGGTGCGCTGCATCGGTGGCCACACACGGCAATCCGGAGGATGACACGCGTCGAGAAAGGCACTATCGTGAGAGCCCACCTGGTGCCATTCCAGTTGCGCCACAGCGGTCTCTCAATCGACATCAGCGTGAAGGAACCCAAATGGCCGAGGCAACAACCCGCGCCGACGTTCATAAGTGGGTCAACGACCTCATCGATACCGTTGGGTCGCAAGACCACGACGACGAGCTGGTGGTCACCCTTCTTAGGGAATTGGTCGAGCTACTCGAGGCACCCCAGCCCCGCACGGGTGCCCTCGACGAGGAGCAGGTCGCGTTCTTGATCGAATCAGACGCGATCGCCCCGAGCGAGTTCGCCGAGATCCAGGCCGGCCTAGCGCGAGGTGACCTGGTCAAGCAAGAGCTCAAGACACGGTTGGAGCCCGTGATCAACTCGCTGAGCGAGACCGAGGTGGCACTGCGACTCGGCATTGACGTGTCCCAGGTACGTGATCGCCAGGTGCAGGCAAATCTGTACTCGTTCACCGCTGGTGGCCGGTGCCGATACTCCACCTGGCAGTTCACCAGCGACTTGGCACAGCCGCTGCTGCCCGGACTTGCTCACCTGGTGAGAGGTCTCCCTAACGACATGCACCCCGCGAGTGTGCAAGGGTTCATGACGACGCAGCAGGAAGACCTAATCGTCAACGGCGAACGGACGACGCCGGTGGACTGGCTGATGCAGGGTGGAGACCCGCAGGAGCTTGTGAGCATCCTGGACAGCTTCCTACAGTCGTGACCACTCTTGCCTGGGGTATTTTGGTGGCGCACGGCCCGGGAATCACCGGTCGAAGGTGGGATCATTTGGTGGCGCTCAGCTCTTTGAGCATCACCAAAGCGGGGCCATTTAGTAGCGCCGAGCGCTACATTTCCCCCGCCGCCGTACGCCAAGCCCGAGCAGGACAGCCCCAAATTGGACTGCCGCTACTTGAGGCCACCCAGCAGATCACCCTGGGGTATTTTGGTGGCGCCGGCCCGGAAAACACCGGTCGAAGGTGGGAACATTTAGTGGCGCTCAGCTCTGTGAGCATCACCAAAGCGGGGCCATTTAGTAGCGCCGAGCGCTACATTTCCCCCGCCGCCGTACGCCAAGCCCGAGCAGGACAGATTGAACTGCCGCTACTTGAAGCCACCCAGCAGATCACCCTGGGGTATTTTGGTGGCGCCGGCCCGGAAAACACCGGTCGAAGGTGGGAACATTTAGTGGCGCTCAGCTCTGTGAACATCATCAAAGTGGGATCATTCAGTGGCGCGCACCACCACATCCCCCGTTTCTGAACACCAAGCCCGCGCAGGAAAGACCGAGATTGGCCTGTCGTTACTGAGGGCCTTCGAACAGATCACTCTGGGTATTTTGGTGGCGCACGGCCCGAGAATCACCGGTTTACGGCGTGAATATCTGGTGGCGCGTGGCACGATCGTGACCCAAGACTGGTCGTGAGCCACCGCGCAGGACAGCGCCGAAGGCGCTCTCGACTCGCTTCCTCCCATTAGAGCATCTGGGTGGCTCTCACGCTGATCCAAGGCGGGATCATATAGTGGCGCCTGGCGCCTCGGCCACCCCGCGTCTTTTCGACGCCCCGTTACAGAGCCGCGGTTGCGTTTTCCCGTCAGATTCGTTGAAGTGACGAAACGAACTCAACAGACGTTTAGGAATCCAAATGGCGAGAAGGGTGGCTACGAGTGACACGCGCGAATGCACTGTCCGAACTGCCACGCATCGGCCCGCAGAATTTGAGCTGATCAACCCTCATATTTCACACGTATCAGACATGTCGCGATACCCACAAGGGGCATTAATGCCGACTTGTGGCGCACGTCTCGGATCCCGAGACTTAGTACAGCAGGATCCAGCTCCGATCAACCGGAGGAGAGCGGGTCTGATTCAAGTCGGTTTTTCTCGTTGGAACGTGGATCGACACGTATCACTCCCACGCTAGAAAGGACCCGACATTTTCTTCCCTCCAATCGCAGGCTACGCCGTCGTATCGCTGACAGTGATCGGTTTAGCCATCCTTCAGCACCGAGGCGGCCTCACTAGGAATCTCGCCATTGGTATAAGGACGAAGCACACGTTGGCTTCCGACCAGGCTTGGTCGTCGGCACAACGATCTGCACTTCCGTACCTAATCGCCATAGCGATAATCGCAGGCAGTCATGCAGCCGCGCTCTTGACAGTCCAACTCAGCGGTTACTCGGAAACCCTCGGGCACATTCTTGCCGTCAGCGGCTTCCTGCTTATCGTCGCGATTGGCCTTCTCGCCTTGGGGGCGGCGAACCGAGCCGCAAAGTCTTCCGGATAGGCACTGAAGCCAGAATCCAGTACGCACAATCAATAGGGGGAAAAATGAAAAATCACACCAAACTCATCGCCGGCGCTGTCTCGTTACTTATCGCGCTTTCAGTTCCGACGGCTGCACATGCTGCGGGCGACGTGAGCTCCGGTGGTTTGAAGCCACACGCGGTCGCGGGGGACGATCGTCGCGCCACGTTGATTGATTCCACGGCGGAGGCGAACGACCGGCTCGGCTCGAACGCCTTGAACGCGGAATCCGACGTTGCGACCGATGCTGAGCTGGTTGCATTCCTTCTGCTGGCCAAGGGCCCGATCGCGGACCGCAATCCTGACGCCGTGGCCGCGGCTGAAGCCCAGATCCCTGCCCTCACCGAGATTACAGAGACTCAAGCCCTTGAAGCGTCGCAGCAGTACGTTGACGCGAGCAGCGTCTTCGTCTCGGAAATTCGGCCTGGCCTGCTGAGTTCGAATCCCATCTACGTTCAGGACGCCATCGATCGCTTCGGCCAGGACTTCGTCAGCTACGTCGACACTCTCTCAGCAGGGGTTTCAGAATCCGCCGAAGGGCTCGTCGCCCAGGCGAGCGGCTGCAACGGATCGTTCTGTGCGAAGCAGACGGCTTTGGCCCTGACGACCGCGGTAGTGGTCTGGCAGGTAGCGGGGCTGCATACGGCCGCAGCTGTAACGATCGTCCTCGCTGCCGCTGTGTTCGTCTATCTGCCCGGTGACGAACGCATGGGACAGGTGGACGAGCAGAAGTTCGTGTCCAGCTTCATGTCCAACATTCGAGCGTAACCATCGATCGATCGATGGTGACGTGGCCTAAGAAATCGTCGAACGTCGCTGCACACCTCCCGAAAGCGAAAATCACGTTTCGCGTGTCGCTCATCGCGTTCGTTGCGGTGATCGCGTGCTCCATTTTCGTACAGCTTCCAACAACCGTGATGGGTGGGAGCAATAATGACGTGCGGAAAACGTGGTCGACGCTGTACCCGCAAGGTTGGCAGTTTTTCACGAAAGCGCCTGACGACGCTGAAGCAACTGTGTACTCCGTTCAGGATGGAAACATAAATTCCATCAGCAAGTTTCCGAACTCTTTGACCGCCAATCTATGGGGCTTCGCCCGGGGTCAGCGGGCCCAGGGTACGGAGCTGGCGAGTGTCACACAGCAAGCGGCTAACTGGGTTGAGTGCGGGACTGTGGATGGCGACTGCCTCGTCGAAACGGCGGGATTGGCTGCCCCTGAAAAGGTAAAGAACCCTTCTGACGTACCAACGGTTTGCGGGACTGTCATCGTTGCGATGACAGTCCCGGTTCCTTGGGAATTTCGCTCTCAATTCAATGGGTGGCGGGTCGACGACCGAGCGGTACTTCTCGAGGTGGAATGTTAATGCAGACTTCGCCAAATACAGCCACACGGTCATCAGCGTTTCTACGCACCGTTGAGTGGTGGACGGTGGACCGTTGGTTCATGCTTAGTCGGGCCACTATTGCCCTTGCCCAACTGAGTATTTTCGTACTGACGCCCCTCTCACATCTCACGGCGCAAGTCGGTGGGGTAACGAGAGAAGAACACTGCAGCGGTTCTTTGCGAGCGTGGAACCTCGTGTGCAGCGGCCTCCCCGCAGACGCAATTCAAGCGATAATTGTTGTCTGCCTTTTGCTCGTGATCAGCGGCCTGGTTCCCCGTGTCACCGCGCCCCTGCACCTCTATATAGCCATCTCTACTGCTACTGGGCTCACGCACATTGACGGTGGGGAATCAGCCGCTGTGGTCGCGCTGGTTTGGATTTCGATCCTCTGCTTGTTTGATAGGCGCTGGAACGGCTGGGCATCTCACGCTCCGACGCGGGTCGTCGGCGGCGACGCCCCATTCTGGATAGGCATTCCGCAGGCAGCTGCGATCGCGCTCAAAGTGCAGTGCTCCGTTATCTACCTGCATTCGGCGACGGCCAAGTTCGGGACGGAGGCGTGGGTTGACGGCTCAGCGATCTACTACGTCACCCGGATGGAGATGTTCGGGGTATCCGGCGCTCTAGCTCCTCTCGTACTGGCTATTACGTCTAGTCCCGCCGGCGCGTTCTTCATCACGTACGGAGTAATCGCTTCGGAAATCCTGATAGCCGTTCTGATCTGGCTACCCGGGCGGGGCCGACTGATCGCGGTAGGGATATCTCTGGCACTGCACGCCTCAATCATCGTCCTGCTCGGCATCGGCAGTTTCGGGTTGATCATGGTGGGCGTCGTCCTGGCCGCGGCCGTGGCTTACGATACGTTCGCCAACCCGCGCACGTCCGAGACTGACTATGCAACCAAGGACTACGACGCCGAAGTGCAGCGATTGTGAACGCCTCCATCGTCTCGACTTAGCTTCTGGCGTCTTGGCGTGTGCAGGATCGAGGGTTTCCATCCGGAGAGGTTCTCGCCGAGTTTGCGAGCCACGCACGACTCTTCTAGTCGACCGCGAGAGATGACTTCCAGTTGCAGCGCTAGTCCCGACGTAGCGCGATCCTTCATCGAAGAGCCAGGACGACCTGCAAGTCGGTGCAGGATCGCCCTGAAGCGAGATGAAGCTGAGCAGACGAGGGCCAGGAGTAGCTAACATGAACCTGCCACGTGGGGGCAATCAGGCTGTACGGGCACTAACGCGCTTGCGGAATTGGTGGGGCAACAGCATGAAGGTGGAACTGGCGCAACTCTTGGAGACTTTGAGTGATCGGGTCCAAACGAAGTTCGAGGTGCAGCCTCAAGTCACGCTGAAGGATGGGTCGTTCGACGTCGACGCGCTCCCAGTGGACGCGCCGCACTGGCACCGATTGAGCGATGTCGTTGCGGTGGTTTTCGACCTGAAATCTTCAACGAATCTCGAAAAGGGTCGTTCGCCGCGTAGCACTGCCAGCATCTACGACGCGGGAGTAGTCGGTGCTGTCAGAATTCTCGACAAGCTCGGCGCTGACTTCGTCGACATTCAAGGCGATGGAGGTTTCGGCTTGTTCTGGGGCGAACGTCGATATGAGCGTGCGGTGTGTGCGGCAATCACGATCCGCACATTTTCTGCTGATTTCACGAGGCAGCTGAAGGCTAAATGGAAGGACGCACCCACCACAGGGTTCAAGATTGGCGTTGCGAGTGGACCGGTACTGGCGAAGGTTCTCGGTCTACCTCGCATGAAGAACCTACAAGAACCTGTCTGGGCGGGGCGGCCAGTCAATTACGCAGCAAAGGCTGCCCAGCAGACGGACCCCGAGCATATTCTCGTAACGGCCAGTGTGTGGGACCAAGTAGAGAACAACGACTACCTCGCGTTCTCCTGCGGGTGTTCCGATGGGCAGGCGGTAGGGGCGAGCCCTAGCCTGCTGTGGACTTCATATGACCTCGAGAAGATTCCCGACGACCAGCGTTATGGACAGTCGCTCAAGAGCGAGTGGTGCAAACTTCACGGGCCAGATTTCCTCAACGCTGTGCTCAGAGGCGACACCCAGCGTGAGGACATAACAGTTGAAGCGCGGAGTCAACGTACGCTGCTTGGGTCTGCGACTACTGAACGAATCGATGCACGCAAGGTCCGTGAACATCAGCGTCAGGTCTTGCTCGAAGAAGTTCGTCTAGCTCAACGAGGACAGGGTTGATGCGCGGTCGGGCCCGAGCCGCGAAGGCGCGTGACGGTATCTACCTCGCCTATGCACGCCAGCTACTCAGCGAATCTCGTGAAGAATTAGTTCGCGCAGACAACAAGTCGGCGCTGCTCCTGGCCTCGTCTGGAATCATCGGCGGCGCTATTCTCGCTGCAATTCTTGCTGGTGATTGGAGCCCACAGCTGCTGTCGCCGTGTGTGGCATGGATCTGGTGGTCGGGTGCAGTTGCGGCGCTGGGCGGGATCATTTCTTTCGCGTCTTCGGTCTACCCGGTGACGAAATACAGAGGACAGCGACCGGTGAACGTCGTCGCTTACTTCGGAGATGTGCTGACGGTTCCCCAAGCTGATCTTCAAGGCCGACTCCGATCGACAGCACAGGCGCGTGACGCACGAGTCGTGGATCAGATCCGGATCATTGCGATGATCGTCGACCGAAAATATCGTGGGATTCAGACGGGCCTGTGGTGTATTGCGGTCGGGCTGACTCTCTGCTCAGCATCCTCGATTGCGAATTGGTTCCTGTGACGGGCGGCGGCGTTACACCCCAGGGGGCTCTCACACCGGATAGGTGACGACGGTCGGCCTGCCGAGCACAGCTTGGAGCTGAACACGGCTAGGTGCGTGAGCGTGAGCTTATGTGCCGTCCGTAGCTCCATTCCGACCGCAGCAACGGCGCGGGTTGCACTTTATCTAGCGGCACCGCGGCCATTCGGTCTGGCCGGCTGGCCGACCGCCTGTGGCCAGCACGACCGGCAATACTCACGTCGGTCTGGCCGCGTCCGGCGAGGCGCTCAGCCGCGCAATCCCCAGCCTCGCCAGCCCCTGCGTTCTCGCAGGTTGATTCTCAAGCCATCGCTGCCTGGATGCGTCCCGATCGACCCGCGATCACCCCCTTTGAAGTCACGTGTTACGCATTCAGCAATTCGCTAGGCTCAAGACGCGTCGCAATGACGGGCGCACGACGACCCGAGAGGCTTCGCATGCCCTACCTTTTTGAAAGTCTCGGCGCGGAGGACTTTCAGAAGTTCAGTCAGGCGCTGCTCCTCCGTGATTATCCTGACCTTCAGTGTTTTCCCGTTGGTCAACCTGACGGAGGACGCGATGCGGTCGGTGACGCGCTATCAGACGATGCTGATTTCGTTGCAGTCCAGGTTAAATTCCGGCGCAACGATGAACCAGAGAGCGCCTCATGGATGATCGCGGCTCTTGAACTCGAGCTTCCCAAGATAGAGAAGCTTGTTGCTGGTGGCGCCAAGCGCTACATAATGGTCACGAACGCGAGGGGCACTTCGCATCCAGGAGGTGGCCGCATTGACCTCGTAACGGCTTGGCTAAAAGCTAATGTCTCGATACCGGCGATGTGCATGTGGCGAGATGACCTGGAAGGACGTCTCGATCGCGCAGACTCGAACCTCAAACTCTCCTATCCTTCTTTGTTGACTGGCAACGACGCCCTTGTGCTCATCAAGCAGGCGATTGTCGGCAACCGGAGCGAGCGAGCTGGTCGGGCTCTCCGCGCATTCGTGACGGAGCAGTTTCGTAAAGATGAAGAGGTGAAGTTTCGGCAAACGGATCTCGCAAACTCTCTCCTTGGACTTTTCGTTGACGTGCCTGTGGACGTAAAAGATATTTACTTCACAGCTGGACACGGCACGTCCAAGCGACCGCTACTGCGACAAGCGGTCGAGCGCCACGCGGACCTGGACGACAGGACGTACGGCATTGGGCTCAGGGTCTTCCACACCATGACCGCAGGCGCTGCTAGCCTGCTCCTCGATCGAGACTTCCAAAGCCTGGCCCCATGGATAGTCCTGCAAGGGGCACCCGGACAAGGAAAGTCGACCCTCGCGCAGTATGTATGCCAGGTGCATCGCGCGCGGTATCTCGGGAAGTCTGAGTTCTTGGCAATGGTCGCTGAGCCTCACGCGGCCGCCGCATTCCGGCTGCCATTCAAGGTTGATCTACGAGATTTCGCTGGCTATCTCGATGGAAAGGGCTTTTTATCGGTCGCGGCCGAAGAGACTCCCTCACCGCGCACTCTGGAGCGGTTTATCTCGCAGTTGGTCGGGCTCCAGTCAGGAGGCCTAGATTTTTCGGCGGATGACCTTGTAGAAACTGCGCTGGCGCTGCCAGTGCTGTTCTTCTTGGACGGACTCGACGAAATTGCAGACCTCACCCTGAGAGGAAAACTGGTAGAGCAAATCGCCGAGAGCTTGAACCGGCTCCGCAGCAGCGGATGCGATGTTCAGGTCGTGGTCACGAGTCGCCCGTCTCTGTTCGGTGAACTTCCGTTCGTCTCAGATAGTCGCTTCACAAAATTGGATCTTTCTCCGATCGAGGATCGGACGATTCAGGAGTATGCCGCGAAATGGGTCGTCGCCCGCCGATTGGAGGCGACAGACGCAGCCGAGGTCATCGACATACTGGGACAAAAGCTCGATCTGCCCCACATCCGCGACCTAACGCGCAATCCAATGCAACTCACGATCCTCTTGACTTTGATTCACTCGCAGGGTTATTCGCTCCCCGACATGCGAACCGATCTCTACAGGCAATACATGGACACGTTCATGGCTCGGGAATCGGAAAAAGATCAGCGAGTCCGCTTACACAGATTGCTCCTTCTCGAGATAGTCGAGTTCTTGGCTTGGACGCTACAGAGCGCTGCTGAAGCCGACGGATCTGCGGGTAGCATCAGCCGAGAGAACCTCAGGCAGCTCGTGGCTGACTACCTGTCTGAACGCGAGCATAATCCGCTAATTCTCGAGGACCTCTTCTCAGGCGGGCTGGAACGAATCTATGTGCTCGTACAGCGTGTTGAGGGTCTTTACGAGTTTGAGGTTCAGCCGCTCCGTGAATACTTTGCTGCGAAGTACCTCTACTCCAGCGCTCCGCAATGGACCTCGCGTTATAAGGTCGCCAGCGGGGACAGGGCTCAGCGCTTTGAAGTGCTAGCGGTGAGTCCGTATTGGGCGAACGTAACTCGTTTCTACGCAGGACTTTATGACGGCGGAGGCCTTGGCGGGCTCGTTTACAGCCTCAAGGCTCTGATCGGGTCCAGAGATTGGGCGACTTCCATCAACGCACGCAGTGTCGGCGCGTCGCTTCTTACAGATTGGATCTTCCGCGCGAAGAAGGTCCCTCAGGGCGACTTGATCCGAACCGTCTTCGATCACGTCGGCGTTCACTTGGCTGCAAATGGGCAGCTAGCGGGATTCCAACTCGGAGTCCTTGATATCGAGTGCGGGCGCGACGAATTAGCGAACATCATATTTGGCGAACACATCGCGCGAGCAGGAACGATGCCGACCAGTTCGATGTGTTCGCTTCTCAGGCGAAACGGCGGCGAGACGCTCGCGGCGAGGTTCACCGAGTGGGCACAAGGCTCGACGGGTTCCGAGCGCACCCGTCGGCTCGCGATTACGTGGCGCTCCGGTGGAGGAGGGAGCATTGCCGCGTCAGATTCCGAGCTGTTGATTCTAGGGGACGAACCGAGCAGCGTCGATCTCAGAAACCGCATCATGGCCTTGCTCGATCACTCGCCAGAAACCTTGGAACTGTCCGAATCGCTAAAGGCGACCGCCAAGCGAGTGATCACAGATTGGGGTGGAGAGATTGCCAAACGCCCAGGAACTGAGCTGTCGATGCTGTCCACGCTCCTCACTGCTGATACCTACGTTCGGGCGCGGTCATACGGAAACTTCGACCGGACGATCGACCAAGAAGCCGAATCGGCGTCGAACGAGCTAATAGCTAAGCTTCTGCAGATTCGCGAGTCGATAAAATATCCACTGAAGAGGCCGGCAGTAGATGCCTGGTACGAGATTCTTTCCGCCGTCAGGATCGAATTCGACTCGACTTGGGCAATGTACGTGCTGATATTTGACGCCATCCAAAGCATCTCTCCCAAGTCACGAGATTCCGCTCTAAGTCGAGGCGAAGTACAGGGATTCGACCCGATCTTTTTAGAGGCTCTGCGGGCAAGGACCCGCGTTTCAGCCACGTGGTGGAGGAACCGCCTATCAAATGGCGACGATCTCGAGCAACTCTTTTGGCTCGCAATGGCTCTGACCTGGGCGTCACCGGCGCATCTTGAAAGCCTCATTGAAGAGGTTGCGGCAAAAGTCGACGCGCTTGATGCGCCTAGCTTTGCTCGCTTAATTCACTGCGTCAGGAGTGCCCGAATCGCTAGACGACTGGCTCGAGTCCGCCACAGAGTACCGATTGCAGCGGGTGAGTCCGCCAGCGTGCGAGTCTCCATCCTGCTGCTTACGGTCATCGGTCCGGATGAGCGCAAATCGCTTCCCAGCTCTGCGCTAGGCGACGCTGCGGTTAGTCGGTACTTGAGCCAGGCTGATGCATCCAGCCGCACCGCCGATTTTGAAGGTTGGTCTGGCTTGAATGCAAAGCAGTCGAAGAAATGGCTGGAAATCTTCCGCGCCGCGCACGTAATCCAAGCACCCATAGAAGGTTCGACACATCGTCATCTCCTCAACCGGGAAGTGATGGGCAGCGGCATGCCAGAGAAGGTATTGGCTGCTCCAGAGGAGTACCCCACTGCTCTTATCGAAACAGCTGTTTCGACCCTGCAGTCGAGGTTCAAGGTGGTCGCCGTCCGAGACATTGCGCTGAGCGAATCATGGACTTTCGAGTGACGCAGACGATACGCGTAACAGTAGCGATGATCCGGGCGTCATCACATGACTGACCTTGAACGCGGTACGGCCGACTTTCCTCAGATGACCACAGCCGAGGCTGAGCGCCTCAGCCTCCTCCGTTACCAGCTTCTCAGTGCGACTGAGCTGCTGAACGCGCCTCCACCAATCAATACCCTCGCGATCAACGCGATTCAAGATTTGGTTGAGTCGACGCTTGCCGCGGTTGGGGAGCATGTTCGTGCCGAGGTAAAGGCACGAAGCGATTTTGACAAACTATTTGACGCCGTAGTCGACAAGATCGGTTCTCCGTCGGGGTTGGCCGGACTTAGGTCCGCGGCTGTCGCTCTAAATAATGCGCGTGTTGGTTTCAAACATCATGGCAATCAGGTGCGCGACGAAACCCTTCGACGCCATCATGACGTAGCGGTGACGCTCGTCCACGAACTCGTGCACCATGGCTTCGGCGTTCACCTAGACGACGTCTCGCTCCTTATCTTCGTCCCGCACCGGGGCGTGCGTGGTTTCCTCGAGAAAGCCGCCTCGCTGCATCAAGAGAATGAGATGGTGCGAGCGATGTCGTACCTTCGGGCCGCTTTTGATCTTTCGGTAGATGATTACGCAAATCGCAAAAGCGTCGATGGGCGGTCGTCCATCTTCCGAGTAGGTCCGGCTCGAGCTTCCCACTTCTCGAGCGCCGGCAGGATGGGCTGGGAGCGACCACTCGAGGATCTCCAGAACTGGGTGGCGGAACTGGACGCTCGCGTCCGCCTAACCGCCGTTGGAGTTGATCTAAGTCGATACGCCTATTTCGATGCCGTCGCACCTACTGCTACTTATCTACTCAGCGATGAGCGCGGTCCAGCAACTCGGGTACGGTTTAAGGGCCTAACGGATGATCATTACAAAGCGAGCTACCTGTTCGTCGTCGACACCGCGCTAAAGCTGTCTGCTCGCGATTTCAACCTGAGGGCGGTGACCCACCAATCCCGACAGATTGCGGCTTACGACCCAGAGTTTTATTCGGACGCCTACCGAGATACGTTGCGCGAGAATACGCGCCTTTATGAAGAGCGCCAATCACGCTCATTGAGCGCAAGTACCTCGGAAGTCACTGCTGCATCCGACTCCGCCGCCAACGAGCTCCGGGCATAGCGCGATGACCAAGCTGGAGTCCGACGATCTCTACCGCACATGCCCTGAATGTGGACGGGACTGCGAACCGGTGCCGTTCAGCGTTGGCGGTGACGGAGTCCGGGTCTCGATGATCTGCCCGATCCACGGCGCACAGGCCGTGATCGACCCGTTCGAAGAAGAAGGATGATCAGCGACTTCGACAGTGACTCCAGTTGCGCCGCGCAGCACTCGCCCTATTGGGCCGGCCGTGGCTGAGCATCCAGCTCGGACGAGCATAACGGCCATGGGCGCCCAACAGGAGCGCCGCGTTGCACCGCGGCTCCAGGCCGCGCAGACCGCAAACAAACTCGTAACAGTCAGGGCTAGACCGGAGTTTAGAGCGGAGGCTCCTGAAACTCGAGTAAAGAAGAAAGGCCCCGTGGCCGGAGAAACTCCTGGTCAAAGGGCCTTTACCTGTAGCGGGAGCGGGACTTGAACCCGCGACACCACGATTATGAGCCGTGTGCTCTAACCACCTGAGCTACCCCGCCGCGACGCAGGAGCGTGAGCTCCCAAGTCTGAGCCCCCTGTGGGAATCGGACCCACTACCTCTTCCTTACCAAGGAAGTGCTCTACCAATGAGCTAAGGGGGCAAAACTTCATAGTTCTGAAGCTGAACCGTGCTTTTGGCAACCGGTAAACATTATCACCTCGCGAGACCGGTCAGCGACACGAGACGGTCATCCAGCGCAATTTCTGCGCCGGATGACCGACCTACTTCACCGAACCGGCGGTCAGTCCGCCCACGATGTACTTCTGCAACCAGAGGAACAGGGCCATCACCGGCAGCGCGGCGAGCACCGCACCGGCGGCGAAGACCGAATAGTTGCTCGAGAATTCCTGCGACACGAACTGGTACAGGCCGACCGCGAGGGTCTGCTTCTCGGGGGTGATCAGCACGATGCTGGCGATCACGAACTCGTTGGTGGTGCCGACGAACGAGAGCAGCCCAACCACCGCCAGGATCGGCGCGACCAGCCGCAGGATGATGGTGAAGAAGATCCGGGCGTGGCCGGCACCGTCGAGCTTGGCGGCCTCGTCAATGGATGCCGGGATCGTGTTGAAGAATCCGTACATCAGGTAGGTGTTCACGCCGAGTGCTCCGCCGAGGTACACCATGATCAGGCCGATCTGGGTGTCCAGGCCGATGGCAGGGAAGATGTCGGAGATCCCGTTGAGCAGCAGGAAGATCGCCACCACGGCGAGCAGCTGCGGGAACATCTGCACCAGCACGAGCATCAGCAGGCCGGCCCGGCGGCCGACGAAGCGCATCCGGGAGAAGGAGTACGCGGCGAGAGCCCCGAGGAACACCGTGCCGGCGGAGGTGATGCCGCCGATCAGCAGGGTGTTGCCGTACCAGGCCGCGTACGGCTGTTGCGGCAGGTTGAACAGCGTGATGTAGCTGCCGAGGTCGACCCGACTGAACAGGCCGTTCGCGGTGATCAGGGTGCCGCCGGGGTTCAGCGACGCCGACAGCACGTAGAGCAGCGGGAAGGCGGAGAAGACCACCATGACGGCGCCGATCAGGTGCCGCCAGCCGGTGGCGCGGAACCAGCGACCGAAGTCGAACGGGTGCTTGGTCGGGATGTAGTCCCGGTTCTCCGGGGCTGCAATGCTCGCGGTGACGGCCATCTCAGTTCAACTCCTCTAGCGCCTTGGTCTGTCTGAAGCTGATGATCGACACCAACGCCACGAGCACGAAGATCAGGATCGAGAACGCGCTGGCGAGCCCGTAATCCCGGTTGGCACCCACGAAGGCCACCTTGTAGACCATCGAGATGAGGATGTCGGTGGCCCCGACGTTCACGCCGGCGGTAACATCACGTGGCCCACCGTTGGTGAGCATGTAGATGAGGTTGAAGTTGTTGAAGTTGAACGCGAACGACGCGATCAGAAGCGGCGACACCGAGACCAGCAGCAGCGGCAGTTTGATCAGCCGGAACACCTGCCACGGCCGGGCGCCGTCGACGGTGGCCGCCTCCTGCAGTTCACCGGGGATGGATTGTAGCGCGCCGGTGCAGACCAGGAACATGTACGGGAAACCCAGCCACAGGTTGACGAAGATGATGCTGAACTTCGCCAGCCACTCGTTGGTCAGCCAGGGGATCTCGGCGCCGCCGAACAGGACCTGGTTGACGAAGCCGAACTGCGGGTTGAGCATGCCCGCCCAGACCAGGGCGGAGAGGAACGCCGGGAACGCGTACGGCAGGATCATCACGACCCGGTAGACGTTGCGTCCGCGCATCCGCAGGTCGTTGAACACCACGGCCAGGAACAGGCCGAGTGCGAAGGTGGTCGCCACCGAGAGGAACGCGAAGGTGAAGGTCCACAGGGTCACGCTGATCAGCGGGCCACGGATGGAGTCGGTGCCGAAGGCCTTGGCGAAGTTGGCCAGCCCCACCTCGACCTTCCAGCCGGGCAGCAGTTCGGTGCCGTCGGCGGCGACGAACGACCCCTTCGACGGGTCTTCGGTGTAGACCACGCCGGTGCTGGCGTTCGTCATGGTGCCGGCGGCCTCGTCGTAGACCAGGTCGGAGAGGTACAGGTAGGCGGCCGAGCCGTCCGGGGTGCGCAGGCTGCCGTCGTTGGGATCGTCGGACACCGGCACCGTGAGGGCCGCGATGGCCTCCTGGTTCGCAACGATGTCGGCGAAGTTGAGGGTGGTGTAGCCGGGCAGCGCGATGGCCTTGCCGGCGGCATCCGTCTCGGCGTCGGTGACCGGTTCGAGCGGACGGTCCGGGCCGCCGACGCTGATCTCACCGTCGGGGTCGGTGACCAGGAAGCTGTAGCCAGTGAGCTGCTCGAGCACGGTGAGGTCGTAGCTACTCGAGTCAGGTACCCGCTGCTGGGAGGAGACGATGAGCGCGTTGACGGCGTCGGCTTTGTCGCTGTTGTGGCCGGTGCCGTAGTTGGTGAAGGCGATGTAGCCCGAATAGCCCACCACGAAGATCTGGAACACCACGAGGAAGACCAGGCCAGGGGTGAGGTACTTGGCGGGCAGGCCGGAGCCGCGGAAGTAGATCCAGTTGACCAGGATGGTGACCAGGAGCACCAGGCCGAAGACCAGCCAGTCCTGGTTGGCGAAGAGCACGAACAGCGCGTACACGCTGATGGCGTCGACGATGCCGAGCAGCAGCACCTTGACGAGCAGCACGCGGATGCCCGCGGACGCGGCTTCGGCGACGCGGCCGGCCTGCCGGGACTTCTTGGCGGCGACGATCTGGGCGCGATCGCGCTCGGATCCGGGGGTAGTCATCATTGTCTGCTCTCTGTTCCCGACGCTGGGACACATCTGGTGCGCCCGGCCCCTCGAGGCCGGGCGCACCCGAAACTGCTGATTATTCGATGGCGGCCGCGACGTCCGCGGTCATCTTCTGCCAGAGTTCGACCGGGTCACCCTGGTTGCTGATGATGGCGGCCTCTGTGACCCCCCAGAACTGCCAGACCTTGCCCATCTGCGGAATGTTCGGCATCGGAACGGCGCTGGCACCGACGGCACCGAAGCCGCCCGTGATCGGGTCGGAGCTGGCCGCGTCGAATGCCGCGGTCAGCGCGGGCGGGCGTCCGCCGACGTCGTAAAGAGCGGTCTGCACCTCTTCGCTGCCGATGTAGTTCACCAGGAACTCGTTGGCGGCGAGGGCGTTCTTGGTCTTGGCGCTCACCATGAAGCCCTGCACACCCACGAACGGCTGAGCGGGCTGGCCGCCGGCCGACGGGATCGGGTCGACGGACACGTCGATGCCGGCCGCCTGGGCGTCCGGCACGTTCCACGGTCCGGTCAGCAGGAACGGCGACGCTCCGGCGTAGAACTTCTCCTTGGCCAGGTCGGGCGTGAGGTTCACCGTCATCCGGCCCGCGGCACCCTCGGCGGCCAGCCAGCTGGCGAAGGCCTCGCCGCCGGCGCTGCCCACGGTGAGGTCGTCGGGGTTGTAGCTGCCGTCGGCGTTGGTGCCGAAGACCGGGGCGCCGAACGAGGTCTGGAACGGGTACAGGTGGTACGGGTCGGCCTCGGGGCCGATCTGCACCAGGTAGGGGAACTCGGTGCCCGCGGCGGTGCCGGCGGCGACCATGTCGTCGAAGGTGGCCGGCGCCTCGGGGGCGAGCGCGGTGTTGCGCAGCATGGCGATGTTCTCGATCGAGTACGGCACCCCGTAGGACTTGCCCTCATAGCTCATCGCCGTCACGGCGACCTGCTGGTAGTCCGCGGCCGTGTCACCGAGCTCCACCGGCTGCACCACCCCGTTGCTGACGAAGTTGCCCAGCCAGTCGTGGGCGGCGATGGTGATGTCGGGTCCCTTGCCGGTTGGCACCTGCGCGATGAACTCTTCCTGGATCTTCGCGAAATCCTTCTGCACCAGCTTCACCGCGACGCCGGACTCCGCTGTGAACGATGCCGCGGCGTCTTTCAGCACGGCGGCCCGGTCGGCATCCACCCACACGGTCAACGCGCCGGCATCCGACTCCGACGAGCCCTCACTGGACTCGGCTCCCGCGGAGCATCCGGCCAGGGCCAGGGCGGCGACGACGGCTATGGCGCCGGCGGCGAGGAGCCCGTTCTTCTTCACCATCATTGGTGTGCCTTTCATATCAACATTGACAATTGTGCAAGCGGTTACATGTATACCGGCGAATTCCGCGCTTGGCAACCCGCACTGTGACTACCTACAAGAATCGCCAATCGTTGCAACCCGAATATTCTGCAAGCGCTTCCACGAGGTCCGAGATGCCGTAGAGTTTTTGTCATGACAGGCACAGAGTGGTGGCGTACCGCCGTTATCTATCAGATCTATCCACGGTCGTTCGCTGACGCGAACGGCGACGGCATGGGCGACCTCGCGGGCATCCGCTCCCGACTGCCCCAGCTGGCCGAGCTGGGGGTGGATGCGATCTGGCTGTCGCCGTTCTACACGTCACCGCAGCGCGACGCCGGCTATGACGTCGCCGACTACTGCGACGTCGACCCGCTCTTCGGCACCCTCGCCGACTACGACGAGATGCAGGCCGCCGCGCACGCCCTCGGCATCCGCGTGATCGTCGACATCGTGCCCAACCACTCCTCCAGCGACCACCCCTGGTTCCAGGCCGCCCTGGCCGCTGGCCACGGCAGCCCTGAGCGCGCGCACTACATCTTCCGCGACGGCTCCGGCGAGAACGGGGACCTGCCGCCGAACAACTGGCAGTCGGTCTTCGGCGGCAACGCGTGGACCCGGGTGATCGAGCCCGACGGCACCGCCGGACAGTGGTACCTGCACCTGTTCGACAGCACCCAGCCCGACTTCGACTGGGACAACGAGTGGGTCAGGTCCCAGTTCCGTGGCGTGCTGCGGTTCTGGCTCGACCGCGGCGTCGACGGCTTCCGGGTGGATGTCGCGCACGGCATGATCAAGGCCAAGGGCCTGCCCGACTACACCCCGCCCGCCGAGGGCGGCAGCATGGGCGGTGCCGGAGCGCTCGAGCCCGGCGTGGTCGCCGACCCGATCGCCACCGCGCCGTACTGGGCCCAGGATGGCGTGCACGACATCTACCGGGACTGGCGTCTGGTGCTGGACGAGTACGAGGGCGATCGCATCCTGGCCGCCGAGGCCTGGGTAGACCCGCTCGAGCACGTCGCCCGCTGGGTTCGCGCCGACGAGATGCACCAGGCGTTCAACTTCGCCTATCTCGAAACCCCGTGGAAGGCCGATGACCTGCGCAGCGTCATCGACCGGTCGCTTGCCGCGTTCAGCGCTGTCGGCGCCCCGAGCACCTGGGTGCTCTCCAACCACGACGTGGTGCGACACGCCTCCCGGCTGGCACTGACCGCCGACAACCTGCAGGGGCACGGCATCGGACCGAACACCGTTGGCCTGCCCGACACCGTGGTGGGTCTCCGTCGCGCCCGGGCGGCTTCCGCGCTGATGCTCTCCCTGCCCGGCTCCAGCTACCTCTACCAGGGCGAAGAACTCGGCCTGCCCGAGGTCGTCGACCTGCCGGACGCCTCCCGCGAAGACCCCACCTGGTTCCGCACCAACGGGGAGCGCTACGGCCGGGACGGCTGCCGGGTACCGATCCCGTGGGAGGCCGACGGACCGTCCTACGGATTCGGCCCCACCGCTGCCAGCTGGCTGCCCCAGCCCGGCATGTGGGCGGGACTGGCCCGAGACCAGCAGGACGGCGTTGCCGACTCCACGCTGGAGCTCTACAAGCTCGCCCTGACGCTGCGCCGGGAGAACTTCCTCGGCCTCGGCTCGGTGGAATGGCTGGACTCCCCCAGCGACGACGTCATCGTATTCCGCAACGGGAATGTCGTTGTCGTGGCGAACACCGGCGATCAGCCGATCGAACTCCCGGCCGGCGACATCCTTTTGGCCAGCGGGGCGGTGGACGGGCGCACCCTGCCCGGCGACACCACGGTCTGGCTCAGCGCCTAAGCATCGAGTCGGCGCTCCCGGCGCCGCCCACGTACGGCTGCCACCCCCTGCGTTCCCCGCTCGCTCCCAGCGAGTGTGGATGCAGGGGGTGGCAGACTCTAGGTGGGTCGCGACAGCTGTCCGCCCACTCGCAGGACAAGGAGCACGCGTGACCAACCCGGACGCCGGCTGGCCCAACGACCTCCAAGCGGTCAAGACCGAGATCACCCGGTTCATGATGTCGTACAAGTTCGCGAGCGACGAGGTGATGACCAAGGTCAACATCCTCAAGGAAGAGTTCAGCGCGATCCACGACTACAGTCCGATCGAGCACGTCAGCCACCGCCTGAAGACGCCGGAAGGCATCCTGCGGAAGGCCGTGCGTAAGGGCTACCCGATCAACCTCGCGGCGATCCGGGAGAACATCCAGGACATCGCGGGTATCCGCATCACCTGCAGCTTCATCTCCGACACCTATCGGGTGCTCGAACTGCTCTCCAGCCAGCAGGACATCACCGTGCTGCAGGTGAAGGACTACATCGAGAACCCCAAGCCGAACGGCTACAAGAGCCTGCACCTCATCGCGGCCATCCCGGTCTTCATGTCCGACCGGGTGGAGCCGGTGACGGTGGAGATCCAGATCCGCACCGTCGCGATGGATTTCTGGGCCAGCCTGGAGCACAAGATCTTCTACAAGTACGACGGCGCCGTCCCGCCGGCCCTGGTGGCCGAGCTGAAGCAGGCGGCGGACGTCGCCAACCACCTCGACGTGGACATGGAGCGCCTGCACGACCAGGTGCTGGCGCTGGGCGCCACGGCCGCGAAGGTCCCGCAGACGCCCGGCAGTCGCGATCTGACGCGCGCGGGCGACGACCTGTCGTTCCCGTTGCCGCGGGATCTGCTCGAGGCGTTCCTGGCCAAGCCGGCCTAAGCGGGCGCGACGCCGCCGCTGGGCCGCTGTCGCGCGGGGGACGCTAGTTGGTGTTGGCGTAGAGCCAGGGCAGCGGTGCCACCTTGGTGCCCTTGATGCCACCCTCGCGGATCTCGAAGTGCAGGTGCGGGCCGGTCGACATTCCGGTGGAGCCGACCTTGCCGATGACCTGGCCGACCTTCACGACGTCGCCGGTCTCGAGCAGCATCGAGCCGTGGATCATGTGCGCGTACACGCTGGAGACGAGCTTGCCGTCGATCATGTGGTCGATGATCATGTGCACACCCAGGCTGGCTTCGCCGTCTTCGGTGTAGCTGACCACACCGTCGGCGATGGCCTGGATGGGGGCGCCGACGCCGGGGTTGAAGTCCTGGCCGCCGTGGTTGGCGGAGCAGCCGGCGCAGTTACGCGGACCGAACTGGTCGCCGATGTGCACGCCGACGGCGAACGGCCACTGCACGGTGCCGTTGGGGTTGTTGCTGAAGGTGTTCTCCAAGCGGATGCCGCTGGCCGCGGCCACTTCGGCGATCGACTGCGCCTGGTAGCTGTCCTGCTCCACCGTGATGGTGTCGGTGCCGTTGGCGAGGTTGATCGTCTGTGCGGGCTCGGTGCTGACCGGCATCGTCGCCTCGAGGGCGGCAGCACGTACGTCGCTGGAGGACAGGAGCGCCTCGGCCGGGAGCGAGGTGGACACGGCCATCAGGGCGACGAACGCCATGGTGACGATGGTGCCGCCCTTGGTGGCCAGTGCGCGCATCCGGAAGTGCCGGGACTTGACCGACGCGGCCTTGCGGGTGGTGCCGGCGGCGGGAGCGAGCGACCGGGTGCGGGGCACGAAGACCGGCAGGGTGCGCTCGGGTTCGGGGGCGGCCGTGCGCTCGTCTGCGACGAACAAGGGTGCGGGGGCCGCCGAGGTGTCGTCTGACGTCTGCGCGGCGCGCAGCTGAGCGCGCAGGGCCGCGCGCGACGGCAACGTGATCTCGGTGGTGGTGGTGTTCGGGAACACGTCGCTGGGGATCTGCTCGTAGGCCGGTTCGGCCGGCAGGGCCAGGTCGACGGGCTTGAGCACGACGTGCTCGAGGTTCGGCTCGGTCAGCTCGGCCGCGACCAGCTCGCGAGCTTCGTCGGTCAGCTCGGCGGTGGAGGCGGCAGCGTCGGCGGGAACCGAGGCGGGCGCGGAGTCGACGGCGACCGCGTTTCGGCGCTCGAGCTCGCGCAGTTCACGACGGGTGAGCGGGTGCTCCGGCGTCGCGGTCACGGCTACTGCGGTCTCGGTTTGTGAGGGGTCACTCGCGCCAGGCACAGGGGCAGCCGGCTGGGGGGAGTGACGTGACAAAGGAGGGTACTTTCGGCGCAGGTAACGGGGGGAGGGCTCGTTTTCTGGACGACGCCAAAGTAACGAATCAATAAAGGCTAGCTTGCGGGAGCCAAAATCGCCATTTCGGACCGGCAAATGTCACCCTAAAACGGGGTAGGCACCATCGACCGGGGGATGCGGAGGTGACCGATTCTCTGCTAGCGACACCCCGGTCTGCCCCGTCATGACGGGGCAGAGCGCCCGGTCACCGTCCAGTTCGGCTATTTGTCCTCGTGTCCCATAAATTCTTCGAAAAGTTTGGCGAGCACCGGTTCGGCGGTGGCGTACAGATCCGGGGCGGCCGCGATCAGCAGGTCGATGCCCGCCGGGTCGTCCCCGAACGCGCCAACCTTCGCGCCCGCTTCGGCGGCCACGAGAGCACCGGCCGCGTGGTCCCAGGGGTGCAGGCCGCGCTCGTAGTAGAGGTCGAGCCGACCGGCCGCGACCGAGCACAGGTCGAGCGAGGCCGCGCCCATTCGGCGCACGTCACGCACCCGGTCGATCAGCCCGTGCACCACCGACGCCTGCCGCACCCGGCGTTCGCTGTCGTACGAGAAGCCGGTGCCGAACAGCGCCAACGACAGCGGCACGCCGGTCTTCACTTGCAGGGCACGGCCATTCAGCTCGGCCCCTCCCCCGGCTCGGGCCGAGAACAGCTCGTCGATCGCCGGGTTGCGCACGGCGCCGGCCAACGCCCGCCAGGTCGCCGGGTCGGCGTCGCCCTCGACCACGGCGATGCTCACCGCGTAGAAGGGGATGCCGTAGAGGTAGTTCACGGTGCCGTCGATGGGGTCGACGACCCAGGTCAGACCGGAGGTGCCGCTGGTGGCGCTGGATTCCTCGCCGTAGAAGCCGTCCTGGGGGCGGGCATCGGCCAGCAGGCCGCGCACCAGGGCCTCGGTCTCCCGATCGGCGAGGGTGACGACATCCTCCGGCGACGACTTCGACGCGGCGATCTCCACCCCCTCGACGCGGCGGGTGCGGGCGAGCTCACCGGCCGTGACCGCGGTCTGCTGGGCGAGGGTGAGCAATTCGAGCGACGTCGGCGTAGTCATCCATTCACGGTACGCCACCCGACCGGGCGCGCGCAGGCCGGCGGGAACGGCGGCTTAACGCAAAAACGCGCCTGCGGGGCGCGTTCTGCTGGTGCTGATGCACCGGTGTTTCTGTGGCGAGTGCGAGATTCGAACTCACGAAGGCTACGCCGTCTGATTTACAGTCAGATCCCTTTGGCCGCTTGGGTAACTCGCCATGCATACCCGACCATATGTGAACACGTGACCGGAGACGCTCAGACAGAATACAAGCCGAAGGGCCCAAGTGCGAAATCAGGGTGGGCTGCCGCCTGTCGCGGCGGTGGATATGATCACTTCGTACCCCCCAATGCACGCCGGTAAGGAACCCGAATGGTCGGCATCGACGAGGTCGCCCGCCGCGCGGGCGTCTCCACCGCCACGGTTTCGCGCGCCCTGAGCGGGAACGGTCACGTCTCCCCCGCCACCCGGCTCAAGGTCAAGGCCGCCGCCCTCGAACTCGGCTACGTGGTGTCGTCGAACGCGTCCAGCCTGGCGTCCGGCCGGATGAAGAACATCGGCGTGGTGGTGCCGTTCCTCAACCGCTGGTTCTTCTCCAGCGTGGTCGAGGGCGCGCAGAAGTCACTGTTGCGCAACGGCTACGACCTCACCCTCTACAACCTCACCGGCGGCGGTGAGGAGCGCCGCAGCGTGTTCGAGCACTTCCTACTGCGGCAACGAGTGGATGCCGTCATCGCGATCTCCCTGGAACTCACCGAGAGCGAGGTGGCCAGGCTGCACGCGCTGGGCAAACCCCTCGTGGGTGTCGGCGGCCCGATCACCGGGGTGCGCACCCTCACCATCGACGACGTCGCGGTGGCCCGGTTGGCCACCGAGCATCTGCTCGCCCTCGGACACACCCGGATCGCGCACATCGGCGGCAACAAGGACTACGACCTCGACTTCCACCTGCCCACCAACCGCCGGTACGGCTACGAGGCCGCGCTGGAGAGCGCTGGGCTGGAGGCCTCGCCCGAGCTGTTCCAGCCGGCCGATTTCACCATCGGCGGCGGCTATCAGGCGGCCAAGCAGCTGCTCGGCAGCCCGCACGGCCGGCCCACCGCGATCTTCGCCGCGTCAGACGAGATGGCGATCGGCAGCATCCTGGCCGCCCGTGACTTGGGCCTGGTGGTGCCGCGGGACGTGTCGGTGATCGGCATCGACGATCACGAGCTGGCGGAGTTCTTCGGGCTGAGCACCATCGCCCAGTTCCCGCAGGGGCAGGGGGACATGGCGGTGGAAATCCTGATGGACCAGCTGCATCCGGGCCAGCACGATCAGGCCACGCTGAACACGCCCATGCCGTTCGAACTGATCGTGCGCTCCAGCACGGCCCGCCCGGGCGGCTGACCGGGCCGCGTGCCGCGGCCCTTCTCGGTAGCATGGCTCCTATGGCAGATTCAACGTTCGACATCGTTAGCAAGGTCGACCCTATGGAGATCGACAACGCGCTCAACCAGGCTCATAAAGAGGTGGCGCAGCGCTACGACTTCAAGAACGTCGGCGCATCCATTGAGATGAGCGGCGAGAAGGTGCTCATGAAGGCGAACACCGAGGAGCGCGTAAAGGCGATCCTAGAGGTGTTCGAGTCGAAGCTGATCAAGCGGGGAATCTCGCTGCGCAGCCTCGACGCCGGTGAGCCGTTCGCCTCCGGCAAGGAATACCGGATCGAAGCCAGCATGAAGGCCGGCATCGACCAGGAGAACGCGAAGAAGATCAACAAGATCATCCGCGACGAGGGTCCCAAGGGCGTCAAGAGCCAGATCCAGGGCGACGAGCTCCGGGTCTCCTCCAAGAGCCGCGACGACCTGCAGTCCACCATGGCGCTGCTCAAGGGCAAGGACCTGGACGTCGCCCTGCAGTTCGTCAACTTCCGCTAGCGTCCCCCTCGCGAACCGTGAGCTGAACCCCGAAAACCTGAGGTTTTCGGGGTTTTTCTCACGGCTCGCGAGAGGGGGAGCCGTTCTAGAGCTCTGCGGGGACCTGGGCGCGGGAGATTTCGACCATCTCGTGGCGGGGAACCACCTTGACCCGCACCCGGCCCTGCTCGGCGCCGAGGCCCAACTCGTGCTGGTCGAGCTGGTGCCAGCCCTCGAGGTTCGTGAAGGCCACCCCGCGCTCCTCGAGCAGGTCGAGCACGCTCTGCTCCGACGGGGACTCCGGGCGCCACCAGTTGCCGACGTCGTTGATCAGGTGCCGCACGGTCTCCATCGCGTCGGACTTGGTGTGCCCGATCAAGCCCACCGGTCCGCGCTTGATCCAGCCGGTGGCGTAGACGCCGTACATCTGCTGCGATCCGGTGCTGGACTCGAAGCCGGGCTCGCCCTTCCAGAGCACCTGCCCCTCACGGTTGGGAACCACGCCGCGCTTCTTGTCGAACGGGATGCCCGGCAGCGGTGAGCCGTAGTAGCCGACGGCCCGGTAGATGGCCTGGATCGGCACCTCGCGGATCTCGCCGGTGCCGTGCACGCCGCCCTGGCCATCCGGTGCGGTGCGCTCGTACTTGAAGCCGCCGACCCGACCGGTGCCGTCGTCGGTGACCTCGATCGGGCGGGCGAAGAAGTGCAGGTGCAGCCGGCGGGAGGCGTTGCCGGTCTCGCGCTTGCGCCACTGGTTGAGCACCTTGTCGATCACGAAGACCTGCTTGTTGCTGGCCACGGCCGCGCGGGCGGCATCGTCGTAGTCGAAGTCCTCGTCGTGCACGATGATGTCCACGTCGTTCAGTTCGCCGAGTTCGCGCAGTTCCAGCGGGGTGAACTTCACCGAGGTGGGGCCGCGGCGGCCGAACACGTGCACATCGGTCACCGGTGAGGCCTTCAGGCCCTCGTAGACGTTGGCGGGGATCTCGGTGGGCAGCAGGTCGTCGGCGTGCTTGGCGAGCATGCGGGAGACGTCCAGGGCCACGTTGCCGTTGCCGATCACGGCGACCGATTTCGCTTCCAGCGGCCAGGTGCGCGGCACGTCGGGGTGACCGTCGAACCAGCTCACGAACCGGGCGGCGCCGTATGAGCCCTCCAATTCGATGCCGGGGATGGAGAGGTCGGCGTCGTGCACCGCGCCGGTGGCGAAGATGACCGCGTTGTAGTGCTGCTTGAGGTCGTCCAGGGTGATGTCGGTGCCGTATCGCACGTTGCCGAACAGGCGGATGTCACCGCGGTCGAGCACATCGCGCAGGGCGTTGATGATGCCCTTGATGCGCGGGTGGTCGGGGGCGACGCCGTAGCGCACCAGGCCGTACGGCGCCGGCAGGTGGTCGAAGAGGTCGATGGAGACATCGAAGTTCCGCTCCGCCTTCAAGAGGATGTCTGCGGCGTAGATGCCGGCGGGGCCCGCACCGACTATGGCCAATCGCAACTTGGTCATGGAAGCCTTTCTAGCTGGATCGCTCGACGATGGTCTCGGCGAAGCGGGTGAGCGCCTTCTT
>Ga0247816_10000085_pt1 | contig 50068 bp, 50 predicted proteins | sample UWRJL209509C1_FD_179930 | JGI IMG/M metagenome (GOLD analysis project Ga0247816, IMG submission 179930) | Plant litter microbial communities from Arlington Agricultural Research Station in Wisconsin, United States - UWRJ-L209-509C-1 | ecosystem: Environmental > Terrestrial > Plant litter >...
TCATTGTACACACCTCCATCAATGGTGAGGTGATAATAATGGAAACCTTCATCCATAGGGCCTGATGTTGTTCCGGTAAAGAATCCATCAGCGCCTTTGGCCAGCAAGGTACCACCTTGGCCACCAAGACCGAGACTTACCCTAATGCTATCTGAATGTGGTGCCCTGATTCGGAAACGGGCATATCCCTGAGAATTAACCTGCGGAAATTCTTGTCCCGGTTGGTTCATGACCGATGGCCTGAAATCTTCTTTGACACCATTGGAGGTAGTTTGAGCTCGACAAAATCCATAGCTTAAAATGGTTGCCAATGCAATAGTAATACATTTTAGGTTCATATATCTGGCTTTTTAAATACCCCTGTGTCAAGTTTGAGTGTGTTTAAAGCTCCCAAATCAACCAGGTATTCCAAAGATAACGATCGTACGAGCTTTAAGACTGTTTAAGTTGTACAGTTTACTAGTAGGAATGTTCAGAATCTATAACCTTACAGTTTAAAATTACGATATCCACCACCGCATCATCCTGGGAGTGACTGCCTCTCTATATAAATTAACTACAACTTTGCAAAACATCGTAATCCAACGCTATTTAGTAATTATTTATACCAAGCAGGCACTGGCTAAGTATTTCTTTCTTGTCAGACCAAGTGTAACGAAATAGCTATTCCTCTCGTATACATATTAAACTACAATTAAACAGTGATATTAAAAATATATAGAAACCTACTATTGATCCTGCTCACCATTTCATTCAGTGGCTGTGATAAAAAAGGAAACCCGCTTCCTTCGAGTTACAATTTCAAATGTGAGATAAACGGCATCAAATACAAAGATCAGGGACCCATGTTTCTTATCCCTGGAGCACAACGATCACCTCGAATTTCAGTAGAAGAAAAATATATCCTGCTTTCCACTTTAGTCAAGTCGGAAAACGGAGCGGAGCAAGAAAACAGCTACAGCATTATTTTAAATATTCCTAATAGAACAGGTATACTGCTGAACCAAGCTATTCCATTTAAACCTGCAGTACAAATATGATCTGGCGGGAGCTAGCGCAGCAGGCAGGGTGGAAATTACCTTTCCCAATACCGATTTAGATTCCAAGGAAAAGGAGCTAAAGGTAGTTGGCAACTTTGAGTGTTGGATAGACAAACAACAAATCTAAAGAGCTATTGCATTACACAATTTTTTATCATCATTAACATAATTATGAAAATTCACAAACTTAAAATTTCAACGGGTCTACTATTTATTACAGCGATGATGTTCGCCTGCAAAAAGGATAATGATATCCGTATTTCACGCCTCGACGGTACTTGGAGCACAACAAGGCAAACATCAAGTGTAAAATATAAATTCAATAATACGGATAAGATCGTTACTATACTTAGTAACAGCAGCTCAAATGGAGCAGATACATTGATAAACAGGAAGTTTATGATCAGTTATGATAATCGTGTAATGACGATCTACAAGGAAATTTACCGCGAAAAAGAAAATGAAATATTCACAGGGCAGTACAACATAACTAAGTTGTCTAACAAGGAATTGCTGCTAAAAAACACGGACAAGGAAAGGTCAGATCAAGAGATAGCTTTCGTTAAACAATAAAAAGACTGAAGACCGATGAATGTGGGGTGCATTACCCAATAACACTTAGAGATCCAGAAAATGTCGATTTTAGGAGATTTGAAGTTGGGCTAGAGCCAATGTCGAAATATCTAGAACCATCTCAATGGAATCCAATTGAATACAAAAAATTATATCATAATAAACAGTGATCGCAATTTAGGATTAACATAGGCCTTTAAACGCTGAAAACTGAACGAAGTTCACATCCCAGCGGGATCACAGAAAACCTTACAGAAATGTGAGGTTTTTCATTTAAGTCCAAACACTATTTAATGATATATCCTATAGAGCCATGGAGCATTGGCTTTAGAACAGCAAAAGAAACATTGTAATTGGCATGAGCGCTGATGCCGCCATTAATATTTAAAACGAGTCTTCTTTTATTTCCTAATGCTTTTTGATTACCCATAAACAAGCCTAACCTATAATTTTCTTTAATGCCCTTAACATCTTCATTCAATGAAATAACAGGTGCAGTAAACATTTTTAATCGAGCACCAATATACATTCCAGAATTGTTACCTGTATAATCACCTTTACTATTGTCTTTTGCCCTCATATAATAATTCCGGTATTGGATATTCAAATAAGGAGCAAAAAAGATTTCAGGTAATGAGACGTCGGAGTTTCGGCGATTTTGGAAACTTTTATGGTAATAATTATAAAGATTTACAGCATTTACACTTCCATATCCAAACCCAATTGTAGTATATAATGTACTATAGTCAGATAGTTTAAATTCAGCAGCTGCATAAGCATCTAGAGGGTTCAACCCAAGCGAAAGCTGTATCGTTTTTTGTTGGGCAAATAAAAGATTTGTTAATGCAAAGAGCAATAGTAAAGTAGCGATAATTTTTTTCAAGATTTGCGTTTTTAGCTATGGAAGATAGACAAAATAGTTTAACTGAATTTTAATTTATTAAAGATAGTACTACATAAAGCATTGTGGATCTTAAGAATAGAATGCTATCTGAAATACATGATATATACCATCTATGTCCTTATCATTAGATATAGTGGTGAATTATTAATCAAAAAGGCATCTTTTTTGTTATCAAAAGATGCAGATACATTAATCCCTACTTTATGAAGCAGCCTAAATTTCTAATCTTACAGGTTTTATTTTTACTGATTACTGCGTTATCAAGTGCCTGTCAATCATCTAATACATTTCACGGAGTATACGCTGGTGTTAAACTTAGTCTAAATCCGCTCGGTGGAGGAATGAATCGTACAGATGTAGTAATCTTACTGAGAAAAGATAAAACATTTACAGACGAGCTTAATAAAAAAGATTGGAAAACGGCTGTTCGAGGTAAGTATGAAATTAAAGGAGCCGAACTTCTTCTTTTGTACAACAATGGAGATAAGGACGAATATACGATTACAAAAGGCGGGAATTTAGATGGAGGCACCTATTCATTGTTTAAAATGGACCTTGACAATAGTGTCCCAAAAGGCGCTTATGAATTCAAATTTATTAGCGGAAGTGGTGGTATAGCTACTAGCACCACCTATGTTGGTTCAAGTTCTAAACGAGAACTTAATTTTGATGGGGCTGGTAATTTCACCACAGAAAGAAATGCTACAACCATTATTTCGGGCAGTAACATAGGTGGCGGTACCAATACCAAAAGTGATGGAAAAGGAAAATATGTTTTAAAAGATGGGACCTTAACGCTAAAGTATGAAAATGGAAATACCACAACCCATAGTTTTTTTGCAAGTGCAGCAGATGGAAAGAACAAAGCAATGGCTGTAATAGATGGCAGTTTTTATTTTACGAATGATGGTAGTGATAAAAAACAAGTAGAAACAAAACTCCTCAGTGCCGCTGAAATTTTTATAAAATTAAGGGATATATATGGAGGAAAAGCTTTGGATGCTATCAAAACATATATTATTGAAGCTGAATTCAATGGAGTTAAACTTATCTCTTACAATGATGTTGCAGGTAATAGATTTCGAAATGAAATGTACAAGAATGGAAAACTAATTGCGATTGAACAGATGGACGCCAATGGAGGGTGGTTATGGAATAATGGCAAAAAGACAATTAGCAATAGCGAACGTTTAAATGAGGTAATTTATAACGATTACATTGGCATTTTAGGCCTTCAACAAAAAAATATTACAGCATTTAGCAAAGGAGCTGTAACCGCCAACAGTAAAGGTTATCATGTAGAATTTAAGGTTGACGGGCATACATTTATTTATCTGTTGGATAAAAATTATCAAATAGTAGGTGATAGTTACCTCATAGGCAACAAAAAACAAATAAATAGTTATAGCAACAATAAAACAATTGATGGCATAAAAATGCCTTTTAATACCATTGTAAGCGATGGAAATAGTAAGGTTACGCTAACTTATCAAAGCATTAAGTTCAATACCCCACTTGCAACAACTTGGTCAGAACCTCAATAATTGATACATCAAATAAATTAAGTTCACATGCCTTAAATTCTGCTCAATTTTATTTCTCATTTGGATATTTGAAAAATTCAGAAAACAAAATGGGTAAACAACCCTTTAGTTTGTTTACCCATTTTGTCAATCCAAAAAGATCAAGTGCTATTGTTATTTAATCTTTACGATAGCAGATTTAAGCCATGGTGCAGAAAAACGTACAGTTGTACCCTCAGTTGGTTTACCTTTAGTTTGTATATAAACAATCATTTTTCCGTGGAAAGCTCTTTGTTTATTATCAGTATAATCACCTTTATCAGAATTATCTCCAGCCTCCATACCAAGTAATCTTGCATTTCCAGCAATTTCACAAGTTATTTCATCATCAGCGGTAGCTACTGGAATACCATCTTCGTCTACAAGCTGAATTTCTATTTGTACTACCCCATCTTTTCCAGCAACTTGTACTTGTTCTCCTTGCAGTACTTTAATTTCTTGTGGGCGTTTACTAGATTGTAATTGGTGGCGAATGGTTTCCTTTTCTTGCGCATCCATACCAATTACTTCAAGCTTACCGGCAGCATAAGGAATATCCCAATAGGTTATGCCATTTTTTTGATCGTATGCTTTAGTTTGCCCAACTACTTTACCATTTAATTCAAGGCGTGCTTTAGCTGTATTGGTATAACACACCACACGTATAACTTGTCCATTTTGATAATTCCAAATTGGCCAAGCATCCATAGATGGAACTTCGTTTTTCTGTTGTCCTTGTTCAGATTCTAGTAAAGACCAAACATCATTTGCGGCACCGCCACCTTTAAGGGCATATGTACCTAAATAAGCCATCGGTTTATCAGACCAAAGTGATTGACGGAAATAACCTCTAGGTTTAATAAAACCTGCAAAATCTAATAGACCAGAATAAAATCCACGAGATGGCCAACGACCAGATTCACCTAAATAATCAATACCAGTCCAAAGAAATTGACCAAAAATATGTTCGTTATCTGTTACCGATTTCCAAGCGCTATAATCATGTCTATTCTCGCTACCAAAAATTACTCTTTTTGGATATTTTTTATGATCTTGAATATAACGGCTTTCCGTATAGTTATAGCCAGCAATATCTAAAGCCCCAGGATATGCTGTTTCGTTAGACATGGCCACTCCCGCCAAACCTGCAGTTACCGGACGGCTAGTATCATATTTTCTTACTACTGCAGCAAGTTTTTTAGCAATATCACCTAAATGCATTGCATCTGGAGCATCTTTTTTATATCCACCAAAAATAGGTTGGGTAAATCCGCCTTCGCGGTTTCCAGCAAGTACTGGATGAGAGTAAGGGTCGTTTGGATAATCTACCTCATTACCAATACTCCAAGCAAATATCGAAAGGTGATTACGATCTCTCTTTACCATATCTCCTAAATCTCTTTCTCCCCATTCCTTAAAATAATCAAAGGATCCTTGGAAACCTGGTGTACCAACGTTCCATCCTTGTAACCATTTACGTTTAGGAAATTCCCATTCATCGAAAGCCTCGTCCATTACCAACAATCCAAGTTCATCGCATAAATCATATAGAGAGGATGCTTGTGGATTATGGCTGGTACGGATAGCATTAACGCCAAGTGATTTTAATGTAGCTAAACGACGGCGCCACACCTCAGGATATACTTCAGCACCAAGTACACCAGAATCATGATGCAAACAAACGCCTTTAACCTTCATCTGTTTTCCATTTAGCGCAAAGCCCTTATCTGGATCAAATTTAAAGGTACGGAAACCAGTAACCACAGTACTACTATCAATAACCTTATTGTTCTGGATAACAGTGGTACGCAACCTGTAAAGATTTGGTTCGTCTACACTCCATAATTTTGGATTATTTAGGGCTAAATCACTTTTTACTTCTTGTTTACTGTTTTGCGCAAGCGTTAATTTACTTGTTTTCTTAGCTACTACAGCACCGCTTTTATCAAAAAGTTCGTTTACTATAGCTAGTTGAGCACCTGCTACTGATTCGTTTGTTAAAGCAGTTTGTACATGTAATATTCCTTTATTACCTGTTACTTCTGGATAAGCATACAATCCCCACTGTTCTAAGTGCACAGGATTTGCCTTTACAAGATAAACATCGCGATAGATACCAGAACCAGTGTACCAACGGGAATCAGCATCTTGACTATGGTCTACACGTACGGTAATTATATTTTCTGATCCAAATTTAACTTGTGGTGTGATCTCATAATTGAACGAAATGTAGCCATTGGGTCTTTTACCTAAAGACTGTCCATTTACAAAAACCTCACTACGATTATATACCCCCTCAAAATATAGATATAGCTTCTTCCCTTCATCTTCTTTAGCTATGTTTATTTTTTTTTGGTACCAACCGATACCTCCTGGCAGATATCCAGTAGCACTTGCAAGCGAAGAACTGTAGGTTTGCTTAACCGTCCAATCATGAGGAAGCTGTACCGATCGCCAAGAGCGGTCACGGGCATCTATTGTTTTATTTGGGTCTATTTCACCAAGGTGAAAACGCCAATCGTTGTTAATTTTTTCTGCCTTACCAAAACCTGGTTGGGCAAAAAGGCTTGTTGCCGCAAGTAAACTTACAGAAAGCGCCAAGATTGATTTTTTAATAATTCTTATCATCGTTTATGTGTATGTTAGAATACAATAGCTCCAACTAGTAAAAGCTTGGAGGACGAAAAATAGGGAAAACTTTTTAAATGTTAAAACGACGTTTATAACTTAATTGCTACGATTGCTCATTATTTATGCATTGCATCAAAACAAATGCAGTGTAATTTATTTAATTACAGTTAAATAAATTACCTGAAAGCTAAAGAATAGCGTTTGGTATAATGGAACTTATCAACATTAGGCTTTAAAAATAAATCCCATTAAATTATTTTCAACCGCTCTTCTTCTAAATCAATCTGATAAAGTTGTTGACGAATAATCTCTTCATTAATTTTTGGATCTTTATTTAACGCTGTTAGATACATTCGCTGGCTTTCTAAAAGTTCAACAAATACAGCTTTGGTTTTATCATTCACCCAACTATCATCTGCTGCTTTTGCCCTCTCTTCCCATTGTTTTAATATTTTTTCTATTCCAGCATGACCTTGCAGTTCGTTGTCGTATTTGTTTTTTAATACTTCGTAAACATGCTGTTTCAAGCCATTCTTCATTTTCCGTCTAGTTTCTTCTTCCTCTTCTTCATTAAAAACGCCATCAAAAAAATGAGTTTTGTTAATAAAGTACGGAAGCGTTAAACCTTGTACAAGCAACGTTAGTAAAATTGCCACAAAAGTGATAAACAATATCAAATCACGATGTGGAAATGCGACACCATCTAAGGAAACAGGAATTGACAAAGCAGCAGCCAATGACACTACACCACGCATGCCTGTCCATCCTAATAAAAGCGGCATCATCCATCTTCTCTTTGTAGATGAGGCATGAGGCCTAACACTTGGCCTAAATATAGTTGTAGCAACCATAGCCGCATAAGAACTGATCATTCTTGCAGCAACCAAAACCAAGGTAACCAAAACCCCATAACCTATGGCAGTACCCAATGGAATACCTTTAGAACGAATTCCATCAACAATTTCGGGTAACTCTAATCCAATAATTAAAAAGACGATACCGTTTAAAATAAATACAAAACTTTCCCAAACGCTATACCCCCTTATCCTACTCGCACTGTTTAAAAAGATAAGTCGCTTTGCCGACATGTATAAACCTCCACTAACTACTGCTAATACGCCAGAGCTGTGTACCTGTTCTGCTACCCAATATATAAAATAGGGTTCTATAAGTGTGAGTGCGATATCCGAAGGTGCGTCTGTTGGTAAACGCTTGTGCGCTTGTACAAATATCCAAGCAAGCAACAAACCAATTGCAACACCTCCTATTACCATCCAAAAAAAGCTTAACATAGCTTCTTGCCATACAAACTGACCAGTACCAACGGCTACTAATGCAAACCTGAATATAATTAAAGAAGAAGCATCATTGAGTAGGCTCTCTCCTTCCAAAATTGCAGATGTTGACCTTGGGATTTTCACAAATTTCATGATTGCCCCCGTACTTACGGCATCTGGCGGAGATACAATACCTCCCAATAAGAATCCTAAGGCAATAGTGAAACCAGGTAGGTAGTAGTTAGTAACCAACGCTACTGAAAGTGCTGTAAAAAAAACTACTAGGAAGGCAAAACTTCCAATTATACGCCACCATTTTTTCATCTCCTTAAAAGAAATAGCCCAAGAGGCTTCAAATAACAATGGAGGAAGAAATATAAAAAAAATTAAATCAGGGTCTATTCTTAGTATGGGTAATCCTGGTAAAAAGCTGATTACTAAACCGCCAACAACTAATAGAATTGGATAGGCAATTCTTATTTTGGTTGCCCACATGTTTAACAATACAATTATGGCCACCATAGCCAAAAGAAAAGGTAAGATGGTATGCATTTTTTTATTTATGAATAGCTAGCGATTTTAAATACTTCATAATAAGTTTAAAAAATGAAGTAGATTTTAACCATCTAAATTATAATAAAACAGCTAAGTAGCAAAGCTTTCTTAAACTTTAAGATGTGCAAGTAACGATTATTTCTTTTAGGTATATTTATTTACCAATAGCTCAAAATAAGGTTTCTGAAAAGTCCTTTAAAATAAAAAGTTCAGTGACTAATTATCAGCACTGAACTTTCTAAATTTAAGAAAAAACATTTTTCTATTTAGCTTTCAACTATTTCAGTTTTACATCTAAATAAACGGAGTGGCGGCCATAACTTTCATAAAATGGCTTAAATACTACATCATCAATAGTAAATTTTAATTCTTCTGGATTACCCTTAATGTCTTTACCAAGATCGTTAGCATCTAAAGTAACTTTGCGCCAATCTTTTCTCGCTGTAGGCTCCTGAGCTGCCAACAGTATAGGACCATAAAACAAACTAGCAATATTTTGCTGATCCATAACCGGATCTAAGTGAAATTGGAAAGGCATTTTAAGTTCTAGAATATCTCCATTTTTCCAATTACGGCTAATTTTGAGGTAAGAACCTGGCTTGGCATCTAACTTTTCTTCTTTACCGTTAATTTTAACGATAAACCCTTTCTTTGCCCAAGCAGGTACACGTACATTGATCTCAAATTTACCACTACCTTTAATAGTTAATTTCGTATGATCTTCTTTTGGGAAATTAGTAGTTTGCACTACGCTTACTTTGCGTTCAGTCCAACTTAATGTAGATGGGATGTACAAATTCACATAAAGTGCCTTGTTGTCTTTACTCTTAAAATAAATGGAGTTTTGTAATTTAGTACTACTTTCTATTGCTGTACCATTACAACAAGTAAAACCAGTCATATCTGCATTGCTAAATTGCTTCATAGCACCTGGTCTAAGTGGCACATGGTAGGTATTACCTGCAGTTTTTTCGGCTACAGATGCTAAAATATGATTGTATAAACCACGTTCGTAATAGTCCATTAACTCTGCACGTTGATCGAAAAGAAACAGGTCTCCAGTTAATTTTAACATATTATAGGTTCCACAGGTTTCATTTTGTCCTCCTTCTGAGAAGCCATTTTCATACAAAGTTGCAGGCTGACTGATAAAACACTCTGCATTTGCAGGATTACGAGCTCCAGCTATTCCACCAATGCTGTAGCTATAATCATTTACTATTTTATACCAAAAATTATCAGCTACCTTATAGTATTCTGGCTGATTAGATACCCGATAGGTTTCGATACTCCCCACCACCTGAGGAATGTGCTGGTTGGCATGTAATCCGCGAAAGTTATCTACATTTTTAGCCAATCCATGTGAATGTGCAGGATCGCCAAAAAAGACTTTAATGTTATCAAATAACTGAGCTGTTTTAAGGTAGTTTGAATCTCCGGTAATGCGATACATCCTAGCCATTGATTCGTTCATACCTCCAAACTCACCAGCAATGTAAGTGTTCCACATCTTAACTAAAGTTTCTTGTGGTAAATTGCTTAAACGAGCATATACCCAATCGCTCATGTTTGCTGCTACCTCTAATGCTTTTTTGTTACCCGTTACTTCGTAAACATCAATCAAACCAGCTAAAATTTTATGTAGGGTGTAATATGGTGCCCAAATTTGAGTTTTTTGCCCACCGTATTTAGCTCCTTGTTCTAACATAATAAACTGATCTGGCGGATAGGCACTGATAAAACCTTTTCCCCAGTTCCAATAGTCTCTACGGATCCCCGCTTCGCTTAAATCCGAGTCGTAAGCAGATTTACCAGGTCCAAATGGTACTGCTGTTGCATCTGATATATGGGTAGCCTCCCCTTTTTTCGGGTTGCCAGACAGTTTTGATAAGTCATATAGTGTATTGACCATATCATCCATTTTTTTGGCAAAATTAGCTTGAAGTGCTTTATCATATCCTGTGCCGGCATATGCTTGTGCAATTGCGGTAAGATAATGACCTGTTGCATGCCCTCTTAATTTGGTATCTTCTGTGTCCCAAACCCCCAATGCTTTTGCTCCCTGAGGTTGTTTTTGACCAAATGCATGGCGGAACATATATAAAAATGAATTCGGATCTGTTTTGGCCAGGGTATTGATAAACTTATCGCGATTTTCGATAAACTTTGTATGTTGCCCGCGATCATCATTATCTAATGTAACTTGGCTTAAATGAAACGTTGTTAACTTAGCAACTGGGGTGGTAGATTTGACGCCCTCTTTTACAATTACAACTGCTTTAGGTTGAAAATTAGTTCCAGATACACGCCCAGTAACGGTATAGCGCCCAGGTTTAAGTACAGCTGAATTGTCAATTGCAGACGGCCAGATTACTCGCACTTCTGGGCCTTTTATATCTTTCTGATATGTTCCTTTAAGGTAAGTTGGCAACCGTGGCAAATCTCCTACTGCAGTTTCTACTTCTACATCTGCTACACTAGTTAAATAAACATTATAAAGTTGTGCCTCTGTCGCTGCAAACTTTGGAAGATCATCTTCGCGTTTTGGAGTAGTATTTACCGTACTCTCATTTGAGCCCCTTACCGAATTATTATAGATACCAGCAATCTGCCTTCTATTTAAAGGAACACGATAAATCCTAAAATCATGGATCATTGCATTTAATGTAGGGTCGCTAGGCAGTAATGATTTGCCTATATACAGTTGGTTTTTTATTCCACCTTGTTGACCAAACACAGCCGTTAACTCTGCAGGAATTTCTTTCGTTTCGCCTACAGGTTTGCCATCTACATAGCTCATCATTGTTTTCGATGGCACATCGATTACTATTGTTAAATGCACCCATTTATTCAGTTCTACAGCTGCAGCAATTATACCATTTTTGTCGTTTTTTTCTGCCGTGATCGCAACTTGATATCCTTCTTGATTAACAGTACCCAATGGTGCTGCATAAAAATGTTTATTAGCATCTTTTCCAAAGTCAAAAAAACGTTGTCCAACTTGCTTCGAACGAAGATATACCCATCCAGAAATGCTCAACGACTCTAAATCTGTTAATGTTTCTGAGGGTAAGGTTAGAAAAGAATTGTTGTCTCCAGAAAGTGATAATACTTTTCCAAAACGACTGTCATTTACAAACTTTATATCAGTTCCCTGAAATTTTGCATGCAGATTGTTTCGAGACCAATCTTTAACATCCCCATTAAACACATATCGAGCAATCATTCCCGTTTCACCAATACCATCTAATATTTGATCGCCATTTTGTGCTTTGGCGGTGTATAAGCTACTCGTTAAAATAGCCAAGAACAAGGTAAAATGTAAGCAAATTTTGTAAGTTTTCATTCGTATATATTAATCTGGTTAGTAATTTTTTTTAATAATTAATACCTGCTGATTGTTCCGATAGATGGAAAAATTGCATGTAATTTTTTTTATCAAATCAATTGACCCATAAACTTAGGATTAATGGATTTTTAAAACTACTTAGAAACCACCTGTATTTATAGACCTATTTTAGCGAATATGCACATGATATTAACAGACATTACATTCTGAATGCTTTCATTAAACTATTAAGGAAGGCTAATTGCTGATATTCTTATTTACTAAGCATGAAATCAATAACAATCTTATTGAATGGAGCTGGTTGTTTTAAAGGAACATAATGGTCTCCATCTGGAAAGATGTAAAGTCTTGATTGATGAATAGATTGACTAATCAACTCGGTATGTTTTAGCTTTACTACATCTTTTTCGCCTGCCATTACCAGTACAGGTATTTTAATCGCCTTTAGTTGTTCAATACTAATATTGGGTTCTTGTAAAACCAAATTCGTTAGTCTTAATTCACTTGTATTTGCTTTCGAAGTTTTCATTAGGTCGGCTTTCCTTTTTTCGAATAGCTGAATGATTTCTTCGGCAATAGCTTCCTTTCCAGAAAAAAGATTTGCTCCAAAAATGGCAAGTTTATTTACTCTATCTGGATATTTAGATGCCATTATTAATCCAATGTTACCACCATCGCTCCATCCTAAAACATTGGCTTTTTTAACACCCAGTTTATCCATTACATGGATAATATCCTTTGCAAATAACTCGTAAGAATAAGGCATAACACTAAGATCTTTACTATTTCCTTGTCCTCTAGTATCAATGGCGATAACCTTAAACTTCTCGCTTAAATATTGCAGTTGCGCCCTAAATGAGGTCATTGATTCGTTATTGCCGTGAAGTAATATAAGCGGTTCACCTTTTCCATAGCTTTCAGAATAGATGGATCCACTATCCACCGCAATATGCTTTCCCAGATCGAAATTATTTCCAAATAGTAGCTTTTCGTGTTCTAATTTAAGATCTTTTGTTTCTTGATCGGTTATTGCCATTTCTACAACCTCTTTAATTGGCTTTTCCAACTTTCCTTTAATGCGATAAGCCTTTAAGTTAACATATAAATAAGAAGATTTTACGGGCATCCATTCAGATTCGCTCTTTTCTCTGAAATAGCTCTTTTTTAAAGGTGATGGATAAGATGCAATTAAGAAAGATGTTTTTGCAGTATCATTAGGTAAGATTTCTGTAGCTATCATCTGAAAACCGATAGCAATCTTCTTTTGTCCTACAAATCTTACTTGATAAGGTTCCAAATTAACACTTTGCCAATCTTGTGTTTTCTCGGTTTCGTAAATAATATCCTTGGTAGATAATAAACTGCCCGGTACATCATTAACCACGCTATAAAAATTAATCCGGTAAACTACCTTGGTGTAATTACTCCTACTCAGAAAAAAATTAATTTCCTTCAATACAATATTGTGATCTACATCAAGTATTGTTGCCTGCTCCCTTCCTTTGGCATCGCTTCTTGGAATACTTTTGTAAGCACGCGGAGTTAAATATACAGTAGCAGGTAATCTCCCATATTGTTCCATTTTCCCTTTTTGATAAGCGGTGATATTTACCTCATTTAACAAGGTAACATTGCTTGGAGAAAGTGTAATCACTAAATTTGATACCCGAAGATCTTTTAATGATTTTCTTACAGAATTGTATCCTATAGTAGTGAATACAACCGTATCTAAATCCGTAATCGAAGTCTCAGCTATTACAAAACTGAAATTCCCTAACGAATCTGCCACTGTACCAAAAGGCTTATTTTTAACCCCAACTGATGTATATGCTATTGGAAGGCTAGTTTTTTTATCACTAATGCTTCCTTTTATAATAATAGTTTGAGCATTGATGAGTAAAGAACTACAAATTAAAATCGGAAATAATATTTTTGAGCATGTTTTTAGTAGAACCATTTGTTTGCAGACAATTAAGGGATTATGTGCGAACACAAATATAGCAAAGCAAAAAACCTTCTGTTTATTGCCAGTTGTTAAAACATGTTAAAGCTGTTATCGGCTAAACTCACAGCCGCAACTACTAAACTCACAACAGCATTATTAATAAGTGAGATTAGTAATATTTTTGATCAAAATGGTCAATTTGTTGACGAAAACAAATATTATATTCGAGGATTATTAGCGTGAAAAATAATGCGTTTCAATTATAAAAAATATATTTTATTGGTAGTGTGTGCATTCGTGGGTTTCATTACTGCTAATGCAAGGCAGCTATTGAGTCCGCTTGTAGTTACGGGCACAGGTAATTATATAGACCAGCTAAAAGAGATAAAAAAGGGCAAAAACATTTATATTTATACCGCTAGTGGATTTGTGAATATTAGAACTGCACATGATTTCCCCTATTTGTACTATCGAACATATTTCAAAGAAGACGCTAAAAAAAATATTCCAGCATTTGAACACGACGTTGATGAGTCGGCTACCTTAAATAATGGAACACAAGTATACCTCGATCTTCAAAAAGAATATTGCATAGAAGTTTTAGATAAAAATACAGATACGATAGTAAATCTCTATACAATCAAAAGGTTAAAAGTTCTTCCTACAGTAGAATTAATGCTGGTTAATGCAAACCATCAAAAAGTTAAACCAATAAATGTATTAACCAATTATACAGGAAAAATTACCATTGATGCAGGCGAAACTATTAGGATAAGCCATAAAAAAAATTCTTATTTCCAGAATTTAGAAGTAGAATACACCTTAATTAATTTAAAGACCAAAAAAGTAGAACGTAAAATAAGTAATCAGGAGTTTGGTCAAGTGAAATTGATGGACAATACACCCTATCAACTAAGTTTCAACTATGTTTTACAGCCAGAAAATACAGGTAATTATTACATCGAAGTAAGACCATATTGGTATAAATCTATGTTTACCTACGCTGCTATTTTACTTGTAGTAGCTGTGTTGTGTATATTAGCAGTTACTTATAATTTTAAAAGGAAGATAAAAATTTCTAAAGGAGAACAACAAAAATTAGAACAAGCTGCAATCAGGCTACAATCGTTGCTCAATCCTCATTTTACTTTCAATGCCTTAAGTACCATACAAGGTTTAATGAATACGAATAGAATTGAGGAGGCGAACCACTATTTGGAAGAATTTAGCTCTTTATTAAGAAAAACATTGTCCAAAAGCCATCACATCTATAATAATTTAGATCAAGAATTAGAAATGATGCGAATGTATTTAGCTTTAGAAGCACTTAGATTTAACTTTGCCTGGAATATTGAAGTAGATGAGCCTATTAATCCATCGGATATTGAAATACCTACTTTACTATTGCAACCGATAATAGAAAATGCAATTAAACATGGGCTATCTAGATTAGGAGATAAAGGACAGTTATTAATAAGTTGCAAGCTAAACGGGCAAAATAATAACTTCATTATTTCGGTAAAAGATAATGGAACATGGGTAGATAAAAATGATAATGCAGGTTATGGTTTATCTTTAACTAAAGAAAGGATCCAAACCATTAACAAGCTAAAGACAGGTCAATCTATTGAGTTTACATTTGACACACAAATAGGAACAACTGCGATTTTAACCTTTAGAAATTGGATAAATTAAAATGATTACTGCACTACTTGTAGACGATGAACAGATTAACATTAACAATCTGCAGGCTTTATTGAGCCGCCATTGCCCAGAAATTGAGGTTGTAGGCATGGCCAATGATACCAACCATGCCGAAGAACTTATCCATATATTTAATCCAGACGTGGTTTTCTTAGATATAGAAATGCCAGGAAAGAATGGTTTTGAACTTTTAAAATCGTTAAATGCCCCTAAGTTTGAAGTTGTTTTTGTTACCGCCTATGATTCTTATGCAATTATGGCCATTAAGTTTTCTGCATTAGATTATCTTTTAAAACCAATAAATATTACTGAATTAAAAAATACAGTTAAAAGAATTGAACATTCTGTAAATGCAAAAAAACAAAATCTTAGATTAGATAATCTCCTTAATTTATTAGATAAAAAACAAATAGATGATAACCAGCGTATAGCATTACCCACCTTAAAGGAAACATTTTTGGTTCCAGTTAAAGATATTGTAAGATGCGAATCGTCAAATAATTATACCACATTTTATTTAACCAATGGCTTAGCACATTTAATTTCGAGACCATTATATGAGTATGATGAATTGTTAGTGCCATATGGTTTTATTCGTTGCCATCAATCACACTTGGTTAACAAAATACATGTTACAAGTTTACTAAATGAAGATTCAGGCTATTTAATCATAAGTTCTAGCAATTATAAAATACCCATTTCTAAACAACGAAAAAGTACCGTAAAGTTAAGTCTTAAAATGTAGTACAGTTAATTGATTTTATCCTAACATAGAATCGTGCACTACTACTTTTTCCCAAAATTGGCTATACTTTTTAATGGCATCTAAATGTATCGGATGGTTTTCGTAGATATTTATGGCTGCTATATCTTTAAATGTGGCAACCAAATTATAGCTGAATGAATTGTCAACAACATCACGTTGATTAGTAGATGCAGACTTACCATATTTCATCGATTTAACTACAGGTATCTTCTTTAACAATTCGAAGAATCCTGCAAAATCTTTAATATCCTTATCACTAAGATCTTTCTTGAGCCAAAACAATACATAATGTGTAATTTCTTCTGTTTGGTCTATTTGCCTAGCGTTAGCATCATTATTTAGCAATACAATTGAAGTTCCCAGTGCTGTAGTTGCTATAAACTTTCTTCTTTTCATAATAATTTGATAAAGGATGGTAATGTACAATAATACAAAATGTATTTAATCATTTACGATAGGGTTTTGCATCAATTATTTTGTATTTTAAGCCAACCAAATACAAATCTTTATGGAACAAAATTCGATGTTAACATTGTTTTTGCCAATTGCACTAGGCGTTATTATGCTTGGGCTCGGTTTAAGTTTGCGAGTTGATGATTTTAAACGGGTTGTACTTTATCCAAAAGCAGTATTTATAGGTTTATTATGCCAAATGATATTGCTTCCCTTAATCTGCTTTGGCTTAACTATTTTATTTCAACTTCCTCCAGCTCTTGCAGTTGGCTTAATGTTATTGTCAGCTTCTCCAGGTGGTGCAACAGCCAACCTTTATAGCCATTTGGCAAAAGGTGATGTGGCATTAAACATCTCATTAACTGCAGTTAATAGTGTACTTACCTTATTTACTTTACCATTTATTGTTAATTTTTCTATCGAATATTTTATGCAAAGTGGGCTCGTTATCCCGATGCAGTTTAAAAAGATAGTCGAAGTTTTTGCGATAGTACTAATTCCTGTAGGCATCGGTATGTTAATTAATTACCTATCCCCAAACGTTTCTAAAAAATTAGAAAAGCCAGTTAAAATAGTCTCTGCAATTTTCTTGGTATTAATTATTGTTGGAGCAATTGCTAAAGAAAAAGATCAATTTTTAGTCTATTTTGAGCAGGTTGGATTGGCATGTTTAGCCTTTAACGTATTCAGCATGGCTGTAGGTTATTTTGTGCCATTTCTATTAAAGGTGAATAAAAAACAATCAATAGCAATTGGGATGGAAATCGGTATTCATAACGGAACATTGGCTATCTATATAGCATTGAATGTAATAGGTAATAGTTTAATGAGTATCCCGCCTGCTGTTTATGGCCTAATCATGTTTTTTACTGCTGCAATTTTTGGTTATTTGGTAAGCAGAAAGAAATAATTTTTATCCATAAAAAAAGAGGCTTTAAAGCCTCTTTTTTACCTCGTATAATCTGGTTCTACAGAATTGAATTTATTTTCAAGGTCTTGTTTGTAGCCTTTAGCTTTATCAATCCATTCTGGTGCTTTCTCTTGGAAATCATCAACGATAGATCTTCCTGTAATTTCGTCCTTTTTAGTAATATATTTAATTGCTCCGTATACTGCGGCACCAATTAATGCTGTTTTTAATAATCCCATAGGTTCTGTTTTTTATTTCTAGGTGAACAGCTATTTCATATAAAAGTTTTTGTTTTTTTGGATTAATTTATTTTTTGATACACCTTTTTACTATTTCCTTTGGTCAGCATCATCCTGTTAGGCTCTGCATAATAACTTATAGCGGATTTTGATTTGGTATTAGGGTCCACGAAATAAAGTAATTTTCCTTCAGTATACCATTCTGCTTGCTGTACAGTACCTGGTTTCGCGCTATCTATAGTTACTCCATTAGTGCCACCAGCACTTTTCCCAGTCCATATTTGAGCAGAACCATTCTGGTTAAATTTAACAAAATAGTCTGTAGCAAAAGAAGAGTAGAACTGTCCGCTTCCACTACTAATTACTTCAGTATATCTCCAAGTTCCTATTAAGATTTGATTTCTACTTTTATTAATAGTTAAGCCAGTAGTCGCATTTGATGCTTTGCTTGCAACTTCCTTTTTCATTAAAAGTTTAACCACTTGATTATTTTGTTCAGGTACCGCAAAAGCGAAATTGAGGTATTCTCCTTTTCTATCTGCTTCAAAGTTGTAGGTTTTACCAGTGTCATCTTCAGTGATTTTACCAGTACAGGTTAGGCCTTTAATAGTTCCGTTGATTTTAGCCTGCTGCCCATTCATTACAAAATTCCCACTTACATTTTCACCCTTAGTAAGTAAAGTTATTGCCATTAATGTTCCATTGATAGTTACGGAATAGTTTCCATCAAAAGTACTGGATTGTATTTTAGATGGTATTTTTTTATTTACAGGTGTAACAACAGTTTTTTTTGTTGAGGCAGGAGTTAATTTTTTAGGTTTAACAACATTTGCCGAGGGTTTTTGTGGTATTTCACTTTCGTTAATTGTACATCCGATTACAGAAAGTATGGCGATATAGAAAGGAATGATCATCATTTCACTCTTCATTTAATTGACTTTAATTCATCAAAAATCAATTATATAATTTGTTTTACCTATCCCCTTTTGGGTGATTATTACTATAGTATGCTCAAACAATACGGATTGATAGGCTGTTTTTTATTCTTATTGTGTTATATTACCATAATCAATTTATTGTTCACTTAAATTTTTACATGATGTTAAACATTTTAAAAAGAGTACTTATTGTTGCTGCCTTACCTTTTTTAGCCAGTTGCGGTAATGCTGAAAAGAAAAAAGATACTGCAAACGCAATAGATTCTAATGCTAAAAAAGAATGTTATGTAGCTATAGATGGCGCTGATACAGCTTATTTAGATTTACGAGTAGCTGAGATAAAAGTTGATGGAGATTTATTAATTAAATATGCTGATAAAGCACATAATAAAGGTACTGTATCTGGTAAGTTTAGTGGAGATACACTATTTGTTGATTATACTTTTACTGTTGGAGAAGCTAAAACACCTATTTATAAAAATCCGTTAGCATTTCTAAAAAAGGATAAACAGTTGATCTTAGGAGTTGGTGTTATAGAAACAGCTTATGGCAGATCTTATTTCGTAAAAGATAAACCCATCAATTTCGAAAGAGGAAAATTTGTATTTGAGTTAGGCAATTGCAAAGACAATTAAAGGGTACCCATCCAACTTTTCATAAGCCAATGATAGCTAACCAAAAGACTACCTTACAATTTAATCTTTTGGTTAGCTAATTAACTCAAGGGTTTTGTAGAATGTAAAATTTAGAGTTTAACATCCATGTTCAACCAATTTTTGAGTTCTTCTCTGTCACTAAGCCCTTGGTGCATATAACTTCCAATAATACCACATGGATGAAAAGTCTTATGGTTTGCCCTATTGTTATTCCAAGTTGTATAAACTAAAGAAACAACTGCTATATATAAAATTCCACTTTGCAAATTGCATTCGAAAGTTTGTGCCCTACTCATACCCTGTCCTTTAACAATTGGGTCTAGATCCATCTTTTTTGTGGTCCATAAACCATTTCTTAAACAGAACATGCCTATTGTAAACTGAATTTGGCAATCATTGAACAATTTTGGAAATTTGACATTGGTAGATACATCAAACTTGGCCAATTCGATTTTAATGCTTGAATTTGTAACGTTTAAACTAGGTTTAATGAGTAGATATCGATTTAGCAAAGAATTCAGATTAAAATCAAAATCATTTAACCTGCTAAAACTTTGTTCGTTAAACTGATAACTATCTGGTGATACCAAGTGCTGGTTGATGATGATCGATATGGCAGAATTCATTCTATTTACCATTGAACCATCGTAAAAACCCATAACTGGTTCCCTAAAAGCTATTCTAATATGCTTAGCTAAGGGACTAATAATTTTACCAAATCTTGAAGCAGTTCTCTTTGTAGCGGCGGTTTGTTTAACATTCCCCTTACCAGGGTTCTGTTGTACTACAGTTACTGCACCATTTTTCCTAAAGCTAACATTCCCAATGCTACCTTTAAAGTTTTTTCCATCGTATATAGCCATTTTAATGCTTATCTTCTATTATGCTATCCAATAGGGAAGATTGGGGTTTGCATTACTGATCAAATACAGCTTATTAATTGAGCTATGCTATTAAAGTTACGACTAATCTCTAATAAAACCAAGTCTAGTCCGCATTTCTTTGGTAAAAGGCGGACTAGAGGCGGACTAGGTGCGGTTTAGGTTGAGCTCAATCGGGAATAGGTAATAATGTACGGATACAGTAGAAATGGATGATGACTAAGGTAATCAGTGCTGAAGTTTTAAAATGAAGAAATAAATCGATAGTTATAGCAATCATAAAAGTTAAAATTAGTTAAAGCCATAAGCGCTATACTCTATTTTATAAAAAAACATTTAGCTTGGTTTAATGAAAATCAACTACTGCATCTTGTTGCTGTTCGTGCTGCTAACTTGTATAACGGTAACCGCACAACAACGCTTTAATGGAAGTTTTGAAAGACTGGACTCAAACGGTAATCCAATAAATTGGGACTTAACTTATTACCAACAGAACAAGTTTGACATCAAAGTAGATAGCCTAGTTAAAAGGCAAGGCAAATATGCAATTTCGATTTCCGCTAATCCTAACGGACAAAGTAGTGCCATACGTTATTCATTAGACAAAAAATATGTAGGTAGAAGTTTAAAATTAATCGCAAGTATTAAAACAGAGGAGGTAACCGATGGTTTTGCAGGGATATGGATTCGTGTGGATGGTGAAAATGATCAGTTGGAAGTAGACATGATGGAAAAACAAGATTTGAAAGGCACGAATGACTGGAAAGATTACCTGATCGAAGTACCTTACGATGAAGGAAATGCCAAATCCATTCATATTGGAGCTTTATTGTTTGGTAAGGGAAAGATGTGGGTGGATGACATGAGGCTTTATATGGATAACATTCCAATAGATCAGGTCAAAGAAGCCACCTTTCCAGCTTCCTTTGACATGAGCTATGAGCGATCTTCCAAAATAGACACCCTTCTAAATACCTCTTTAAACCTTAAGAAATTAACCTTATTAGGGCAGTATTGGGGTTTTCTAAAATACCATCATCCTGCGGTAGCAAAAGGAAATTACAATTGGGATGCAGAACTATTTAAGATTATACCTTTGGTTACAAAAGCAGCCAATGATAAAGAATTTTCGACGGTATTAGAAAAATGGGTTGATAATTTAGGAATGGTACCCAAATGCAAGGACTGTAAAATGAGCTATAAGTCAGATTCGATTAGCCAAAGACCAGATTATGGCAACTTATTTAAAAATAATGTTTTTAGTACTACATTAAAGCAGAAGCTAAAGTTTATACTTAATAACAACAACCCAACAAATTATTATGTAAGTTTTCAAGGAAGAAGTGTTCCACGGTTTGATCATGAAAAGAATTACGACCATACCCTCTATCCTGATGCTGGCATTAGACTACTTGCCTTATATAGGTATTGGAATATTATTCAATATTTCTCTCCCAATAGGTACCTGATCACTGAAGATTGGAACGAAGTCTTACCAGCCCTACTTCCAGAATTTATGCAAGCAGAAAACAAAACTAAGTATGCCAATGCGATGGTTAAGCTCGTAAGTGCTATTCACGATTCGCATGGTTTTATCACCAGCGAGGCCCACTCCGATTTTCTTGGCAAATACAGACTTCCATTTCAAATTAAATATATTGAAGATCAAGTGGTCGTAACAGGTTTTTATAACGATAGCAACCAAGTAAAAGAGCACATCAAAATTGGGGACATCCTAGCAGGCATTAATGGTGAAAAAGTTACTGATCTTATTCAGAAATTTACACCCTATGCTTCGGCTTCTAATCCGGAGACCATAGGGAGAGAAATATGTAGCAATTACTTAACAAGAAGTAACAACCCCAATTTTAAACTAGAAATTATAAGAGATGGCAAAAGCATGTTGATTGATCAGCAAGCTGTAGACAATAGCAAAGTAGATGCCTATGCTTACGAATATGGTGCATTAAAAAAAGGCTATAAGCTCTTAAGTCCCCAGATCGGTTATATCGTTTGCAATGGATTTAGGGTGTCGGATTTAGATAGTATTCGAATGCAATTGGGAAATACAAAAGGAATTATTGTAGATATGAGAAGTTATCCCATCGACGAAATGTACGATACTTTGGGCAGTTATTTTAAATCAGACTCCAGTACTTTTGTAAAGTTCACTAACGGTTCCGTACAATATCCCGGTCTGTTTACTTATTCGCCATTAACGGGATCTGGGCAGAAGAATGAAGACTATTACAAAGGTAAAGTAGTGGTTTTGGTAAATGAAATGACACAAAGTAATGCGGAATTTGTAACCATGGCCTTTCAATCTGCCCATCGAACTACCGTTATTGGAAGTGCAACTGCTGGTGCAGATGGTTCGGTTACTTCTATTACCTTACCAGGCAGGTTTAAAACATCCTTTACGGGAATTGGGGTTCATTATCCAGACGGCACCAATGCACAGCGGGTAGGGGTTAAAATTGACCATGTGGTTAAACCTACCATCCATGGAATTAAAAATGGCATTGATGAGGTTTTAGAAAAGGCAAAAGCACTGATTTTAGAAGACTAACTCGATAGGTATCGTACTAAAAGCCTCACCCTTCTGAAGCAGGAATAAAGCGGGTAAAACCAGATTTGAAGGTCTTGACGTTTATAACTAGCCTCTTTCAAGAGATAGATGCTGTAAATCCTTTTTTAGTTAAAAAGTTAATAACTCATTAAAGGTTAATAAGTTCTGTAAACTTAAATTTCTTTTATAGGTTACCTCTATACATCAAAAACATGAATTATGAAAAAGTGTATTTATGTAGTAGAAGACAATATAAACCTACGTGAGGTTTTAGAATTCTTATTGGTTGAGGAAAAGTATCAGGTAAAAACTTGCCCAAGTATTAAAGATTTTTGGTTGCAAATGCAGCATCATCTCCCAGATATGGTAGTTCTTGATGTTTTATTGCCAGATGGAAATGGATTAGATATTTGCACCAAGTTAAAACAAAGTGCAAAAACACATAACATTCCAGTAATGTTAATGTCTGCAAATAACTATTTGAATAAAATAAAATCGAAATGCAGTGCAGAAGCTTTTATAAATAAACCTTTTGATGTTAATGATTTTATTAAGAGAATAGAAAAATTTGCGCCTAATTACAAAGCTGTTTAAAGTGAGGAGATATTAATGAAGTTAACTGATTATTAACAATTTATGGAACAGATATTGCATAATGTAATTTGAAATTAAATAATTGATTATTAAGTTTAATTTTTCTCTTTTAAGATAATCTACTTCTAAAAATTTATTGAGGTGTTTGTGTTGCGATAACTACCTCTAAATCTACAAATTTATGAACAGTCAGAAAATAGCAGAAGAATTAATAACCGCAAATCATAAACTATCTGTCCAGAATATGGAAATAGCTTTACGTGCTGCTGAGCTAATATTGGCAAATGAAGAGCTTAAGTTTCAATTTACAGAAAAAGAAAATCGGGCTTTTGAGTTAGTAATAGCCAATAAAAAGCTAATTGATCAGAATGAGGAGAAGGAAAACAGCGCTAAAGAATTATTAGTTGCTAATACAGAACTTGCTTTTCAAAATGAGGAGAAAGAAAAACGTGTAAACGAATTGGCTGCAGCAATTTTAGCATTGGCTGTACAAGATAAAGAGAAAGAAAAGAGCGCATTAGAATTAATAGCTATAAATACAGAATTAAAAAAAGCCGAAGCGTATCAAAAAGAGTACATCAAAGTATTGGAAGAAATGATCCATGTAATTTCTCATGAAGTTAGACATCCTATCTGCCAAATCATTGGAGTTTCCAATTTAGTATGTAAAAAGAGTTCAAAAGACGAAATTAATACAGTAATCGGTTTTATTAAAAAGTCTGCTAATTCGTTAGATCTACTTACCTCAGATTTATCTAAATTGATAAGTAAGTTAAAGAATAAGGGATTAGCCGGCAAAATGAATACTCAAAATTCATCTATAACGCTAAATTAAAAATTTCTTAAACGAAGTATGCCAATTTTTGGATAAGATGATATGCTACTACTCCATTCTTACCTACTAAAATCCAAATCAAAAAAATCTAATTTCAATTAATTTCACTGATAATGAGGGAGTAAAATCAATTTATCAATATTTTATTGCAAATTATTGGACTAATAAATATTAATTTCTATATTTGCACCTCCTTAAACAAAAGGAATTGATTCCGTAGCTCAGCTGGTAGAGCATTACACTTTTAATGTAGTGGTCCTGGGTTCGAATCCCAGCGGGATCACAGAAGTTCTAAAACCTTTCAGAAATGAAAGGTTTTTTTGGTTAATAGCCCTCCCGATGGGGTTCGAACAGAAGCGCTGGCCTGGGTTCGATTTGCAAAAGGCTCAGGGTTAAGTGCGGGACTTGTGGGGCTGAGCCAATCCCAGCGGGATCACACCAAAGACTATCAAAATGTATAAAACCCTGCAATCGCACGATTAGCAGGGTTTTTGCTTTTAGGGAATTGCCAAAAATCGCACGGATTCACAAAACTTTGGTGAGTGATTCGGTGAGTAAGGCAAATTGGTTAAAGTTGACTCACCGAATGACATATAACCATCTATTGAACAGGTTGTTATAAACTGAACATCTTGTATCTTTTTAGAAGCAAAGCTATGTTTGCATCATCGTTATCTATTGTTTTTTAACGGTGATGCAGCTCTCGAACCGAATTCGGTTCTCGGGTTGTTTAACTAAAATCGAGAGATGATGAAGACCAATTTTAGCCTGCTTTTCTATCTGAAAAAGCAAAAGAACTATGTAAGTGGAAATGTGCCGATCTACATGAGGATTACCGTTGAGGGAAATCGTGCAGAGATGGCCACCAATCGGGACTGCGACCCCAAACGATGGAACGCCAAGGGTGGCAGAGCCATCGGCTCAAAAGAAGAGATCAAGGTATTGAATACCCATCTTGACCAATTACAGAATGCCGTCTACATTAAAACTTACCGGAAGAGCCAAAAGTTATCTAACCGGCCTCGCCAAAAATAGAACCTTTTAATTATGATTTGCAACCTAATAACAAAATCACAAGGTTGGATAATAATATCACAGACAAAACTTTAAATATATTAGCAAATCAGAGATTCACGTCAAAATTATGCGAACCTATTTAGGCAGATTGCTCTTGTTAAGGAAGTTCTTTATATTCATATTTACATCAAATTTTAACTAACCTACTAGTTGGGCACATAGCCTTTTTGAAATCCTTTATGAAATACCTTTTTTCCCCTATCCTCTTTTTTCTTTTACTGAAGAACTTCGCCTTTGCTCAACAGATTTATTCCCAAGCTTATGGAAACCCTAAAGATCCAGCAATAATTTTTGTTCACGGCGGACCACGGGGAAATGCAACCTTATTTGAAGGCACTACTGCGTCTTTATTGGCTGAAAAAGGATTTTATGTTATTGTCTACGATCGCAGAGGCGAGGGAAGATCACAAAATACCGCTGCAAGTATGACTTTTACGGAGGCATTTGCAGATATGGATAAACTAATCGAAAAGTATAAAGTAAAAAAGGTCTCTATTATAGGACATAGTTTTGGCGGCCTTGTCTCTACCTTGTATACACATGCTCGACCACAAAACGTGGAACGATTGATATTGGTTGGTGCACTATTCTCACAACAAGAAACATATGACCATATTTTAAAAAGCACCGCTAAAATAGCCGTAGAAAAAGGTGATACCGAATCATTGCAGAATATTTCTGCAATTGATAAACTAGATCGTAGCAGCGCAGACTATCGCAAAAAATGCTATGAGGTTGCTAGCAAATATGGATATTTCGATATGCCCTCGCCTACCCCTGAATCTCAACAACTTAGATTACGCTATCAAAACAGCGAATTTGGCAAAAATAATATCCGCAATGACCAAGCTCCATTGCTGTTTTATAAAAATGAGAAAAAAGTTAACATCGACACCAAACCATTGCTAATACCTATCAAAAAAATGAAGGTAAAAATCTTTGGTATCTATGGTAAAGATGACGGGATATTTTCTAGTAAACAGATTAGTGATTTGATACTAATTACTGGCAGCAAACATTTCGATTTGATAGAGAACTGCTCACATTACCCTTTTGTAGACCAGCAAAAGCTTTTTATTGCTGATATCGTGAAATTTATGCATGCGAGCTAGCGGAGTCCAAAATTTTGATACCATTCATCCTGATTATTTTAAAATCAAGCATTTGAAAAAGCTAGTAACATTTTCATTTTTATGTGTACTCTTTACTTGCAATGTTTTTGCGCAGCGTACTAAAAACCCTAAGCAGGATGATTATTTGTTCTTCCTACATAATAGATTTACCGAAGAAATGCCTTTACAGGCAGCACATCCAGAATACGGCAAATCACAATATTCTGAAATTATAGCTGCCTTTAACAGCGCAGGTTTTAAAGTGCTTAGTGAAAAGAGACCCATCGGTACTGACATTAGGGTTTATGCAAAGAAAATTATAATTCAGATAGATAGTTTATTGCAGTTGGGTGTACCTGCTAACCATATTACTGTAGTTGGCATATCAAAAGGAGGATACATTGCACAAATGACATCAACTTTGTTAGCAAATCCTGATGTTAACTTTGTGTTTATCGGCAGTTATCGCAATCAGGATTTAACTAAGATGCCTGATATTGACTTTTGCGGAAACATATTGAATATTTATGAGAAGTCTGACGAGTTTGGAGTTTCAGCGATTGCTAGAAAAGAATCCTCCAAATTAAAGGTGAAACGTTTCAAAGAAATAGAATTAAATACTGGTTTAAAGCATGGATTCTTGTTTCGCCCACTTAAAGAATGGATCGTACCTGTAACAATGTGGGCTAATCGAAAATATGATCTTCTCTTATCCGAACAATAAAATGTTGTTAAATTTAGTTTGCACGTCGTCAGATAAACTTTTGCTACCACCGTTACGCTGCTAACAGTGTTCCTATTTAAAGCGTATCAAAAACGATGGGACATACCAATATCAGGACAACGCAGCACTATGCTAAGATCTTGGATATTAAAGTGAGTGAAGATATGGCGTTACTTAAGAAGAAGTTCACGACTTTTTGAGAAGTTAGGCAATATTAATTGATGGTTACGTCTTTATATATGAGAGCGTTAATTTAGATTAAGCTGGAATGGTCGGAGATCATTCCAGCTTTTCTTGGAATAACTTTATTTCACTTTTATAATTCGTCTCTTTAATTTCTCAGGAATATTTGTCCATGTAGTTTCGTTACTTAATATGAGCCTATAACCGCACTCATTACTCACTACGTAAACTATGTGTCTGTACCAATCAAGATAAGTCCATTCTCTTGGTTTTGGAGAAAAAAGGAAAAGTCCGTTTGCATCCCAGTGTACTTCTGTAGCTGTTCTGTAAATGAGATCAAAACGGGCTGATGAAGGTTTTATGTAGAGCCTTTCCTGGATGTCTATTCCAATCTCTGATATTTGGTCAATTTTCATAAATCGAGCTAAATTTCATAAGTACAAAAACTTAGAGGTCATTTTTTTTTAAAGCAATCCCCTTGCTTCCATTTCCGAAACCGTAAAGAACATTTTTTCGGATAACATATTTAGTGGAATCTGTAGTTAGATAATATTCCTTATTAGACTCAACAAACTTTCCTTCAAGAAATTCTAATGATGCGCCAGGATCTAGTTGTTCACTCATACTAAAGGTACCTTCTGATTTCCAATGTACTATCTCATATATCCTATTGTTATATTTGAATTCCCAACTTTCAAGTCGAGCTCTCTGATACCTACTAATTTCTGCACTAAAAAGAAAATTTATGATGAATGCTGAAATCACTGCATTAATCAAAAAAAATTTCGAATACTGTTTTTTGAGGAAAAATAGAATTCCTGCGATAGTAAGATTTATTACAATCACAAATGGAATTAGCAAAATTATGCCAATTGATACACTGGGATCGGGATTCATTGCTCTCACCCAGAACCATATAATGCAGAAGTCGATAATGACAAGTAATAATATTTTGGTCAAAAATTTCATTTGAATATTTAAGAGTTGTAATAAAACTACTATTTGCTATTATTCCTATCTAGATAATCCTCAAATACCTTTCTAATTATTAAATCAATATTTGTTCTGTCTGCACCATCCCAGTACCATTGCACCTCTGATTCGTTGAGGTCATCTTTCGCAAAGTATAGCAGATAGAAGTCCATATATTGTTGCTCCATATCTAAGGCTATGCAAATGTCTTTGATTTCTCTTAAAGTCGAAAGGTAATTGGACGGTTCGTTTAGTGCAACCGAAATGATGTAATAGATATAATTTCTAATCATCAATGACCTATCCTCATAATCGAGATCCAGATCAGCCAAAACTTTATCTAGTAGTCTTTGAAGTTCAAACTGATGGTAAGGTCTGGTGATCCCAGCAAGAATATATAGATTATCAGACTCGTAGCCTGCTTGGATCATTTCTAAAGCCCACTCCACCCACATTTCATCGACATCTTCGTTAAAGGCCTTTTTCATCAAGACCCTATAAGTCGAAATAACTTTATGCTGAAAATTAATCATAAGTTACGTTGCTAATAATGATAAACTCTTGTTCGTTGGTATGTTCGTTTATGATGCTTCCGTTAATGCTCACTGAATAATATTGCTGTAATGGTTTAAAGGTTTCATTTTTAATGAATGGTGTTAAAATCAAAATATCGCTACTAAACATCCTCCCTTTAATTGATTGAGTGAGCTTGACCTTAAGTTTTTCACCACCACGGTCGGAAAGAATTTCACCGAACAGATTACCTTGGTTCCAATCACTTGGTTCGAGTACAATTATTCTTACGGTACATCTATCCATTTGGCTTCCTTTTATCAAACTTCTTTTCAACAGACATACTTAGATTATATTTTAAGCAACCTATTAACTTTACACCACTTAGGATCGAAGTCAATTGCGTAGGTGAAAGTTACCAATCTGTTTTCTGCCAGCCTAACATTTCTTAAAAATTGCTCGATAGCTTCATTCTCTTCCGAATAACATTGGATTTCCATTCCTCTTTCTGCTACGAGCCTAGAAACCAAGTGGCAAACGCATATTCCCTTTAATTCATCCGAAAAAAAATCCTCAATTGTGCCCATATCCAAATCTGGGTTATCCTCGGCAACTTGATCAGTGAGGTCAATACTTATCTTGGTATGATAAGGGCAAAATTCCTTGAAATCATATTTTTTATAAGCCTTGTCAACCCAGCCTGTTCCTAGTTCACCGTTTGCCATGGTTAACTTAAGCAGAGTAAACGAATGTTTGGGATATACATTATCTGAATTTTTTACCTTTTCCCAATCTACAAGCGGGGGTTCGTTTCCAAATAATTTCTTTAAAAAATTCAACTTGTTAGGGGTTTATGATTAGTTAGTTGCCGTATTTAATGCTTTATCTCCTTTAATCTGCTTGCAAAGCAGTAGTACTATCCAATCAAGTTCGCTTTGCTCGCACCCATATTCACTGATGTGACCATAAGTGTCGTATGGTGAAAGATTAAATCCCTCCTCGATATCATTGTAATAAACTACTGCATTACCGAAGATTGCGACCACCCAAAATCCTCCGCCCTCGCTTCCATATTCCATTTCCTGCCATTTCTGGGGTGGAATTTTAATCAGCTTCCAGAAATTCAATGGCTCACCATCGAGTTTTGATTCTCCCCTTGGATGCGCTGAAAAGCTAAATGATTTTCGGGGTTTAAAATAACTTCCTCTCATAAGAAATTGTTTGCTTATACTAAAATAGAATTATATAAAATAATTTTATTCAACATTCATAGATATAAAAATAGTAACTCGTCCTTAATAATTATTAGCGAAATTGAAAGAATTTAATGATTAGGAAGATTGGACGTTTAGCAAGTTTTTTGCTTTTAGGTAAAACACTAAAATATGTGCTATATGGTTTCAGTCAAGTTAAGATGAATTATTCAGCTTACAAAATATTAAGTAAATTTCTATAATTCTTTCCTATAGGTAATTTTTGATCAGCTACTTCGATTTCCCTTTTTCCTATCAATGTTATCCTTGCTACATTAACCAAGAAAGAGCGGTGGATCCTTAAAAACTCTTTTGAAGGCAAAAGTTCATCCAAATGTTTCATTGTCATGTGCGTCATGAAATTCCCATTCATGGTATAGAGGATAATATAGTCTTTAATCGACTGCGCATATAAGATATCGGTATGCTCCAACTTTATAAATCTACCATTTACCTTAAAAAATGTATGTATTCTTTCAGTTTCGGGTTGGACGTATAGTTTTAAAAAACGTTGAATACTTATCAAAAAACGATCAAATGTAATCGGTTTCAACAGGTAGTCTACTGCAGGCAATTCATAACTTGAAGCAGCATACTCTGGAAAAGCGGTTGTAAAAATAACTGCAGGCGGGGATTTAAGGGTTCTTATAAAATCCATCCCATTCATCACTGGCATCTGAATGTCGAGCAATAATAGATCAACCTGCTCTCTATGAATTAGCTCAAACGCATCGACAGCATTACCGCATTTTCCAATAAGTGTCAGCTCTGGTATTTTTTCGATGTGCTCCGCAATGATCTGCTGGGCTAACGGTTCGTCTTCAACGATTACACATCTGATCATTCGCTATCCAATTTTAACGTTAAACATATTGTATAGATATCAGGTTCATTGTTAATGATAAGGGTATGCCGACCAGGATAAAGAAGATCAAGTCTTTTTTGTACATTTTTAAGTCCAATTCCAGGAACTCCTGCATTTTCACTACTTACAGATTTACTGTTGCTTACTTCTAGCGAGAACTCATCGCCAATCTGGCTCAGTATAACAAGTACGAAACCCTCATTCAGCTCTTCACTTATCCCATGTTTGAAAGTATTTTCTACAAACGGTAATAAAAGCAATGGTGCAATAACCGAAGTTTGTTTAATTCCCTGCACTTCGAAATCAATTTTTATGCGCCGGGAATATCGGATGGCTTCAACTGCTATATAATTCCTTAAAAAATCACTTTCTTTTTGCAAGGGAACTATCGGCTCTGCCGCAATATATAGCATGTAACGCATAATGTCGGCATGTTTGGCAACTAACGGTGCAGCCCTATCCGACTTCTGCAACGTGAGCGCATAAATATTATTAAGTGTATTGAAAAAAAAGTGCGGTTGTATCTGGGTCTTTAAGTAGTCTCGCTCTGCAATGAGTTGCAATTCTGCCAGATGGGAAATATGCCTGTCTTGTTTAGCGGATCGGATGAAATAGGCAAGTGCGGTAAGTACCAGAAACTCCCTAATCATATAAATAATACTGAAACGCATTAGGGCGTTACTATGATACCATTTGGTGGCATTGATGATCATCTGATCAGGAAGAAAGCGTAATTTGGAGACCAGCAAGTAACTATAAAGAGTATATAAATTCAATAGTACGAGAAAAACAGGTAGCGCAAGCAGGAATACTAGGTATTTTTTTTGGAGTAAATAGCGCTGGATTAAAATCTTATAGAAGAATAATCCAGACAACAAGCCCTTAATGCCATATAAAAACATTTCTGGAAAATCCTTAAAAGCTAGAGATAATGACCTGTTTTCCATTAAATTATACTCTAATGCACTAAAAATCGAAAATAGCAGGTAATAAGTTATGAAAAAGATAATTTCTAACTGATTGTATTTATCGCTAATAAAGCGTTTTACAGACATAATGCACAAGATAAGCTCAAATTTTTAATTCCTAAAAACACATAGCCTTTTTTCGACGAAGGAAACGTTTTTTTCGACCAGAGGAATTCCTTCGCCTTGGTCTAAATTTTTTCATCACTGGTCTAAAAGTCAAAAAAATTAGATTTCGACCTACTATGTTTGTTGGAAATAAATTACGAGTTATATGAAAAAAATAATCCCATTGCTTTTGCTGTCGCTATCCGTATACACCTCTTCTTTCAGTCAGCAAGCAGAATTGATCATTAGCCAAGTAAGGGCTAAGCAAAAGTTGATTTCCACGGTATCCTATCAAATTAACCGTACAGATACCTTAGGAGCATACATCAGACACATGAAGGGTAAAGTCTTGATCGAAAGAAATAACACCGATACGATATTTGGATTTAAGTTCTGGGCAAAAAAGACGAACGATCCTATAGAAAAAATCTATGATGGACATATAGCTTACGTCTTGGATACTGCGTCAAAAACCTATGAGATATCGACCACTCCATCTGGTTTTCATAACCTACTGAATGGTGGTGGGGGGCATATGGTTGTCCCTGACCTTTTGAACCTTAAAATTGAAGGAATGAGCGGTGTATCATTAGTAGAGGATAGGAATACATATCTTTTAACTTTCAAATATCCTAACATTGACCAATATAATATCACCGATAAATTTAAGGCCATTAGGATAGACAAGAAGACTATGCTCCCACTCTCGGTGAGGGAGCACCAAGAATCGTTGGGAAGGATACAGGATCTTTACTATGAAATAAGCAACACAATTGTGAATGCAAAAAATAACAATTATAATTTCTCTGAACCAGCGTTTTTAAAGAACTACAGACATATAGTTCCAGTAAGGAAACCTAGTCCGATATTAAGCTTTTTAGGCAACGCTTTACCCGATTTCACAGTACAGACCTTTATAAATGGAGACAAACAGGTGTCAACTTCTGACTTCAAGGATAGCATTGTTCTGTTAGATTTTTGGGAAGTTTGGTGTGGCCCCTGTATAGAGTCAATGCCGAAGATTGAAGAATTGTACCAGAAGTATAAGAACAAAGGACTACGGGTATATGGTATTGTAAATGATCCCATAAACATCAAATCCTCGAAAGAGTTGGTTTCAACAAAAGGGTTTACCTTACCAATGCTTATGGGAAGTGAGCAGTTGAGAAACTTGCTTAAAATAACAGGCATACCGCTTTACGTACTTATAGATAAATCTGGAAAAGTTGCCTTTATAAGTGAAGGCTATTCAGCAGACATTGAAGCTAATGTTATAAAAGCGTTAGGTAAATAAAGATACTATCAGTTGATGTCTATAAAACAAATAATAATTTGCAAATTTTTCATAGAATCTCTTATATTTATATTACAGCATTTGCAGCTAAAACGTATGTAAAAAAGGTGAGTGATTCGGTGAGTACTAAATCCAAAACCTCCCACATATTAAATAAACGCAGGAAATTAGGCCATGTTCGAATCCCAGCGGGATCACAGAAGTTTTAAAACCTTTCAGAAATGAAAGGTTTTTTTGGTTAATAGCCCTCCCGATGGGATTCGAACAGAAGCGCTGGCCTGGGTTCGATTTGCAAAAGGCTCAGGGTTAAGTGCGGGATTTGTGGGGCTGAGCCAATCCCATCGGGATTACTTAAGGAGACGATCAAATTTGATTGTCTCCTTTTTTATTTTCACCAATCATCTGTTGTTCAGCAGTTTGATTCTAAGTTTTAAAAGATTGATTTGGTTCTACATTTAGCACCTAAATAGTAACCATTTTGCATATTAGCGATTAGGAAAACACCAACGTATCCAAGTTATAATTGAATGTTCGAAATCCCCTTCCTATTGTTAGTCATAATAGGCATGTTGCGCACTTGATCAACATCGCTATCCATTTTTAAGTATCACCTTCAGTTTCTCTTACATTTCCTTTTGTGTCTTAAACTTTCCCGATTCCCAGCCTCCTAACGAATCCCCGTCAACCTTAAAGTATTTTTCCGAATTGCTTTTGGCTGAGGCCATTGTTGTGCCGGTATGCTTTCAATTTCCAAGGTAGAGAATTCATCTCCAGCTTGTTGGGTAGATATCCCAAAAAACTGATTATTTGAGGTAAGGATTTAATCTGGGGCACGTTTCTATTTTTTCCAGTTTGTAATGCAATCTTCCGTGACCCCACAAATCTTCGCTAAGTCTTTCTGAAGTAGTTTCAGCTCCAATCGTTTCTTTCTTATGTGGTCCCTAAGGGTGATGGGGTTTTCCGGTTTTGCTCTCAAAACGCGAACAAGGCAACGCATGTATGTCGTTTTGCATGAAGCTGTTTCAATGCAGAGAAGCTATTCTAGATTCAATAAAATTACAAATAAATCGCTTGAAACGTTGCGTTAGCAAGTTTTTCTACTAAGCTAGCCTGGAAAATTCGATACCAAGTGACAGCAATTAATTTCAGAAACAAAGCATTCAGAAATAAGTAGAATAAAACGATAATTAAACCAACTTCTTTTTGTTAGGTTGCCGATTTATGCATTCAAATCTTGTAGTTTATGGAGAGGTTGTATCATAATTCAATTCAGCCCCGAATTTACCAAACAGTATTTTGTTTTCAGTAAATTTAAACAGGTTGCTCACCGATCAATTTTTTATGGCTTGTGCCCCAAACTTCTAATTCCATGATAACTGACTTCAATGCGTACCCAATTTCTGTCAGCTCATATTCTACACGTGGCGGTACTTCTGCATAAACAGTCCGGCTGATTATTTTATGCTCTTCGAGCTTGCGCAGTTGCAAGGTCAACATCCTTTCAGTAATACCAGGTAATTTCTTCTTTAGTTCTCCAAATCGAAGTTTGCCACTTAATAACCATGAACATATTACCAATGTCCATTGTCCGCCGATGATATTTGAGGCGTATGCTTCCGAACATTCATCGCTCAGAGCAAGCTTATTTGAGAAGTTGGTCGAGGTTTGCTTGATCTTACTCATTACTTACATTATTTATAGTACCTAACAATTAGCTGGCAATATACGGAACTTCATGTACAGCCCTAACTTTGTCTTCAAAAAATGAGTAATTGGTTATATAGTTTAAAAATTTCAATATGGAATCACAGAAAAAACGAATCTTAATTGTGGGAGGTTATGGAATGGTTGGAAGTAACATCGCACGACTAATCAGAAAGGTTGATCATCGTATCGAACTTATTCTTGCAGGTAGAAATCCGCAAAATGGAATATCCTTAGCGAAAGAACTAAAACATTCAGAAACAGCTTATATCAATCTTGAAGAAGGCTTCAATTTAAGTCACTTTCAGAAAATTGATCTGATTATATCAGCAGTGGATGATCATAGTAATATAGTAAGAGAAACTGCGATCTTAAATGGCATTGCGTGTATTGCTGTAAGCGAATTAGCTGATCAAATTTCTCCCACGGCATTTCTAGGTCTGCACAAAACGATTGTTGCGCCAGTTGTATACGCTGGTCATTGGCAGGCAGGAATATTAACCCTTGTGGTTAAACAACTAGCGAATAAATTCAGCCATATAAAAACTATCGAACTTGCCGGGCTATTTGACCCAAAGGATAGCGTTGGGCCGCTAGTTGCAAACGAAGTCAGTAGTTTTGTTGGTGACGCTCTGATCCGAAAAGAGGGAAATTGGCTATCATTACAAGCAAAACAAAACCCGAGAACTATTGATTTGCACAATCATTCATCAGCAATTGGTTACCCACTCAGCACGCTGGATGTTCCGAGTATAGCCGCTTTTACGAGTGCGAAAAATATTCGGTTTGACTTTATCATAGGGGAATCAATGGGGAGTAATAAAGGACTGGAAGCTTCGCATGATTTATACATTACTATGGAAGGCACCCTACTATCCGGCGAAAAAAGAAAACTCAGCACTATCGTATCCGGCCCGAGAGGAAATTCCCATCTAACAGCTATTGGCGTATACTTGATTGCAGAAAAAATATTAGGTCTTAATGGACAGTCTGAACATAGGATTGGAGGTTTATACCTTCCAGAAACTATTGTCCCAAGTCATGATATCACTAACCGCTTAAAAGAATTTGGAATCGAAATAATTGAGGAAACCTTGGAAAGTTTGTAGAACCCAATCATTAAAATAATATTATGAAAAAACTAACATTAACAACATCCATCTTACTGTCGCTCGGTATCGAAATCATAGCACAACCGGTAAGTTACCTTCCTAATCAAAACAAAATACGAACCATTGATCTTTATAATTCCAATACTGCCAACGTAATTTATAACGGAGAGCGCTTAGCTCTAAAATTATATGGAAGCACGCCAAATTCAAGCATTACTAAATCTATTCACATTCAAAAACAAACAAAAATGAAAAACGCAACGATATTACACAAAGCCAACGAATTCGTTAAAAAGGGAAACTATGAAAGTTTTCTAGCCTATTGTACACAGGATACCAAATGGGTTTTTGTAGGCGAACGTATCCTTAAGGGTAGAGATAAGGTACGAGAGTATATGAAAGAATTCTATTTGGAACCGCCTGTGTTTACCGTCGAAAACACCATTGAGGATGGTAGCTATGTAACCGTGACGGGTGAAATCACCTTGAAGGATTCAAATGGGACCTATAACCACTATGATTATTGCGACGTCTGGCGCTTCGAAAATGGAAAAATCGCAGAATTGAAAGCTTTTGTCATAGAAAAGAAATCTTGAACCGGAGATTGTTATAGTAGTTTGAGTTAATCATCCTAAACTTTTTCTTTGTTCCATGCTGCTATGTAAGCTAACAATGGGCAGAGGCTTTCCCCATATTCTGTCAGTGCATACTCCACCTTCCGTGGAAGCTCCCTGTACTGTTTCCTGCTAATTAATCCATCAGCTTCAAGTTCTCTTAATTGTTCGGTTAGTACTTTTCTTGATATAGGGGGTACCCGAACATTAATTTCCCCAAAACGCCTGGCATGCTTGGAAAGCACATGCAAAATAATCACTTTCCAACGTCCGCCGATCAGCGCTATCGTTTCTATAGCAGGACAGTAGGTATGATTTAAGTTATTTTCCATTTGTTACTTTAAGGTTACCACTTTTTATTTTGTTAACAACGAGATAAGGTATTTTATAGCATCGATTTCAGTTTCTTTGCCTAACAAAAGTAATTGATTATTTATCTTAAAACAAAAACTATGATTTTAGTAACAGGTGCGACTGGTAATTTAGGCAAGGCCACCATTAATTCTTTATTGAATAAAGGCATACTCGCAAACAATATTGCAGCCTTAGTAAGAGATGAATCCAAATCGGCAGAATTTAAATCAAAAGGCATCCAGGTGAGGATTGGCGACTATCAGAATTTTGATTCTTTAAAAAGTTCCTTCGAAGATGTTGACAAACTACTGTTGATATCTTCTTCATCGGAAATAGCTCAAAGGTTTGAGCAACATAAAAACGTAATTAATGCTGCCAAGGTAGCTGGCGTTAATCATATCATTTATACTAGTTTTGACATGAAAGATCTGCGTCGAAGTATGATGGTCGAAGATGTTCAATACCATGCAGACACAAGTGATTATCTAAAACAGATAGTTTTACCTTATACTTTGATGGATAATACACTGTATGCTGATATGATTCCTGTAATTTGTGGGAAAAATATATTAAAGAACGGGATCTCCATTCCGGCAGGGGCTGGCAAAGTGCCCTTTTTGCCAATAAAAGCAATGGCTGAAGCTTTAGCTATTGTACTGACTACTCCAGGCCACGAAAATAAGGAATATGTCATTGCTGCAGAGAACGCTTTCTCCTTCTCTGAGATTGCTGACATCATATCAGAAATCACGGGGACAACAGTAGCTTATAACCAAACAGACATACCGTCATATGTTGCGCAGCTTGTACAGCAAGGGGTTCCTGATGATGATGCAGCGTATCTATCAAGGTTCGCTGGAGCGATAGCCAAAGGAGAGTTCGAAACCAACAAAAGCGATGTAAAACAATTACTAGGCAGAAGTACGATTTCTTTAAACGATTTTTTAAAAAGCATATACGGTAAATAAATCAGAGGAGCTTACATTATAGAATTAGCATCCGGGCTGGGAATTCACCTGATCTGGATGTCATTAATGATCTCTTAGAAAGATCAACTCAGATCGTTACCATTAACTTTTATATCTATCATAATTTCAAGTTACAATATGATTAACTGTTTAGGAGCTTTTGGAAAAACCAGGGCAAACGAATGATGATTATTCTACCAGTACTTTTAAGTTCGATTATATTAATGGCTCCATCGAAAATTCCTTTGATAAATTACCAAAAGAAACTGACCTTTTAAAATCTATGGGAATCCGGCAACATATTGCTGATATAGTTGAAGGAGGGAGAAAAGCATTCATAATGCGAGAGAAAAACTATAGATTTCATTAATGCTGCAATGAACTGTCTAATAGCAAAAGGTAGTAATTAACATTTGGGCAAAGCAGCTTTAAAACATACTAAAGGGGTTCGAACAATATGGTTATCGTTTCGGTTATCTATTTTTAAAAAACGATGCTTAGCGCCATTTTAGCGTATAATTTTTTATTATCAAATTGAACCTCCCCTCCTATATGTATACCGTCACCTTCACTCATGTTAACCGTATTAGATCATTGTCTAACTTTTTCTGCAGACCATATATTTAAATAGGAAAATACGATAAAAGGTTAGCATTCCGTATCCCGCTGTCTCACCCAAACGAAAAACAAAAATAGCCCTGTAAATGTTATCTGATGAATGCTACCCAATTTAAATGTCTAGATTAACATAAATGGCCTCAGAAAATTCAAAAACTACAGATTTGGCTAAACATGTGCTGAGCAAGTTGGAACATAGCAGATCCTCATTTGCCGTACCACCGCTGAAGGTTTTGGAAGACCTTTTTGAATGCCTGTTTTATGCCAGTATGAGGACTGAGGAGAGCGAACACATCAAGGTCGCACTTACCCTTATCGATCCATTAAACCCTGACCCAAATCCACCAAGAAAAATCGTTTCGGAAAGGTGGAGCTGTGTGGAGTTCAATCAGCGCATACCATTAGACATCAAGTCTCTTGTGAAGCTTTCCAAGGCTGCAGATCCAGCGGGTTCTTCAATTGCTATTTATTACAACGAAAGTGGGCAACTGTTTATTTGGGGACTGATCGATCAGGCGATGCACTATCAGAGCTTTCTGAACTATGAGTCAGAATCTGGTTCTGAACAGCCAGGGCTTTTTCAGGTATTCATCAATGACATTGGTACGCTGAATGTGCTGTTTGATTACGAAATGCTGGCAACCCTCAAGCAGAACGTGCTAGTACCGAGGTATCCAGATGTTTTTACCATAGGACCGATCTCTAAGGTACTAAGAAAGAATGCCGAACCACTAAAAGCTGAAGTCCGAAAATTTATCGAAACCGAACATACAGATGAAAGCTTTAGTGATTGGGATGGCTTTGTGGACAGTTTATGGATACAAACACTTTCAAGGCTTTTACTAAAGATACAGGGATATAGACATGGAGGCGCGCTAGTCATCACCGACAATCTGGCTGACTTGGACATTAAATACAATATCCATTATCGTCGGCTCTCCATTGCAATATGCAATTATGCAAAACAATCAATCAACAGCTATCTATCCGAATCCAAGATCGAACAGCGACTAGGAATAGGAAAGCAGACCATTACCAAAAACCAATACCTATCCGAATCCCACTCATATCACACCAAGCTGGAAGTAGCCAACGAAATCAAGGGTGCCGTTAGCTTTCTAGCCTCACAGACCTGCGTTGATGGAGTTCTGTTATTTGAAAGGGATATGGTGGCAAAAGGATTTGGCGCAGTGATCAGAACCAAAAAGATGCCTCGGAAAATATTCATATCACCAACAGCCACCGCCACTATGAAATCACTTGAGGAGGCAGACCCAAAACATTTCGGAACCCGTCACCGCTCTATGATATCCTTCTGTTGGACGCACCCTGGAAGCCTTGGTCTTGTGATTTCACAAGACGGAGAAATCCGTGCATTCTTAAAGGTCGAGGACAGGCTAATCATGTGGGAAAACATTAAGACCCAGCAGTTCATCAAGAGCAGGAAACTCAAAGCCCGGCCGTAACTATCAAACTAGTCGTTTCCAATGAATATTTTCTCTTGGACCAGCTCTCCATATCTTGCTCATCTGCAACAGGTCGCTCATTCAAAAGTTCCTAACGTGTATCATACTGTAGGTTCACGTACTAGAAACAACGATACATGTGCTTGATACCAGATACTGTAAAATCAGCAGAGCGAAAAATAGGATCAAGTAGAGTCTAAAAAAAATATCGCTCCATTAAGCTGTTGAAAAATCTACGGTCTCTTGGGATCAAGCAGGCCACACACCTTAAAAAGGCGCATGCTATAGCTCCATTCCACACCTTTCAAATCCACCTAATAATTACAAAAAAGGTCTCATTCCCTTTCCATATCTGGTATAAAAAGCTTTTCCTTAACCCATAACTTTGATCTGGGACTTGCTACAGAACTTGTGGCACTCGATGATTAAAATGATGCCTACCATTGAACTGACTTGAGCATTGTATCGAAGGGATATATCATCTTCCACCAAAAAATTAATGGTAATTGTTAAGCTTTTTAAAACCATATTATCGCTTCAATCGTTTATCTCAAAAATATTTTTATTTGAATACTACATCACATACAAATCAGCAGTTAGACCCGCAATTTCTTAGTTCAGAAATACTGAACAAAGTTTTGGATGTCAGTGTAACAGGCATCGTAATTACCGATAACTTGCTGCCTGACAATCCCATCATCTACTGTAATCCAGCATTTGAGCAAATTTCGGGCTACAGCAGAAACGAGATCATCGGGCACAACTGCCGTTTCCTACAGGGGAAGGATCGTAGACAGGATGAACGAAAAGTGATCTCAGATGCCATTGCCCGCGGAGAGTCTTGCAATGTTGAGATCAGGAACTATACAAAGGAAGGGAAACTGTTCTGGAACGAACTTTATATCTCCGCAGTCAAAGACAACAATGGCAGGGTCACTAATTTCATCGGTATCCAAAACGACGTGACAAAACGCAAGAAATCCCAGCTGGAATTAGAGCTTAACCAGCAGGAAACCGAGAAGAAAGTAGAAGAGCGTACCAGAATGCTTAGGGAAAGCCAGGAATACCTGAGCAGTATTGTCGAGACCATCCGTGAAAGCCTGATTGTGATGGACAGAGACTACAAAGTGCTTAGCGCCAACAACCATTTCTTGAATACCTTCAAGGTTTCAATCAATGAAACAAAGGGAAAGTTGCTGTATGATCTGGGCAACGGACAATGGAATATCCCAGAGTTGAGAAAAATGATGGAGGAAATTCTGCCCACCAACAATCCAGTTTTGGATTATGAGGTAGAACACGAATTTCCTCATATCGGTAAAAAATTGATGCTGCTCAATGCGCACCGGATAGAACTTGAGGGGCGGTACAAGGACTGGATTTTATTGGCAATTGAAGATATTACTGAACGTAGGGCTATACAACAACGCAAGGATGATTTCCTTTCAATTGCCAGCCATGAGCTGAAAACCCCACTTACCACAATCGTTGGATACATGCAGATGATGGATAGGATGATGCCCGAAAATGCTACAGATAAATTCAAGAAGATTGTAGATAAAACAGGGAAATATGTACGGAGGCTCAATCAGTTGTTAACAGAGTTGCTCGACGTTTCAAGGATCCAGACAGGTAATATTGAGCTTCATCGTGAGGAATTTGATTTCGATAGAATGGTTGCAGAAACGGTTGAAGGTATAAGGACAGCTTCACCCAAACGAAACATTGAGTTGATAGGTAATGTTAAAAGACCTTTTTTAGGGGACGAATCCCACTTGATCCAAGTTGTGTCCAATCTTCTCAGCAATGCTATTAAATATTCGCCAGAGGATAGTGATATCATTGTGCATGTTTCCAACATTAGCAACTTCATCAAGTTTTCGGTTACAGACCAGGGAATGGGGATCAGCGAAGAGGAACAGTCCAAAATATTTGAACGTTTTTATCGCGTTGGGGAGGTACAGCGCCATTATCCAGGGATGGGTATAGGTCTTTACATATGCCAACAGATCATCCAAAACCACGGTGGTACGATCTGGGTGGAGAGCCAAAAAAATACGGGTTCTACCTTTAGTTTTACACTTCCATTTATGAACACCACTAACTAATATTATGAAAAATAAAAAGATATTGGTTTGTGATGACGACCAGGGCATTTTGGAAATGTTGGAACTTTTGCTAGATGATGATGGATACCAGGTGGTACTTGAACCCAATAGCGTAAATGCGATAAGGACAATAGAAAAGGAACATCCAGACCTCATTCTACTTGACATTTGGATGCCAGTTATTTCAGGAGACCAGATATTGAGGGCATTGAAGGCTGACCAGCAAAAGAGTCATATACCTGTGCTAATGTATTCGGCAAGTACAGATGGAAGTACAATAGCGCAGAACTCAGGTGCAGATGCATTTCTGTCCAAGCCGTTCGACCTGACCGAGCTGTTATCAGAAATCGAATCCCTATTGCTAGAAAGTGATCACGCTAAGCGCCAATAATAAAATTATGCTACTGAAAAAGAACATCCCATTTTCCGATATATTCAAAAAATTAAGGATAGAACTTTTAGATATGCTGATCGGCCTTGTAATCTATTATCTCACTTCTACCTTCCGGAACATTATACCTGAAATACTTATGGGTATACCCGCTTTCCTGGGTATTACAATTTCGTTAGTACTCTCCTTCAAGCTCTACCAGTCTACAACAGGTGGTGAGAGACGCAGCATTTTTCCTCCTCAAAAAAACGGCAATCCATATGAGGAACCCCTTCAGCAACCTCCAACTAATACCCCAATGAATGCGATAGGCAATACCATCGAAATCAACATCAGGCAATTACTTGGAGAAACTCAGGTCTCGAAGCCGATGAGTTCAAATACCTTTTACATGCTATGATCCGTTATAAAAATAATGCGTAACAGATGTGGATCATATTAGCATTCTCAAAAGTTTTAACATCAACTACCATAATACATTTTTTTATCTTTGAACGCTTTCTTCTCCTACAGAATGCTTGACAACTATTTATAAACAGAAAGTTTGAACAAAAATATACAGTTACCATTCAATGAGCAGCAAAGGCTCGCCTCCCTAGATTCATACAAGATACTTGACACTGCTCCCGAAACAGATTTTGAGGACATCGCCCTGCTCGCTTCCGAGATCTGCGGAACCCCGATTGCACTGGTTACACTGGTGGACCAGACCAGACAATGGTTCAAAAGCAGGATTGGATTGGACGTAACCGAAACACCAAGGGAGTATGCCTTCTGTGCCCATACCATTTTAGACCAATCTGGCCTGATGCAGGTGAGCGATGCACGCAACGACCACCGGTTTGCCACAAACCCATTGGTTACATCTGATCCGAACATTGTATTTTATGCAGGCATTACCCTCTTAAGCCATGATGGATTTCCACTTGGTACGCTCTGCGTTATCGACAGGGTGCCAAGAGAGCTGAGCAACAGACAACTAAGTGCCCTAAGAACACTTGCCAAACAGGTGATGGCACAGATGGACCTCAGAAAGCAAATATCTTCCCTTGAAATGGCGAACAATCAGCTATCTGAAACAAACGAATTCATGCAGCGATTTGCAACTTCGGCTGCCCACGATATCAAGAACCCATTAAGTAGCATCTCCATGAGTGCGGAAATGTTATCGAAGCATTTAGAAAATACTGGAGACGAAAGGGGAATTAGGCTGGCGAGAACCAACCTCTCCTCTACCAAGCAATTGGGCAAACTTGTAAATGATATGCTGGAATACTCCTTGAGGCCAGAGGTGCTCACCGTAAATCAAACAAAGATATCGACCTTAAAATTCCTAGGGAACACCGTTTCAATGATTACAATGCCTGAAAATGTCGAAATCTCGTTCCCCCCGCATGACGCTGAAATTTATTCCTCAGAAATCGCACTCCAGCAGATATTCATTAATCTCCTCACCAATGCGATACGGTATAATGATAAGGAGATGTGCCGAATAACGATCGGCTGCTCAGTTGATGCTGAACAAACAACGTTCACGGTGTCAGATAATGGCATTGGCATCAATCGCGATGAGCTGGAAAGGATCTTTGATAAGAACGTAACACTCAATAGTGCTGACCGTTTCAGCCAGAGCGGAACGGGTATCGGGCTGTTCACGGTAAAATTCCTTATTGAAAAACTTGGTGGGAGTATAAGGGTAGAATCAGAACCCGGCAAGTTCAGCCGATTTATATTTACTATCACTAACAGCAAAATTAGATAATGCTGAGCAACTATTTTCTACTCGCTGAGGATAGAACTAAAATATGCTCTCTCGGCTAAGATACTGGTAAATATGGGCGACTATTTAACCTTACCGTTTAATCAATTTTAAATCCGAATAGTAGCAATTTTACTTTATCTCGAAATGGTTGTAAAATTTCCCCTACTAACAAGTTAATACAATATTTCCGCTAACACCATAGTTACGGGAAGCTGTTCTCATTAAAAGTTGTTCTGGCCAGGTTGAGATAAATAAAGGATTTAATCCAACAAAAATTATCAAAAAAATTGGTTCTGCAGCCAAATGGCCGATTGCAAATTGAGATGGTACAACTCACCATTAAACTACAGAATGTCTTTAGATTTCGTTCATACTTTTGGTATATGAAGATTTTAACGATCGACAACTATTTAGACAACCACTATATCCACCGTAGCAACTGGTTAAGAGCGGCTGTGTTGGGGGCAAATGACGGCATCATTTCTATTTCAAGTCTTGCCATAGGCGTTGCTGCTGCAAGTACAACCAAAGAGCCCATTATTTTAGCTACAGTTGCCGGACTCGTTGCTGGAGCATTGTCGATGGCTGCTGGAGAATATGTTTCTGTAAGCTCCCAAACTGATATTGAAAAATCCGACATCGAAAGAGAGCAAATTGAACTGCAAGAAATGCCAGTTGAAGAATTGAACATTTTAGCACAGATTTATGAACAAAGAGGGTTAAAAAAAGAAACGGCAAGGCAGGTAGCAACAGAATTGATGGAGAAAGATGCTTTGGGAGCGCATTTGAGAGATGAACTAGGGCTAAATGAAATTAGCCAAGCCAACCCTATTCAGGCGGCATTAGCCTCTGGCGCATCCTTTACCCTTGGGGGTATATTACCGATGTTGGTTATACTTTTTGCACCACTAAAAGGCATGGAATATTGGTTATATGGATTTACCATACTGTTCCTTATTTCATTAGGAACTATTGCTGCAAAAACGGGTGGATCGAGTATTAAGAAAGCGGTTTGTCGGATTGCGATTTGGGGTACCATTGCTATGGTATTATCGGCGATAGTGGGCTATACTTTCGGAGTCAGCATATAAATTTAAAATCAATAATAATGAACGGAGCACATTGGCATTTATTGGTAAATCATTTACCAATCATTTTTCCGCTAATAGGTGTAATTGTACTGACTACAGGCCTTATAGCTAAATCTGATGCTATAAAACGAACAGCATTCCTGATTTTTATGTTGGGTGCCTTAGCTGCAATTGCTGCCATGACAACCGGCGAAGGTGCAGAAGATATCGCAGAAAAGATCAGCGGAATTACAAGAAATAATATTCACAAACACGAAGAAGCGGCAGAAACATTTTCCCTACTTGCCTATGTTCTGGGAGGCATTTCCCTCCTTGCACTTTGGGCTAGCTTTAAGCAAAAAAGTTTTTCAACTATCGTTACAATTGCCACGTTAGTTTTTGCAGTAGCGCTGCTATTTTTTGCCAAACAAACAGGAACTACAGGTGGTGAGATCAGACATATGGAAATTAGCGGTGACTATCCCCTTCCTACAACTAAAAAACAATAAGTTAACAAAATCAAAAATCATATTTATCATCAATTATACCATGAAAAACTTAGTATTAGCTACTGCTCTTTTTTTTAGTTTATTGCTTACCAAATGGGAACCCAATTTTGAAACAGCAAAAAAAATTGCCAAAGAAAAAAATGAACTTATTCTCTTAAATTTTTCGGGCTCCGATTGGTGTGGACCATGTATTAGAATGCACCAAGAAATTTTTAGCGATGCCACTTTTTTAAAAATGGCCGAGCAAAACTTGGTGATGGTAAATGCCGATTTTCCACGAAGTAAAAAAAATCAATTGCCTGCCAACATTAAAAAACAAAATGAGGCATTAGCCGATCAATATAATCCTTCAGGTAAATTTCCTTACACCGTTTTAATTACTGCTGATGGAAAAATAGTAAAAGCTTGGGATGGCCTGCCTGATGAAAATGCAGCACAATTTACCGCAAGCATCAAACAAATTTTAGCTAGTAACAAATAGTAATGGCATGGAATTAAAGTCTTTCAAACATACGGAAAGGTTAATGGGTAACATATTCGAAATTTCCGTTGTAGCCGATGATGAAACATGGGCAAATGAAAAGCTACACCTAGCGGTTGAAGAGATCAAGAGAATTGAAAAATTACTCACCACTTTTAATGAGAGCAGCCAAACCAACCAGATCAATAAACAAGCAGGAATTGCTGCGGTAAAAGTAGACAATGAGGTTTTTGAGCTTATTGAAAGGTCTATCAGGATTTCAAGTATTACCGATGGCGCTTTTGACATTACTTACGGATCTATTGATAAAAAGTTGTGGAATTTCGATCAAACCATGACTACACTTCCAAGTGTAAATGAAGCTAAATCAATGGTGCGATTAATTAACTACAAAAACATCATCCTTAATAAAAAAGAAAGTACAGTAATGCTTAAAGAAACAGGCATGCGCTTGGGTTTTGGTGGCATTGGTAAAGGTTATGCTGCAGAAATGGCGAAGGCTTTATTAATTAGACAAGGCGTTAAAAGTGGAATTGTTAATGCTTCTGGTGATTTAACCACTTGGGGAAACCAGCCCAATGGTAAATCTTGGACAATCGGAATTGTAGATCCTGACCATAAAAAACAGCCTTTTTCTTACTTAGACGTAACCAATATGGCGGTTGCTACCTCTGGCAATTACGAGAAATATGTGATGATTGACGGTGTGAAGTATTCGCATACCATTAATCCAAAAACTGGTTTACCCATAACCGGAATTAAAAGTGTAACCATTATTAGCCCGAATGCAGAAATAGCCGATGCCATGGCAACACCGGTAACCATAATGGGCATGAAAGCTGGCTTAAACCTGATTAACCAGATCAATTATCTGGGTTGCATCATTATAGACGATCATAATCAAATTTATACAAGTAAAAATATCAACCTCAAATGAAGATAACAATCCCTAACAAAGCTTTGCATACGTTTTTTGGCGCTTTATTACTACTAACCTGTGCAACTTCGTGCCAAACCGTAAAAGAATATCAAAAAAACAAGCTCAATGATGCCGAAATGGCTTTAACTAACAGGAAAGTAGAACGAACTGAGCTCAGTTTTCAGGGCTATAGAGAAGGTGCTTCTGGTGCCAACTCGGGTAAAAGTGGCGGTGGTTGTGGTTGTAATTAATTCTTTAAGCTGATGAAAAAAATATTCTTAACCGCAGCAACTGCATTCTTTTTATTGCAATCTGCATTCGCTCAAGTGGCACCAAAAAAAGATACTACCGGCTACCAAAGCAGAAAATTGAAATTGGAAGAAGTAAATCTGGTATCGAGCTATTATAGTCAGGATGGAAATAACGCTGCCGTAACTGGTGGCATTGGCACCCAAAAACTAACCGATATTGCCAATATTTTCGATATAAAACTATCAAAATACGATAGCAAATTGCGAAAGCATAACTTTGGTTTAGAAGTTGGGATTGATAACTACTCCTCTGCATCATCAGACATGATTGATCTACAAGCCAATTCTTCTGCCTCCCATGGAGATGTACGTATCTATCCATCTTTAAGCTGGAGTCTAGAAAACGAGAAAAAAGGTACAACATTTGCCTTGGGTGCTTCATCATCATCAGAATATGATTATCAATCTTTTGGCGGAAATATCGCTTTCTCTGCCAAAACCAAAAACAGAAGTGGTGAGTTTACGGCTAAGTTTCAAACCTATCTTGATCAGGTTTCTTTAATTCTACCCATCGAGCTTAGAGCAAATAATAATGGTAGAGATCATGACAACAACGGCTCTGCGGCTCGTAATACTTTTGCCGGCTCGCTCTCCTACTCACAAATTATAAATGAGCGTTTGCAAGTAATGTTATTGGCAGATGTGGTGCAGCAGAACGGCTATTTGAGTTTGCCGTTTCACAGGGTTTATTTTAAAGATGGCACTGTACATCAAGAAAATTTACCCAATAGCCGCTTTAAAATTCCCATAGGATTAAGAGCCAATTATTTTGTGGGAGATAACGTGATCATTAAAACTTATCTGCGTTATTACAGCGATAATTGGGGCTTAAAATCGAACACCGCCGAAATTGAAGTACCCATTAAAATTAATCCATTTTTCTCAATAAGTCCGTTCTACAGGTATTACAACCAAACTGCAGCTAAATATTTTGCTCCCTACCAAACCCATACTATAGCCAGCGAATTTTACAACAGCAATTACGACATGGCAAAGTTTAGCAGTAATTTTTACGGAGCAGGCATCCGCTTTGCACCACCAAAAGGCGTTTTAGGCCTACAGCGGTTAAGCATGTTAGAATTGCGTTATGGGCATTACAGCAAAAGCATCAATATGAGCGCTAACATTATTTCGCTAAATATTAAATACAAATAAAAAATTGATAACTTGTTGAGTAATAAAATACAATATGAAAATTTTGGTTATTGAAGATGAGGAGCTTTTAAGGATAAATATTATTGATTATTTAAAGGCAGAAGGCAATGTTTGCGATTTTGCATCTACATTTAGCACGGCCTCAGAAAAAATAGCCATTTATGATTACGACTGTATTTTATTAGATTTAACTTTGCCCGATGGCGATGGTTTAAAATTGCTAAAAGAACTAAAGAAACTAGAAAAAACAGATGGTGTAATTATCATCACCGCCAGAAATTCTATTGATCAACGAATTGAGGGGTTAAGCCTAGGTGCCGATGATTATTTGAGTAAACCTTTTCATTTATCTGAGTTGAGTGCACGAATTATGGCTGTTGTTAGACGCAGATCTTTTAAAGGAAATGATTTGGTAGTATTTAATGAATTAACGATTGATATACAAAGTAAAGTTGTAAAAGTTAGGGAAGAAACTGTTACATTGACCAGAAAAGAATTCGATTTACTGGTTTATTTTGTAGCCAACAAAGCTAAAGTAATCTCTAAATCTGCAGCAGTAACCCATATTTGGGGAGACCATGCAGATATGGCTGATAGTTTTGATTTCATTTACACCCACATTAAAAATTTAAGAAAGAAATTGGTTGATGCTGGATGTAAAGATTATTTCCATTCTGTTTATGGTGTTGGTTATAAATTTGCAGATTAATGAGATTATTTAGCACTTACAACAGAGTTTTATTAATTACCAGTGTAATTGGCTTGCTCATTATTGGCTATCTTTTTTACAACACCTTAAGCAATTACCTCAATAAACAAATTGATAATTATTTGGTAGAAGAACTTTTAGAAGTAAAAGATTATGCTAGAAATAAAACCAACTATCCAGCGCATGTAGTTTTTGAAGATTTGGTGATCGAGTACCACAAGATCTCCAAACAACATATTAAAAGACATTTTGGCGATACGGTTTTTTTTAATCCGAAGAAAGGCTATAAAGAGAGCGGCAGGTATTTGGAAGAGGATTTGCCATTGGGTGGCCAAAATTATAATGTTAAGATTATCGCATCTAAAATTGC
>Ga0247816_10000086_pt1 | contig 49964 bp, 50 predicted proteins | sample UWRJL209509C1_FD_179930 | JGI IMG/M metagenome (GOLD analysis project Ga0247816, IMG submission 179930) | Plant litter microbial communities from Arlington Agricultural Research Station in Wisconsin, United States - UWRJ-L209-509C-1 | ecosystem: Environmental > Terrestrial > Plant litter >...
TGCCTTGATGCGATTTATCGTCGCTTAAAGGGTATTGAAAGTGTTATTAGTGGCTATACTGGCGGCCAGACGCTTGATCCTACCTATTACCAAGTTGCCTCGGGCGAGACCGGACACGACGAAGCAGTCGAAATTACTTTCGACGAATCGATTACCCCGAGTGACGTCATCCTTGACCTGTTTTTCTTGATTCATGACCCTACGACGCTTAACCGACAAGGCGCCGATGTTGGGACACAGTATCGCTCGGCTATGTTCTATAAAGATGATGTGCAGCGCGAAGCCTTCGAGGCAGCTGTCGAACGAGCAAAAACACACTGGAGCGACCCAATCGTCACCGAAATCACTCCCCTTGAAATATTCTACCCAGCCGAAGACGAGCACCAAGATTACTTCAATAAAAACCCCGGCAACGGCTACTGCTCGATTGTGATCGAACCAAAGATTGTGAAGGCCCGCAGCGCCTATACTAAATGGTTTAAAGATTAAGTTTAAGCGTTAGTTTATTTATGACCCCCACCGCTACACCCCTGACACTTGCCGTTGCCAGTAAATACCTCGCTCGAGTTGATCCTTTGTTGATCCCTATCATTGCCCAGGCTGGCATCCCGACAATCGTTCCCCATAAAAACTACTACCCCGCACTGGTCGAAAGTATTGTCTCGCAACAATTAAGCGTCAAAGCCGCCGCAACAATCCTAAAGCGATTCCTTGCTCTATTTCCAGGTGATGACTTCCCGACACCTGGTCAAATCCTCGGCAAAGATATCGAGGAGCTTCGATCGGTTGGTTTGTCACGCCAAAAAGGCACCTATATCCAAGACTTGGCCGTGAAAGTAATCGAAGGAACAGTCAAGTTTGAACACCTTGATAGCCTGACAAATGAACAAGTTGTCAAAGAACTAACACAAGTTAAAGGCGTCGGCGTTTGGACTGTTCACATGTTCCTCATGTTCTGCATGGGGCGGCTGGATGTGTTGCCAATTGGTGACCTAGGTATCAAGAATGGGATGTATGCGCTCTATCACCTCGACGAAAAGCCAACCCCCGAACAAATGACCACTTTGGCCGAAAAAAATCATTGGCATCCCTATGAGACGGTTGCCAGCTGGTACATTTGGCAATCACTTGATAATAAGCCAGTTATTTCTGAGACGATTACCTAGCTATTACTTACTCGTTATTAAGAATTTCGTTGACGTCGCTTTGTTGCCCGGTCAGAGCATCGAGTCCACCAGTCAGTAAGTCAAGACCAGGAACATTCTGCAGGCTTCCATCCTGAAAAGCCGTAAAGGCCGCAGCAACACCAAGGATAAGTGTTGATCCGCCGATTAGCACCGTCGCGCCGATGATGACGGCATACCAAAGCACCGTTTTTTGAGCGAACTTTTTGTACTCATCAAATTGCAGCAGATCCCTCCCTTGTTTGTCTTTCATTGCACCAGCCATGATGACAAAAAGATCGATAATCGTCCAAATACCAAACCCACCGAGGGTGATCAGTTTGAGAATACCGGTACCAACATATCCGAGATAGATACGATCGACACCGAAAGTTCCCCAAATAAAACTAAAGAAGAACGCGACCAGGAAATGGCGTTGTCGAGGCTGTTTTTTTGACACCACAACCTCTGCAGCTGTAGGCGGCGCGACAATAATAGACTGCACTACTGGAGCTTGTTGAGGCGTGGGGACGGGTTCAATGTTTGTTTGTTCGGGTTGCATAAGCTCTATTGTACCCTCATGTGCAAGGATTGTTTAACGATGCAGTAATTATGGTGTCAGGCGATTGATATCACGTGGGAAAAGGGATGCTTCTTTGACGTTATTGAGGCCAATGATTTTTTGAGTCAGGCGTTCAAGGCCCATACCGAAGCCACCGTGAACCGGCAGTCCATACTTAAAGGCATTGAGGTAATAACGGAAACCATCAGCTTCAGGATCACCCTTGGCAATCGTCTTGAGCTGCTCAACAAGGACATCGTAGCGGTTTTCACGCATACTAATTGTAGCGATTTCGACACCACGGAAAATCAGGTCAGCCCGTTCGGCAAAGGCAGGGTCCTCTTCGGAAACGCGGTGGTAGAATTTCATTTCACTCGCTGGCCATTTGGTTACAAAGACAGCTTCACTACCAAGATTCTTCTTGGCGTATTCGGTAATCCATTTTTCTTCGTCAGGACGCATGTCTTTTTCGCCACGGCTGTCTTGGTTGGTTGCTTTGAAATACAGTTCATGAATTTCTTCGAGGGCAAGTTGTGGAATTTCGTCGGCCAATACGATCGGCTGTGCGTTCCAGCTCTTTAGTTCGGCGCCACGCTGGTTCCAGGTCTCAGTGGTGACTGATTTTAGGAATCCACCGACAGTTGAAAGGAGTTCTTGGAACGTGACGAAGCCCATTTCGGCGTCGATAGTAAGGAACTCGGTCATGTGACGAGTCGTTGCAGAAGGTTCGGCGCGGTAGGTAGAACCGATTTCGTATGAGCGCTCGAATACGCCAACCATCATTTGCTTGTAGAACTGGCCACTTTGGGCAAGTGTTGCTTCTTTTCCAAAGTAATCGAGCTTAAAGACTTCTGCACCACCTTCACTGGCAGCAGCCAGGAGTTTTGGTGAGTTGAATTCAGTAAAGTCTTGGCTAGCGAAGTACTGACGAGCTGACTCTTTGATTGTCGCCTGAATCTTAAAGATATCACCTTCACGCAAATTACGTAGACCAATTGCCCGGTTTTCAAATAATGTGTCGAGGTTTTCGGATTTGTGATCAAGTGGCTTGTCGATCTCGATTGGAGATTCGTCGACAACAGGTACCAGCACCTCTACCGTGACGTCGTGGAGCTCAGCACCACCTGGCGCACGTTCATCGGCCGTGACAACACCAGTCAGCGCAAGGACGGTACCGATTTGTAGGCCACGCAGTTTTTCAACTTCGTCTTTGCTATCAATCAGGTTTTGCGCAATACCAGCGCGGTCGCGCAGGGTAATAAAGTTAAGGCCACCAAGGAGGCGCTTTTTGTGAAGCCAACCCTGGATGGTTACGGTTTCACCGATGTGTGTGATTAATTCTTTGGTAAGTGTGCGTGTCATAATACCCGTTACTATACCACTGTGACCCCTATAAATCTAGTCGGCCTAGACGTCGATATGGTTTTCTGGAGTGTTGTTGTCAGCTGCTTTGTGGGCGGCAATCGAGCGCAGGTCTTCATGGTTGTCGTCTTCGTCGATAATCTTGCGTCCCAGTAATGCCTCCATGACATCCTCAAGTGTCAGTAATCCGACCGTTTCACGATGCGCGTTAATGACAATAAACAAGTGATGACGAGTATCAATAAAGGCCGCTAGCGCATGCTCTAGTGTCTGGTCGTGACGGACATAGTATACTTTTGGCTCCATTGCCTTTTCGGCCGTTACAGAGCGCTTAACGTCGAGTGATAGTAAGTCGCGCAGGTGCAAGACACCGACAACGTGGTCAATATCTTTGTCGATAACAGGGACCCGGCTGTGCCCAAGCTCATGAATCTCACTGAGCACTAGTGGGCCGAGGAATTCAGTTTGTTTGATACTGGCGATCATGCTTTTTGGAGTCATGATACTGTCGACACGCTGGTCTTTAAAGGCCAGACCATTGACGATCAGTTTTCGTTCGTCATCGGACAAGATGCCGGCTGCCTGGTCAATGAGGCGCTGCAGTTCTTCGCGCGAATCGAAACGGTGATAGCGCTCGACTTTAGGGACAGAGACTGATCGAACAACGTTAAAGAATGGTTTCATCTTTTCGATGATATCAAGGTAGGATGCTTCATATTTCGTGTAAATACGATCAGACAAGCGAGCAGCCGGACCCCAGTTTGATAATGCAGGATAGATAAGCACACCGATAACCGCCACGATAACCCCTATCACCCAGCCGAATGTCACGACCGACAATAGAATAAAGGCGACTAACAACAATGCCGTCTTGGCAGCAATTGCGCCGTAGACGTCGGGCAAGCGTAACTCCCGGCGGTGCTGGCGAGCAGCCTCTTTATCCTTGGCCACCTTACTACGTCGACGTAACTCGAATTGACTCACCAAATGCGGTGCAGGGTGAATACCGGCCACAATAATAAGTGAGGCGAACACAAGGACAGTAACTATACATAAGAACGTAAACATTATACGATTTATTGTACCCTACTGGTCGCCAGAACCCCACCAGGTTTTCTGCTACAATAAGTATAGTAAAAATTTGGAGGTTCACTTTTAATGAGTAAGGTTACATGGATTATTTTTAGCGCGATTATCGTGCTCGTATTTGGTGGTTTGATCGTGTATTCACGTCTTTCAAACCCAGCAGCAAACATCGGTTCAATTGATACAAACGCTATTATCGCGGCTAGCGACGACAACGGACAGATTGCCGACCACGTCGACGGCATCACCGACAGTAAGGCTGTACTAATTGAATACGGCGACTTCCAATGCCCAAGCTGTGGCGGCGCGCACCCACAGATCAAAACAATCATGGAAGAATATAAAGACCGCGTCACATTCATCTTCCGCAACTTCCCACTGACGACGATTCACCCGAACGCTCGCGTGGCTGCAGCCGCAGTTGAAGCAGCTGGCTTGCAGGGTAAATACTGGGAAATGCACAACCTCGTGTTTGAATCTCAAAGCGAATGGGAGAATCTTTCGGGCACCGATCGTACGACACGGTTCACCGATTACGCCTCTGACCTTCAGCTCGATAAAGATAAGTTCATGACAGATCTCGCTGGTTCACAGGTAAGCAAGAAAATCTCATTCGACCAAGCAATCGGTAAGAAAGTCGGTGTTAACGCAACCCCTACTTTCTTCCTTAACGGTGAAAAGATCTCTGACGCAACCGCCAACGCTACTGTTCAAGGCAGCACAACAGAGCTCAAGGCACTGCTCGACAAAACACTCGGCAACTAGTTACAGCCCCTTATAAAAGTGAAAACACCCCGGTGCCTTGGGGTGTTTTCTTTTTGTTGCAGTCTTAGAGATCTAGAGACTGTTTAGTGAGCAATAAATATTCGCCAATCGGCGGGCACCACATCCACTGCGATCTTTTTGCGCCGTGATGGCACAAATTCGATTGCTATAGGCATGTGACAGTTGTACTCCTTGTACTATGTACAGCTTCGCGCACTCCGACCTTTAAAATTAAGTTTGGCGCGAAACACATCATTTATAATACCAATTTCCGTGAAATAGGTCAAGAATGCGTCTGCGATGACGCTATTGTTTTAATCATAAAACGCCTGCGCATTCAGCACAAGCGTTTTATGGGATAATATGTAGCGAATGTAAATTCTACTACAATTCGCCGGGCATGTCCCCAGGCTTTGCTGCTTTGAGTGGTCGCTCTTTAAGAAGGAACACCAGGACTGTCGCAATTGCCATCAGGATACTTGCAACCGTGAAAATACGTTTCAGGCTGTCAGAGAATGCATGCGTTACCGTGTTCGAGAAATCTTTCTGACTTTCAAGGAACTGACTCTTGGCAGCTTCGGCGGCAGGAGCCGGTAACTGCGCAAAGCTTTGTTCAGCACCAGCGGTGATTTGGTCTTTGACACTTGGAGTGTTCAACGTCAAGATGGTATTCGCATCGTTGATATCACCGATCTTTGCAACTTGGGCATTACTACTTAGCTGTTGCACATACGGAGTTGATTGGACACTACCGAGGTGCGATACAATTCCAGCCGTCAGGACTGCGCCAAAGATAGCGGTACCGAGGGTCGAGCCAAGGCTTCGGAATAGTTGGCTCGAGCTAGTAGCCACACCGAGTTGCGCTTGCTTGAACTCATTTTGAATCGCGAGGTTAAGGGTTGGCATCGCAACACCCATTCCCATTCCCATGAATACCATGATCAGCGCTTCGTAGCCGTAGCTAACTTCAGGCGTTAAGGTGGTCAGTGCCAGCATCGCAAGTGTTGCAGTCACAAATCCAATTTGCATAAAGATCTTGTACTTCCCTACTCGGGAGATGATCTGACCCGACAAAATACTCGTCAACATCAGTCCACCTACCATTGGCAGCAGCATCAATCCAGACTCAGTTGGTGTTGCACCAAAGACCTGTTGATTGAACTGTGTCAGGTACAAAATTGAGCCCATGAAGGCTGCGCCGAATAGTGCGGCCACAGAGATCAACAGTACGAAGTTCTTGTTTTTAAAGAATGAGATTGGAAGGATAGGCTCCTTAACTCGTCGCTCTACCATCACAAAGGCAATACCAGCGGCAACGACAATGGCGTACATTGTAACACGCAGTGCGGCGAGTGAAATACCTGTCGCATCCATAAAGCCAGCAAAGATGGTTTCAGTGTTATCAACCGCCAAAATCAGTGTTGCCAGGAAGACAGCTAGTAGCCCGGCACCAAGGAAGTCAATCTTTGGCTTGTTAGCGTGCTTCATTGCCGGTGCGTAGATAGCAATCAGTGCAAAGGCGACGATACCAATTGGCACGTTGATAAAGAATGTCCAGCGCCAGTCAGTTGTCAGACCGAGAATGTGCTGGCTATCGGTTAACCAACCACCAAGCAGCGGACCGACTACAGAGCTAAGTCCGAAGACTGCGCCGATGAGGCCTTGCCATTTGCCGCGTTCACGAGCAGCGAACAGGTCACCAACAATCGTGAAGGCGTTGGCGGTGATGATACCAGCACCAATACCTTGGAAGGCGCGCCACAGCACAAGCTGTACGACGTCGGCACTCATGCCGCCCATCAATGAACCAGCCACAAAGATACCAACACCAACCAGGAGGACGTTGCGTCGACCAAAGATGTCGGAAAGCTTTCCGGCGATCGGGACGGTGATTGTGGTGGTAAGTAGGTACGCAGTGACGATCCAGCTGAGTGAATCGTAGGCGTTAAACTCTTGGACAATCTTACCAAGAGCGGTAGCGATAATCGTTTGGTCGAGTGCTACTAAGAAGAGACTCGCCATAACGGATACCATAATAATGAGCTTACTACGTAAGCTTAGGTGATGATGCATGTTGTTATTCCTTTTCTGTGTCTGTGAGGATTGAACGATACTGTTCAATGTTATCGGTTAAAGATTCTACCAATGCGCGCAATTGATCCTCTTTCAAGAAACCAATCCACTGAGCTTTTTGTGAGCCAACAACATACAAACGATCCCCAGGCTTAATATTGAGGGTCTCGCGGGCATCGGCCGGTATCACTACCTGACCTTTTGTTCCGACAGTTGCGGTTCCGTAAAGTTTTTTATCGTGCATTATGTCTATAATACACCAAGTATGAAAAGTATGTCAAGTATGAAAGCAAGCAGTAGCCTATTCAATGATAACTGGTTTGTCGTAACGAATCTTATACTCGTAGACGGTCAGTCCTGGCGAGAACTTCTTTTCGGATAACTTTTCATAATGATTATCGTAGTAATCTTTGAGGTCTTTGTTGTATCCCTGGTCGTAACTGAGCATTACCCAGGCGCGTTGATAATCGCCTACATTCTCTTTAGTTTCGGCCTCAACAGTTGCGGGGTCGTAAGCCGGGACGGAGCCTGATTCAAATCGATTCCAGATTGGCTGGGTGGTTAATTTAGCAGTCCCCTTGTAATAATACTCGACTGGATAGATCGTAAACGGTGCCGCTAACACAACGACGTCAGTTGGTTTGGTATTCGTATCGAGGTATTCGACCGCCTCACGGTAATCTTCTTTAACCGGGGTGTTTGGATTCACGACCTGAACAGCGAATAGCGCGACGACGACAACGACAAGGACAATTTTAACGGTTCGTGAGATCCATGGTCGGTATCGTGTCAGAATCCAGGCGACAAAGATAAATACTGCCGGTAGCGCCACGATTAAGTAGCGACTGAGGTAGAACGGACGAATTGTCACACTAATAATGAATGCGCTTAGTACCGGTACGACAGCTAGGATAACAAACAGCGTCACTTCAAGTGGAATTTTTTTCTTGGTACGCTGCAGTGCAAAGAACGCTAATAGCACAAGTACCGGCCAGACTGAAATAATTAATGTATTAACAATCGGCACCTGAAAGCCAAAGATAAACTGCACATAAGTGTCGAATAGATCCCCTGCCGTTGGAATTCCCAAAGCTGGCTGTGTGTTACTAGCAAACCCAAGACTATACACATAGTACAGCCATGGCACTAATGACAGCGCAATCGCCGCACCGCCAATAATAACGTTACGCAGGGCATGTGGATCAAGCATTTTCTTTCGCAACACTAACAATGCAACAAATTCGGAGATAAGCACAAAGATAAAGAAGTAGTGTGTATAAACACCGATGATTCCCGTCAGGGTCCACAATAACCAGCGATACGAACCGGACATACGCATGATTTTGACGAAGAAGTACACGTGCAGCACCGTCATAAATGACAGCATCGTATACATACGTGCCTCTGATCCGTACCAATTCATAAACGGCGAAATCGTGACCAGAAAGGCAGCAAATAGTCCGATGCTACGGCGACCGAGAGCGTAAGTTGCTAGCTTGTATGTCATCAAAATTGTCCCCACAAAGAACACCAGCGACAGTATACGAGCAACAAAAATATCTTGTCCGAATATGATCTGCCAGAAGTGGAGCAGTGTGTGATAGAGCGGGACGTGCACATCTTGGGCGACGAGATTGAGCATACCAGCAAAGTCGCGATTAGTCTGGAACAAGCTTTGGGCTTCGTCTAGGCGGAGGCTATTTAGTGCAAAAACGTTAATACTGAAGAAGACGGCGAAGGCTACCATCAAGGCTAGCAAGCCATAAACGGCAATCCGTTTCCAAGGACTTATCATACGTGCACTCCGGCGTTTTCGGCTTTATCAATGTTTACTTTTTCTTCAACTGGAGCCTTTTCAAAGGCGGCAGCAATAAATGGCACGAAGGCCGCGATGTAGATAAATGCCCAGGCAATGTTTGATAGCATCGACGGGCTCCAGCCCTCGCGCATCACTCCCCAACCGACACCAATCACTACTAATCCAATATATACAATGTGCGGCGCAACAAGTTTGCCATGGTTACCACCAACACGAGTTTTTGAGGTCACAGCGAAAGCATTTTTGCGACGAGTAATCGTTGCCCACAACGCTTTCATGTAAATTGTGGCCGAACCTAGGCTAAACGATAGTGCTCGGAAGGTATAGGTAAAGTTACTTGATTGTTGCAACGTATACAGAATAACGAAGATATACGGCAAGAAAATAAGTGCCAGAGTCATCGTGTTAATTGTCAAAGGTTTGAGGCCCAAGAAGAAATACGTCAGCGGTAATAAGGCATTGACGAGGACGATCAGGCCAGACAAGTAATAACTTGATGACGCTAAATACTGAATCTTTTGTGCCCAGGTCAACCCGCGACGGAACAATGGGTTGTATGAAAATAGAATCTCAAGGCTGCCACGGGCCCACCTGAATTGTTGCTTGTAGTATGACAAGAAATCTTCTGGGGCGAGGCCTTCAGCAAGGACTTTGTCGACATAAACCGACTTCCACTTTTTTTCATGAACCAGTAATGAGGTGAGGAAATCTTCAGCGATGCTTTTCTCACTCATGCCACCAGCTTCAACCAGTGCCGTTCGACGGAGTACCATGTTTGTGCCACACATGAACGTTGCGTTGACGTTATCTTTCCCTTTAAGAAGTGGCCCAAAGAACAAGGCTTGTTGCTCCCAGGATCCACCGGCAACTTGGTTAACGTCGGCGTTATGGTAATACTGGGGCGACTGGACGAAGGCAACCTTCTCGTCGACGAAATAACCGACGGTTTCAATAAGAAATTCAGGTTTGGGTTCGTGGTCGGCATCAAAGACGACGACATATGGCTCTTTAGTAAGTGTGAGGGCGTTATTGATATTTCCAGCTTTGGCACCACCCGGTTTGGTGCGTGTGACACAGGTAACACCTTGTCGCTGCGCAATGGCTTCGGCTTCTTGCCAGTTGTCGCGATTAGCCACTTTTCCGTCGTTAAGAATATAGACAGAAAAATCAGGATACTTCATCGCCTTGGCAGCAATAACGGTCTTTTCAATAATGTCAGCCGGCTCACCACAGACAGTAATGAAAACAGCCACGGATGGCTGGAATCGCGCATCAAATTGCTTTTCGCGGCGCCGACCCCAGATCGTATGGATGAATCCAAAGACCTGCCAGACATGAAACAGCTCGGATATCACCAGTACTGCGAAGACGACTGGATTACCGATCGGGAATAAGAAGACGACACAGGCAAAGTAGACGAGCGACAGGACGATATTCAGGACAAGTAAAAACTTGCTTGTATGTGCCGACTTCAAAAATTCCATTATGTTACTTTTCCTTTAAATCTTTAGCTAGGTTTGGTAGTTGATCTTCGTGGAGTGCGATGCCGAACCATACCCAGTTCGCGGCATAGTAAGTAATCGGCTGATCCCACGAGTTGGTGTTTTGATCGTACAGTGTCTTGATCTTTTGGTCGTAGACTTCTTTGGCGAGTTCAGGCTCAACAACATCAAAGTAGGAGAGCGCCGTACCGTAACTTTCGGCTACTTCGTCGTTACTAACGACAGAACCGTCGTGTGCGTAGATCGATTTGAGTGTTCCGGTGCGCTTCCATTCGTCCGCCAAGAAACTCATCTTTTCAAGCGTTGCTTTGGCTCGTGGTTCGTTGTTCCATTTGTAATCAAGTGCAATTCGCCATGGTGCGCGCATTGCGTCGTACCCATAATTAGTCGTCAGGCTCGTCACAGTCGGGGCCGATAACTCCCCTGTTTTACGATCCATCAGCACCCAGTCAGGAATCAATCCAGCAGTTTTTGACTTGTCTAGATTGGCATCTGCCGAGCGATCAAGGAGGTCGTATGATGAGTCAACAATTGCGTTCCAATTATGCTCCTTATCAACCTTTGCGAATTCGCGGTAGGCGTACGGTGCCAGGTATGACGGATTCATAACAATTGGACTCGATGATTGTTTTTCGAGATTGTTAGAAGCCAAGTATTGTTTACCGCCAGCAGTGACAATTTCGTTGTCCCACATACTCACAATAACCTCTTTAGCCTGGACGAGATATTTCTCGTCCTGCCAACGACTAGCTGCCATCAGCAGTGCCAATGCAATGTCGCTGTCAGCATCAGATGCTGCATTCTGTCCATTCACATTAGTTAAAACGCCGTATGTACCGTCGTCGAGCTTACCCCAACGCCATGAAAACAGTTTGTCTTCGCGCTGTAATTGCTCCTGAGTCCAAGCCCAGGCCTTGTCAAAGGTCGGTTTGTCGCTCATCCAGACCGCACGCATCATGGTGTAGCTCTGTCCTTCGGATGTTGTAATGTCATCTTGTTGCTTATCCAACGTGCGTCCAGTGTCCTTTTCCCAATACTCGGTTTTGTAATCATTCCAAGTTCCGGCAAGTAAGGTGTGGGACGCAAATATAATGTTTTGATCTACTTTCTTGCTGCTCGCAATAACGGCATAAGTTGTAGCGCCTGCTGCCACGACGATAAGGACGATGGCCAGCAGCCTAAATAAGAATGGACGCGACATTAGTAACTAGCAGCCTCTCTCACTGGGACGATATAACGAATCGGAATTCCCCGTTTCTGACTTGCTGAGGTAGCGCCAATAAAGCTCATTGTGTATAACAATCCACCAGTAACTGCAGCAACTCCGGCCAGAATCATTAGGCGATTTCGGGTAGCGTCGCTCATTCGTTCACTGGTATATGTCACAGACTCGCTACTTGTGGTAGCTTGTGCTTCGGCCATGTTGGCAATTGCCGGTGCCGTATCGACGGGTGCCGAAGTCTCAACAACCGATGGCTGTGCTGCGATTTGTGGCGTCGCTGTACGAGCTGGGGTGGCGACAGGCGCCGGAGTTGGCGCTGGTTGTGTTACAGCCGGCGTCGCAGGGGCAGGAGCCGCTGGAGTCACCGTGTTGGTCGGTGTTGTTGTCACAGGAGTCTGGGTTGTGGGACGACTCGCTGTCGATCCACCCGCCGTGTTTGTTGGCTGAGTGTCGTTACGGTTCGCATTTGAATAAGTTTGACCGTTTCGACTATTGTTGTCGTTATTTTGAGAGCCATGTCCGTACCAAGTATTCTCCTTGGCTGATGCAGATTGCATCACGCCACCAATACTTCCCACCACCAATGTACTGACGAGAAGTCCTACTGTCACAATCGATAAGATGAACCGTTTTTGATCAGATTTTGTATTCTTCCAGACGTTCGCGCTCGAACGTCCCACCGAAGAATAGCCCCCCATATCACGGGTTAAACTACTCTTAGAATTTGTTGCTCTTATCGGGATTGTGAGATTCATAATCCTCCTTCCTGCTTATTTCTATAGTAGTTTCCTACCATCTCATTATACACCACGTTATCAGCTGAAACAGATTGGCGTGGGTAGTAATCCGCTGTGTAACGCCTTAAAAATTCCATAAAAAACATTAAATACCTGCCGTAATTACGTTTGTTTTTGGCCGTGATACTACCATCATCCAACCACCAATACACAGCCCAGCAACACCTGAATAAAATAGGGCTGTTGCGACCATAGAACTGAGAACTCGACTACCATACAGCACAGAGGGACTCGCGACATGGGCCGGCGCAGCAGCAATTTCCTGTTGCGTCAAAAGTGCACTATCGGTCGAACTACCCAGCGCAACACCCACCGGTGCGCCGCCCTGTTGGGCCGATGCCAAGGCGATATCTTGTTGAGCAGTAGTAGCAGGGCCAGACTCGTCTACGGCAGGAACCGCCGCAGGTGTTTGGGCGGAAGCCGTTGGGTTTGCGATGCTAACTGTTGGCGTTTGTGTTGTCGGCATCAGTAAAGGTGTTACGTTTCGCACGATTGGCACGTTATTAGCAACGTTTGTCACTGTGTCGGTTAATCCCGCCACGTTTAATGACAAGGCTTGTGTCGGTGTGTGCACCCCAAGCGACAAAACAGTTGACGTAATAATGCCAGCGACAAGCGTCATTGCGAGACGGAAGGGGAGTTGGATGTGTACACGCTTCATACTGGTGTTGTCTCGTTTATAATTAACCTTATTAAGTATTGTATCGTAGGCTTCATCACGATTCAACCCTTATGCAGGGTTTTAGGTTTCTATATTACCGGCAACGGCTTGAATATACTGCTTATTCTCTCTGATAAAACGCCGAATAATTTTATATTCATCCATATCAAAATGTGGTTCGTCGGCATCATAGGCAACATCGCCAAATTCATCAACATACCCCTGTATCATCCAGTTTTTAATAATGACACGCTCGCCTTTGGTATTTACCGGCAAGCTAATCGGTGTATCAAATGGCCAACTTTCTAGGCGGTTGTATTCAAGCGCTAGTTCAAAACGTCGGTTATATAGTTCGGGCGCCTCTTCACCGATACAAGCACCCTTACACCGTCCAAGGCTGTATGAAAAACAGGCACCACTCCCCTTTTCTAGACCCATTAATTTTGGACATAGTTGAAACCCGCGCGTTGTCTCTTCAAGGCGCTTTTTTGCTTTCATGCGACTGCTATACATGCCATAAATATTATTGAGGTCTGTTTCGGTATCGACACTCCCCTGTTTGATATGAATGGTGGCGTATTCGTTTGAAATATCTTTAATCAACATTGCATACGACGAGACGCGCCGGAGCTGTCGGTTATATAGCGGCATTAGTTCTTTTACCAACTTCGATTCCAGTATCAGTGCGGCCAGTTCACTCCCGGTTGGGATCGTTTCAATATGATGAACGTTTTGACTCAGGCGCACCTCTTTACTGCTGACGTCTTGGAAATGTGACATGACACGCTTTTTCAAAGTGATACTCTTACCGACATAAATGGGTTGGTGGGATTCGTCTTTGAAAATATAGACACCGGGTACATTGGCAATATTCTCTAGTTCTTGCATATCGAGGTTCGGTGGTAGCGATTGTGATTTTAATTGATGCTGGACGGCTGCATTAAATTCTTCAGCACCATTATTTTCAAATGCCATCTGCGAAAAGTACATAATCGCCCGAGCATCGTCAAGCGCTCGGTGACGATTCAAAAATGGAATATCATAGCGGTCGATCAAGACAGCCAGACTATGACCCTTCTCCATTTTGTACAGATAGCGCGATAATCTGACCGTACACAGCAACTTTGGAGCAAATGGTGTGTCTATCATGGCAAACTCATTTTTGATAAATGAATAGTCAAACCGTACGTTGTGAGCAATAAAGACCGCACCACTCATGATTTCAGCAAAACGATCAGCTATGTCAGCAAAGACAGGCGCATCAATGATGTCGCCCTCGCGAATACCGGTCAGTGAAGTAATGCTAGCCGGGATATAGGTCTCGGGATTAATCAATGAGCTAAACTCATCAGTCACCTTACCATTCTCGTAGCGAATGGCGGCAACTTCAAGAATACGACTGTTGCGGTAACTTCCGCCAGTCGTTTCAATATCCACAAAGACAACAGGATAATCAAACATTATCTTCTTATTATAAACCCCTTGTTATTAGCTTTTAAAGATGGCATAATTCGCGATTAAACCATAATCGCTATATAATAGACAAGTGACTATGAGATTAAAGCAACGCATTTCATCCAAGCTTACCGTTCGTATATACGTGCCAATCCTGGTTGCGGCCGTTGTTAGCTCGATCTTAGTTGGCGCTGTTCAATTAACGAAGGCTGACGGACTTTCCCTCGCCGATAACACTCAGACCAGTGATTGGCAAACGGTCAATGCTTCACTTCCAGCCAGTAACGAAGGAGTTACCACCGACGAAGCAGCCAAGGCAGCAGCCCTTGCACTGACCCAGAACACTATTATCACCCCATCATATGCCCCCACCGCATCCGCATCTCCGCGTGGGCTTAACTTGTATGTTAACCCCGCACTTGCCGCCCAGGGGCGCCCGAGCCAGATCGCCAGCCAACCAACAGCTACATGGCTAGGCGAATGGAGCGGTGATGTTCAGGCTGCCGCCAACAACCTTGTAGCAAACGCAGCAGCTCAAAATGCCGTGCCAACAATCGTCGCCTATAATATTCCCGTCCGTGACTGCGGCAGCTACTCGGCTGGTGGTGCTAATAGTAGCGACTATTACAAATCATGGATCCGACAACTAGCAAATGGGGTTGGCCAACGTAAAGCAATTATTATTCTTGAACCGGATGCTTTGTCACAAATCACTTGCCTTAATAGCAATGACCAAGCAGCTCGCTACGCCAATTTGTCCGATGCGGTAACGATACTTACTTCACAAACCGGTGCTTCGGTCTACCTTGATGCCGGGCACAGCAACTGGGTCAGCGCCAGTGACATGTCTGATCGTCTCAAAAAAGCCAACGTTGGTCAGGCGCGTGGGTTTGCTTTAAACGTTTCAAACTTCCAGACAACTGGTAGTAGCGATAGCTACGGTGACCGTCTGACAGGACTTACTAATAAACCGTATGTTGTTGATACGAGCCGAAGCGGTAATGGGAGTAACGGCGAATGGTGTAACCCTCGTGGACGCGCCCTCGGTGAACGACCGACTACCAACGTTGGTGGCAATATCGATGCCTATCTATGGGTCAAAGTACCGGGTGAATCAGATGGGTCGTGTAACGGTGGTCCTGCGGCCGGCGAATGGTGGGACGACTATGCACAGGAACTGATCAGAAACTCACGATAAAGTATTTGGGCGTATACTAGCTATATAGCACTAACCAAAGGAACTATATGAGCGATCTAGAAACAACAGAAGTCAAACGAGCGAACGAACAAGTTGGTGACACTCACGTCCAACGATCAAGTATCCGTAAAACAACCACGGTTTCAGGACGCGTTATTGCACAACAAGTTATCTATTACGTAGGCGGCGCAATCATTGCCCTACTCGCAATTCGCGTTGTCTTGCAATTACTTGGTGCCAGCCAAGCGAGTGGATTCGTTGATTTCATCTACGGCCTTAGCGGCGTCTTTGTCGCACCATTCATTGGCATCTTCGGCGAACCAACTTTTGGCGCCTCACATCTTGATAGTTCAGCGATTGTCGCAATTATCGTCTACGGAATTATCACCGTCGGACTCGCAAAACTCTTTACGCTGGGTCGACCACAAGACGAGGTCTAGTCTCTGGCGCGCTTGTTACCGGGGCAGTCGTCTCAATATGCACGGTAACAGCGCGGTGATCAGACAATCCGTCAGTTGACGTTGCAACATCCAAGAATTCGTACGTTTTCGGTACCAAAATGTAATCATTTCGTTTGTTCTGTGACGGGAATGAAACGTATGGGATCTTGGTTGATGATTCGTAGTGATTTTGCCATAGCTCAGATAATGTTTCAAGGTGGTCAATATTAAAGTCACCAGCCATGATACGCTCTTCGCCCCTTTCGGCGATGATTTCGAGCGTCTCAACGAGGTGCGCCGTCGCGTAATCAACCGTGTCGGTTAGCGAGAAGTGTATATTCGCAAGCTTGACGACCTGACCGTCTTTGAGGACGTCAATCATCTGTAGGATACGGTTGTGCTCATCACCATCCGCCTGTTTGAGGACGATCGTGTCTGTCTTGAGGACAGGGTATTTGCTGAGCATTGCCAGGCCTTCGCGGAAGGTTTCGTATTCGTGGCTTGGCTGCAAACGAGTCACTGCGTGATGTTCAAAAGGATAATTTAATTTTTGATTAAGTAACTGCACTTGGTTGTAGGCGGAGATCGTTGGGATAAAAACAACTTCCTGAAATAAGATAACGTCAGGATCGGTTGCTTTAAGGTAGTCAACGATTTCGGGTTCTCGGTTCTGCCAATCAATGAAGCCCTGGAGATTGAGTGTGGTTAATTTCATATCATAACCAGTTTACAGGATTTTAACGCTAACGTGAATTTTTGAGGTGTTCGGCAGTATATCGTGCGTTGAATAAAGGGGTGTCTGGCTGGAATTTGTGACCATGAGAAAGTTGACCCAAATCAACTGGGTCAAACCCGATATCACTGATAATCTTTTCAACGATCTGCTTTGCGGCTGCGTCGTCCCCCACTAAGGCAATCGCACGGCGGTCAGCGCTACCGACTGGTAAACTGTGTTGCTCAAGTTCGTTATACGCTGTGTGATTCAAGGTCTTTATAACCCGTGCCCCCTTAAGGTATCGCTGTATGTACTCACTGGACGTCACAGCCTCATCCATAAACTCGGGGATATCGCCTTCGGTTGGAGGCCAGTAGTTCATAGCGTCTATCACAATCTTGTCATCGAATAGCCCAGGCTTGAGGCTAACGTATTGATTTAGCGGGATTGCGAGGACAATCACGTCACTGTTCATTACCGCCTCGTCAGCAGTCGACGCAACTGCACCTGGTAATAACACGCTCAGCATCAACCCAAGGCTCTCTGGGCCACGTGAGTTAGCAATCCGAACCTTGTACCCGGCCCGTAGGCTCTGCCGAGCAATAGCCGTGCCAAGACGCCCTGCACCAATGATCCCAATAGTTGGATAGGATGGATTGAGTGGATTACTTGGCATTGCCTGTCACTTTAATGGCTTTAGCGACCTTGGCCTCGTTGTCAGCCTTCTTCGCTTCTTCATTTTTAATGTATTCACGAACGATTGGGGCCACCTTCGTTCCCAGTAGCTCGATAGATTTTAAGAACTTCTCTTGAGGTAGCTGCCCAGTATCCATTTGGAAGATATGCCGGGTGTGGCCAAGTTTTTTATGTGTTTCAATAATGCGCTGGGCGATTTCTTCAGGACTACCGGCAAATAGTGCGCCGTCAACATTTGACTCGGCATCGTAGTGATCACGAGTCGGCGCCGCAAAGCCACGAACTTTCCCAAGTGTCGTCATTGTCCAGCCCCAAGCTTTCCAGAAGGTGTCTTTGGCATCCTGCGCATCTTCGGCAATATAGCCCGGTGAAGCAAGTGCAACTCGTGTGTCAGCGTGAGGGACATTATATTGTCGAGCCGCTTCGTGATACAGATCAACTAACGGCGCAAAGCGTGACATGTGTCCGCCAATAATTGCATACGTAATCGGCATGCCTAGTGAGGCCGCGCGAATTGACGATTCAGGATTGCCACCAGTTGCTAGCCAGATGTCCATTGGCTTTTTAGGACGAGGCACGATTTCGACGTTATCGAGTGCCGCGCGGAAGTCACCATCCCAGGTCACTTTGCCGTCTTTGCTGGCGTTAATTTGTAGTAAGAGGTCTAATTTTTCAGCGTATAGTTTGTCGTAGTCGCGCAGGCTGTAGCCAAATAGTGGGAAAGATTCTGTCGATGAGCCGCGGCCGGCAATGATTTCAACACGGCCATCAGAAATAATATCAGCCGTTGCAAACTGTTGATAGACGCGGACTGGATCGTCGGTGCTAAGGACCGTAACAGCACTAGTCAATTTAATGTTTTTAGTAGTTGCGGCAGCGGCGGCAATCAATGTCGACGGTGACGACGCCGGGAAATATTCCGTGTGGTGCTCGCCTATCCCAAAGACATCTAGACCGACCTTGTCGGCCAGCTGGATTGCCTCTAATAAATTCGTGACCGATTCGTGAGTTGGACCTAGTTTTCCATCTTTTCGCTGAACATCACCAAAGCTAAATACACCGAGTTCCATATTTCATCCTGTCTTTTACTATATTTAGTATAGCATTGATTTGTAACGGGGGCAAACTATCTTTTAACGCTTTTTTGGGCGTTTTGTCGTCACTGCCCGACTTATCAAAAAGACAGCAAAGAACCCATTCGCCAAGAACAGTACCAGTGGATACGCAGCGGTCGTAAAGGTGACGGCCTGTAGTGCGAACAATGCCACCAAAAATTTCAAGCTGTTAAGCGCAAAAGTAATTGCCGTCTCTTCGTGGGCATTAACGAGTGACTTCCGAAACGTCGGAATAAGCCCTAAAATAAAGACAACACACGCTAATGTCGTTGAGATAGTGCCGTTCGGACCGACAGCCCAAGCAGCAATCGCGACTAAAGCAAATCCCCCACACAACCAGTCGAGTTTAGTGATATTCCGTTCGCCGTATTTAAATGCCGTCAGGAAAATAACAAAGTTAGCGATTGCCGCGACACCAGTTACCCATGCGCCCGGACCAGCCCCATGTGTCATCTGTTGATACCAGATCAATGTGTTAAGAATTCCCCAGATTAGCCAGCTAAGCCCGTGTGGTTTTGTCTTGCCGTGAAAGACGTCAGATAGATAAAACCCGTAACTAAAAAATGCGATCCCAATCGTAATCAGCCCAAGCAGCGTGGCGGTCATTAGAGAATCTTTTTACGACGGACGGTGATATAAACAGCCAAGACAACCAAGACAGTTGCAGCAATAATCAACGGGAACACCCAGTTCTGTTCCATGAATGGTAGCGCAACGTTCATGCCGTACATACCAAATATGACGTTTGGTAGTGTAATAAGGATCGTCAGGACGGTCAACGTTTTGATGCGTTGATTCAAGTTGTTATTGGCAATTGTCGTATAGGTGCTGCGCATACTCGTAACGCGCTGAGCATTACTTGATACCGATACGAGCATCTGGCGGATATGCAGAATCAGGTCATCAATAACCTCTAGCTGTCGGACACCGAACATATTATGACGGTTATCTTTCAAACGCTCGAGAACTGCTTGGGTGGCAGAAAGATTTGTCTGATAGGTGTTGAGGTTCTCTTCAATAGTAATAAATTTCAAAAAGTCCTTGTTCTCTACTTCGTGCGAACGCAGACGATGACCAATATCATCAATTGACTGAGCCGTGTGGCGCAGGAATCGTTCGTAGGTAATCAGCAAAGTATTCAGTGTTAGTAACAAGAGTACACTTCCATCGGCAGTCTTGCGCTGTTCGAGCTGCGGAATGATATCTTCGGGCTGCAGATACGATGCCGGTGACAATGTGAAATACTGTTTGCCATTAGCGATCGCCAACAGTGGCGCCGTTTTCACTTCACCGACTGAGTTTTGTTCAACGCTACGAACAAACAGATACATCGTCCCACCCGTACCGTATTCGACGCGCGGTAGTTCATGCTTATCATGAATATCGCTGACAATACTATCATCGAGACCATACTGGGCAGATAGCTTCTCGGTTTCAGGTATGGTCACATCGCGACCATACACCCAAGCATTCGTGACTGGCGGTGCCAGCACGTGGTGGAGCCCTTCACGGGCTGAATGACTGATGTAATAAGCTATCATGTTTGTTTACTTCTTATGCTTGAGTATAGATTAGTTTAGTTTGTCAGTAAAGACGACCAAACGTTCGGAATAAGTCTGCTTAGAATTGTTCCACGATCCCTGGCAAGTGATGAGGTTTAAGTGAGCTTTGCCATCAGTTGATGTAAATACCTGCGTCGCATCGTCATCGGGGCTATACATGCGTATTTCGGTAACGACAAACTGTGTTTTTACTTCATCGGCGTCGTAACTCAAGATAATATCCCCGGCTTTTAAAGTATTGAGATCATTGAATACTGACGGTGCGCCGTCTTTCCATCCATAATGGCCCGCAATAACAGCACTCCCAATTTCACCAGGTTTTGGCCCCGGTTGATACCACGCGAGTTCTTGAGCATTGTTGTCGATTGCCATATCGCCATCAACCGTCAAGCCAACGGGTTTCACTTTGGCATCAACCTTAATCTTAGTCACCTCTAATCGTATTGGCGCCGTGATTTGCGGGACAGATGCGACTTGTGGAATTGGCGTCGAAGTAGCCGTGGCAGGTAACGGTGCCTGATAGCGAACCGGGGCAAAGATGTACAAAAATATAAACGTCGCACATAGTGAAACCAAAGGAACACCGATAAACAAGAGTACATTTCGTATCGTGCTATGCGGTGTTCGTTGGTGCCGTTTCATAACGACGATCTAGATAAGGTGTTTTTTACGAGCGATGACTGCAGTAGATACGGCAGCAAGGATCACGAAAGTCGGAATAGCAAGCCAGAGTGCGTTGTCGGCAATCATGCGACCAGTATTCGGAAAACCAGGTGTTTGACCAGCGCCTGAACCATCACCGTTATCAGCAGTGTCATTACCAGCACAGATTGGTGCGGTAATCGTGTTGTTATCAAGTGTCACGTTACCGTTGCGAGCAAGCAAGCGGCCATTCACTGTTGCGCCGTTAGTAGCTGTGATTGAATTCAGGGCAAGGATTGTTCCAACAAAATCTGCAGTCGTGCCGAGACTAGCGGTATCAACAAGCCAGAAAACATTACAAGCTTGTGCGCCGTTTATTAATGTCACAGCACTACCAGGACCAACGGTTAGTCCGTTACCGCTAAATGGTGCTTGGAAGATGAAGACTGATGATGGATCACCTTGACCGTCAAGAACAAGATCACCAGCACCCGCAGTAATTTGGAAACGAGTGGTTGCAGGGTCGTTATACACACCAGCAACGAGCGTTTCACCACCGAGTTCAACATCGGTTGGTGTAACCGGTGTGCGCCCAGCAGTGTCGGTGTATGCAGCCGTAAGGTTGTTTTTTGCTGTCACGAGCAGCGGTCCGTTTGTGACACGACAAGCTGGACCCGTACCGTCCACTGAGTAAATAGTTCCTGTAACATTTGCACAGTTAAGGCCAGTAATGCCAGCACCGGATGCAGGGGCAAGCCCAACGTTACCAGTAATGACAGAGCTGCCACTGGCGTCGGTAATATTAGGTGTTCCAGCGAGAATTGCGAAAGGCGCAGCACCACCAAGGTTAACGGTTGCTTGTGCAGCCCGTGCTGGGCTACTGATAAATCCTGTGATTGCAATTGTCACAGCAAAAAGCGCTAAAAGTACTATTCCTGTTAGTGTCCTGTTGTTGATCTTGTCCATGTCACCCTTTTCGTTATTATCGTAGAGAGCTAACGTCTCACTTTTATACATAGTGTCTATGGTAATAATATCAGACATCGTTGTAAATAACTAAACCAAATACGTTGTAGATATAGCTAAAAAGTATCGCTGGTCTTGTCGGCGTGTTTTGGTAGGCCAAAAAATGCAATTAACGAGCAGATAAAGATAATGGCTGCAGCAACCAATGAGGCCGCCGAAAGTCCGTCCATCCAGGCTGTTTTGGCAGCGATTGCGACGCTATCAGCCATGGGACCAAGCTGTCCGGCGACTTGCAGGGCGACTGCTAGTGAACTTTCCAGCCCGTCTTTGGCAGCACCGCTAAAGGCATTGGCAGTCTCAGCAATATTCTTCGTATATACAGCCGTTAAAACAGCCCCCAGTACAGCCACGCCCAGTGCCCCACCGAGCTCGCGGGTCGTGTCGTTCATGGCCGAGCCCATGCCCGAACGGTTACGCGGTACCGATGCCATAAGAATATTTGTACCCGGAGTCATCGCTGCCGAAATACCGAGCATCATAATGAATACTGCGATGAATAAGTGCCAGTACGTTAGGTCTTGTGTCCAAGTCGACATGATCACAAAGGCAATCGATGTCACCAACAGACCAACCGATATAACGGCACGGGCACCAAACTTTTTAACAATCAACGGAATGAACGGTGACAAGAACATCATCGGAATCATCAACGGCAAGATCGCCAGAGATGATTGCAATGCACTGTATCCAAGAATCAATTGCATTAGCTGACTCATTGAAAAGAAGACGCCCGACATAGCCAGGAATGTAAGTGTCAGTGTCAGACTCGAGATCGAGAAGGCACGGTTCTTGAACAGGTTCATGTCGAGTGTTGGAAACTTTGAGCGAAGTTGCGAGAAGACAAACAATACGATGGCTGCAATACCACCAATCAGTGCAACGAGAACCGCAGAATCACCCAACCCTTCAACTGGCGCTTCAGTAACCCCATAGACAATTCCAAAGATACCGAGTGCGGCCAATGTCCCACCAAGCCAGTCAACTGGCGACTCTTTTTCATCGCGTGATTCGTGAGCGAGAATTTGGTTAGCAATAAGGCCACCAACAGCAATAATTGCACTGAAGTAGAACAATGAGTGCCACGTAAAGTGCTCAAGCAAAATACCACTGACGATTGAGCCAATCATCATACCAATACCAGCGACAGCACCCCAGATAGCAACAGCACGAGCGCGCTCTTTCTTTGGGAAGGTATTGTTAATAATTGAAAGCGTCGTTGGCATGACGAAGGCACCACCGATACCCATAATGATACGGGCAACAATCAGTTCGGTACCAGTTTGTGCCAAGAATCCGGCGTACAATGAGCCAGCCGTAAATACCGCCAAGCCAATTTGCATGGCACGTTTGCGACCATAACGATCACCAATTGCACCGGCTAAAAATAGCAAACTAGCGAAGACTAACGTATAAACGTTCACAACCCAAGTAAGTTCCAGCTGACCCAGCTTTAGGTCGGTTGCCATCATCGGCAGTGCCATGTTAAGGCTGCTGTTAGCGAGCATAACTCCAAGGAGGGTTACACAAAGAGCAACTAGGATCCACCAACGACGAGCGTAGGTGTGTGGGTCGATTCCTTCTAAATCTTGTGGTTCAACTGAATTAGTTGAGGATTGTTGTGTCTTTTTTCGAGCCAAGAATGTTTTTACCATAAGGCTCAAGTATACGGATTGAAAGGGGTTACGTCAATGAGATGCCGAGAAGCTTCACAAATTCACCACTATTGGTGTCCTCAATAAATTCCAGAGTGCGGTCAATTTCTTCGCGAACAGTCAGGTCTTCAAGCACCAAATTAAGTGACGCCAGCTCTTCGGCGAGGGCGACGACCTGTAGGTAATTCAAGAAGGTTGCACCATACGGATCAATGTTAGCGATCCAAGGAAAATCAACACTAAAGCCTTCTAGTGCGACGACGGTGTCATAAATAAGTGCAAAATTAAGATCGCTCGAGTCGAGGATATCGTTGAATTCGTCTACTTTGAGTACTTCGATTGATTGGTCCATGTACTTATTCTAACAAATTATTGGGCTAGAAATCAGCAATCACCAACTTTTTCATATTGGACATTTTGGCAAATGCACCCGGTCGCTCCATTAATTCGTCGATGTTGGCTGGGACAATCTGCCAACTGAGTCCGAACTTGTCTTTACACCAGCCGCATTGCTCGGCCTCGGGGACAGTCGATAGCTCGTTCCATAGTGCATCAATATCAGCCTGATTCTTACAGGCGACGGATAATGAAATACCTTCGTTAAACGTAAAGTCTTGATCGACACCAGAGTCCATCACCGCGAACCATTCGCCGGCGAGTGTGAAATCGGCGAACATCACCGAACCTTTCTTGGCGGGACCAGTGTCTTGTTCGTATCGAGAGACCGTTCCTTGCCGCGTATCACCAAAAACCGATTGATAGTACAGCATCGCCTCTTCGGCACGATTCGTATTGGCGCCCGTAAACATCAAGGAGGGAATGATATAAGGCCTCGGCTCCCCCTTCGGATCTGTCAACATCAGTTGCCATGACACCCCGTACTTGTCCCTCACCCAGCCGTACAGTTTGCTGTACGGATATTCGTCGAGTTGCATCAATACTTCGCCATCATCTACTAATTTGTCCCACACTTCACGCAGGTGCTGTTCGGCACTATCGTCGAGTGACGGATCAAAATTGACCATAAATGAGATCGATGGATTTGGCTGGAAGTCGGGCCCAGCATTAATCGCCATGAAACGGTAACCATTTAATTCAAACTCAATCGTCAAAACCTTACCGGCAAATTCTTTCTGAAAGTCCTCCAAATCTTTAGTCGGATAGTACGCGGCCGAGACGACTCGCCCGTTTGGGAACACTGCAGTGTAAAATTCGACCGCTTCCTCGGCGTTATGGTCGAACCATAAGTTAGGTGTAATATGCTGCGCCATACGTCCCTCCTGTTGTACCCCAATTATAACAAAAAGGACCTGTGAAGATCCTTAAATGTCATGAACATTCGCTGGTTAATTAGGCGTCGCGTTTTTTGAACAAGACAACTGCCAGCGCAGCCAACCCTAACAAGTACACAAAGGCAACAGCAGCGACACTAGCGCTAGCGGCGGCTTCACCAGTATTAGCAAGTGCGCCAAATGTCCTAAATGGGAGATACTGCGCGCCATCCTTTAATAGGATACCTGCCAAGTTTTCAACGATCGGCAGTGCAAATACGATGACGATAACAACAATGATGTTTCGCAGAATAAATCCGAGAAACAATCCAACCAGTGTGTAAAACGAAACGTACAATCCTAAGTGCAGGATCAGAGCGCCGATTTCTAGTTTTTGCGTTGTAACAGCAACACCAGACGCAGCCAGAGTAATCGTTGCGGCTAAAACCGCAAACAGCGCTAACACCAATGTCACAGCCAAGGCATATCCAAGTGCTGCGATTACTTTCGCGGCAAAAACAGTGTAACGACTTCGGCTGGCAGTGAATGTGTAGGCAATCGTGTTGTGACGATATTCATTCAAAATAATCAGCGAGGCAACGATCGCAAAAATACCAGTTGTCAAACTAAGAACACCGTAGATCGCATTCTGGAAGACGAGTGAACTGATAGGGATTCGGGCGGTCACATTCGGTGCGGCAATAGCTGCAGCGACGATACCAGCCAGGATTGCCAATACGATCATGACGCCGACAACGATATAGGTTGAACGAAGCGTGAGGATTTTTGTGAACTCTGATTTTAATACACCAAACATTAGTTTTGTCCTCCTGGGGTTGCGCGGTATTCTTGGGCACCGGCGGTCATTTTCAAAAAGGCGTCTTCGAGTGATACGTTCTCGGCAGCAAGTTCTAGCACTGGCATACCTAGTTCAAATAGCAGGGCACTCAGTTGATCCGAGGTCGCGCCAGTTACTTTCAGCCCGTTACGTTCTGCAGCCCAGACGATGCCGCGCTGTGTTAGTTGTGTCGACAATGCATTCAGGTCAGTTGTACGGACAAAGACCGCACCAGTACTAGCCGATTGGATAAAGCTATCGACTGATTGATTGGCAATCATCGAGCCTTTGCCGATAACGATCAGGTTGTGTGCCATCAGCTGCATTTCACTCAGTAAGTGCGATGAAACGAGCACGCTATTGCCGTTTGTCACATACGAATGCAAGAAATCACGCAGCCAGTGAATACCTTCTGGGTCGAGACCGTTAGCTGGTTCATCAAGGATCAGGTGTTTTGGTTGTCCCAAAATCGCCGCAGCAATCCCAAGACGCTGCGCCATACCGAGCGAGAACTTGCCGGGTTTTTTGTTGGCAACTTCCTGTAGTCCAACAAGTGCTAATACTTCGTCAACGCGTGACAACGGAATGCTGCTCGCCTGAGCCAATACTTTTAGGTGATTACGGGCTGAGCGCTTTGGGTGAAATGATTTCGCATCAAGCAAGATACCAACGACCTGTGATGGATGTTCGTAGCCGCTGAGTGGTGCGCCGTCATACAACGTTGCGCCCTGGGCGTTATCAAGTCCGAGCATGGCGCGCATCGTCGTCGATTTGCCGGCACCATTTGGACCAAGGAACCCAGTTATTTTACCGTCTTCAACAGTAAACGAAATATTGTTGACGACAACTTTGCTGCCGTACGTTTTGGTTAAGTTCTGGGCTGTAATCATACGTAGCAGTATAGCATAGCCACCTCTATGGGGCGGGCTTCCCGCTACGATTTATAAAGGCTATACTAAAAGTAATATGAAAACACTCGCCATCCCTAACGGTACCGTTCACAAAATGCCAGCCGATTTGCGCAAGGCACTCGTTGCCCACCCAGACGCACTGGTCCTTTGGAACGACATTACTCCCCTCGCTCGCAACGAGTGGATCTGCTGGGTTGAGGGCGCCAAACTTATCGAGACCCGCAAACGACGCGTTGAACGAACGCACACGGAATTAGTTGAAGGTGTCCGCCGACCATGTTGCTGGCCTGGCTGTATGCACCGTGAAAAGAATGGCAAGTAAAAAACTAGAGTGCCTGGTAGTTGGTCTTGATCCGGAAGTAGGTTACTTTCAACTGGTTAACCTGAGCTTCTGTCAATGTTCCACCCGCCATTAACTGACGAGTTAGGTGATTTGCACGTTGCATACATTTGCCCGCGAATTCCTTAGCCTTTACCGTCAGTTCAGCATCATCGGTCACACCTTCAATAATGTGACGTAGACGGTCTACTACTTCATCAACTCCCTCGAACTCGAGTGGCTGGTCGAAACCTTCTGAAAGCTCAAAGAACTGACGCAGAGCCGCATCGGTTTGGGTGCTTTTATCAAGTGATTCAATTGCTCGGATGGTCGTTCGCAGGTCTCGGGTTGTTTCGAATTCACCCGCACTGTGCAGGATCATGTTGATAATAGCTGCTGCTTCGGAATTATATTCTGAAGTATTAATTTTTGGAATTGCAGCTAGGAACGTGCGGGCAATACCTTTGTCGTACTGATCCATATTGTCGGCTGTGTACTTCAAAATATCGCGCGTAAACTTCGGATCAACCATGCCTTTTGGCATAGTGCGAATCATGGCATACATGTTTGTCATCTCGAGCCAGTTAGGCGCATCACGCAACGATACGTCAAAAAAGCCTTCAAGTGTTTCATCAATCAATGGCTTTATATCAGCCGTGTCAGGTAGTGGCAAGGTGTCACTGTTCGGCTCTTCGATATCACGCACGAGGTTGATGTATTTGTCACTAAATAATTTTGCAGCCGTGGCATAGTTTTCAGGACCAATCTTTTTGCGATCGAGTTTACGCTGACGGTCAATCACACTTAGTGAGGTGTCAAAGAACTCAAGTGGATCGTCAATGGTAGTCGCGTAACGAACAATGCGGTTGTTAGTGATCACCACTTCGTGCTCGCCCATTGGTAGGATTTCGGATTCAGCAGTTGGAATTGTCGAAATAGACTCTGGTCCAAGAAAAAAATCTTCGAACGAGCCAAGTGCTTTACGACTCAAGAGTGCCGCTACGGCTTGTCGACCAGATTCCCAGGCGCGAGCTTCAGGTGTGGCGCGAGCACCGACATCTTTAATCGTGTCGGCCAGAATGCTATCGGCCAAATCTTTATGGGCATGAAATTCATCAGATTCAATCGTTGGCTCATCGGTTGCATATGGTGCATTCATTGCTTCGCGGTAGGCAGGATCACTAACATAGGTCTCGGCGATGATACCAGCTTCGATATTAGAGAGTTTTCGGGTTCGTTTCTGTGGTGACATATTATATATACATTAGCACTTTGTTGCAAAAATGTCAATGATCTGACTAGCGAGATACTATCTTGTAGGATTCGTTCGTGGAGTCACTGGAGTCGTCGTTCCACCGTTTCCCGGACCGGTTGATGTTACGACACAGCCGGTCGCATCAACGGTACTGCCAGCTGGAGTGTTGGCACACTTGTCATCAACATCAGCCACACCGTCACCATCCGTATCTATAACGACAGGCACGACCTCTTCTTTTTCAACTTCACAGCCAGTTGCATCAACTTCGGTACCAGCTGGAGTATTAGCACATTTGTCACTAGCATCGATTACGCCGTCTTTGTCAGCGTCTTCAGGGGGTTTTGGTACATCACAGGTTCCAGTTGGAGTAGCCGATCGAGCAAAGTATTCTTGGTACGTTCCATCCGTCCCACCACCAACAGCCCGTAGGCCATTACTGCGACAGATCGTCAGCCGTTCAACACCAGAGGGTGCAGTGAATGGTTGATTGGCCTGGCCACTCAACCCAGCCATGATTGTGCTGCGCCAGATCGGACCAGCCATGCTCGAGCCACCGTTATTCATCGGCGCATTGTCATTGTTACCAACCCAAACACCAACCGCCAGTTGCTTAGCATAGCCGATTGTCCAAGCATCACGAGCTTCGTCGGTCGTCCCTGTCTTCACCGCTACATCGTAACCGTTCGTATTCAGGCTACTACCAAAAATTGGTGCGCGGGCACTTTCATCGTTCAAGATATCCGAGATCAGGAATGAGGCATTCTCGCCCATCACCTGCTTGGCGGTATCGGTGCTTTTCTTGAAGATTTGTTTTTCGAATTTGTCATCAATTTCGGTGATGGTCGTCAATGTATGTTGGTTACCGCTATTAGCGAAGGCCGCATACGCATTGGTCATATCAGTAAGTTTTGCTTCGGCCGAACCAAGGGCTAATGAAAGTCCGTAGTCAGTCGAATCATTAATCGTACTGATACCGAGGCGCTGCAAGGCATCGATCGAGTTAGCAACACCCAGCTTTTGCATCACTTCAACCGATGGGACGTTTAACGACTGCGAAATGGCACTACGGACGGTAACGTTCCCTCGGAATTTACGGTCTGCATTCAGTGGTGTGTAGCCGCCGAAATCAGTTGGCTGATCTTTTAGAATTGTGGCTGGTGTAATGATATTGCGTTGCAAAGCTTCGGTGTAATACAGCGGCTTGATACTCGATCCAGGTTGCCGGGCAGTCGTGGCCATATTCACTTTACCGAAGTCAGTATTATTGTAATCGGCGCTTCCAACTAATGCCCGTAACTCTCCTGTTGTTGGGTCGATCGCGACGACGGCCGCATTAGATCCACCGTTTCGCTGGATAAAGCCGATTTGGTTGTCGACGGCGTCGGTAGCTGATTTTTGCAAAGCCGCATCAAGGGTCGTTTTCACCCGGAAGCCGGAACGTGCCACACGCTCTTCGCCGTATTTTTCGTATAGTTCATCTAGCACCGTCTCGGCAAAATGTGGTGCGGTACCATTGGTACCCTCGCCTTGTGGGGCGTAGGTTAATATCTCGGCTTTGGCGGCATCAGCCTCGGCTTTTGTAATCGCTTTGTTATCTACCATGCGAGCGAGCACGGTTGCCTGGCGCTCTTTGGCGTATTCAGGGTTACCTGATATCGGTGAGTAGGCCGATGGAGCTGGCAGGAGTCCAATAAGCATCGCACTCTCGGCCATGTTCAGATCAGCAGCCGGTTTACCGTAGTATGTTTCGGCAGCGGCTTTAATACCGAACGCACCTTCGCCGTAGTACACAGAGTTCAGATAGAGGTCGAGGATTTGATCTTTACTGTACGTCTGTTCGATCGCCAAGGCGACGGTCAGTTCTTGATATTTACGCAGGAATGTTTGGTTACTGGATAGTAGTGTATTTTTCGCCAGCTGTTGGGTTAATGTCGAACCACCGTAGGCCGTGCCATCACCACTCAGGATGTTGGCGTACAATGCACCGATAATACTAATGAACGAGAAGCCACCATGTTCATAAAAGTTCTTGTCTTCGGCCGAGATGAGGGCCTTTTCGGTGTAGTCAGAGATTTGATCAAGCGGTAATCGGTCGCCGCGATTGGCGGTACCAAAGCTATAGAAAGCTTTGCCATCTTTATCCATCAGCACGACACCGGTGTTGTTATAGTTCATCAACCGATCAGGGTCGGAGATAGCGTTGGCGTAGTAGGCGTAGGTCAACAGAGGCGTGATGACCAGAAAGGCCACGATTGGACCAGCGATAAGGGCAATTTTCTTTGGTTTGCTGAGTTTTTTAAACCATTTCCAGCGTGCCACAAGGAAACCCGTGACTGGTCCGCGCTTTTTAGATCGCTTGGTGGACTTTTTGGCAGCCGGAACAGGTGTGCGTTTTGTACCGTAGTATCGTAATCGAGTATATTTTGCCATGATTATTCTTATTCATTATACCTGATGACTTAGATTAGGTGTTACTGGAGCAAATAGCCATCGGCGACAGCTCTGTCCTCAGAACAGAAATATTGATAGGTTGAAAGTAATTCAGCGCCCATATCACTTAATATCGAGTGACTTGATGACCACACCGAAGGCTTCTCGCTCTAAATCGGTAGCGACGCCTACTGTTTGCATAGATATTGCGTAATTCTTTTCACTGCTAGTTCCTATACCTACTGTAAAGAATGCATTAATCCGATAACCTTCGTACTCAACTAAATACTTAAATCCCTTGTTGCCATCAACGTTGATTTCTTCGACGTCCTTAACACCAGGAAAAGAAGGCACCTCTTGTTGGTTGGTTCGATAAAGCAGTAGCGAAGCTCCCGCATCAAGCCCCATCCCAATACTCGGTGTGTAGTTATCAGTTTCTAACCTAGCGATATCATCCGGACCGCTCGTGTCTACGAGGTTCCAGCCTGTTGCTGGGTATTCAAACGTTAGTTCACTATCATCGTACGTTTTGTTATCATTTTGCGTAGTCTCTACCTGAGCGTTATTGGTTTCAACTTGCTCTACGACCGTATCGCGAGAACTGTCTTTAATAAAATTTTGCCAAAGTATGAACCCAAGAGCACCAATGAGTGCTAATACAAGAATTACAATAATAACTACGTGCGCACTGCCCTTTTGTCTGAGAGAATTCTTAATCATGTATTAATCTTACCAAAAGCGTCTTCATAACGGGCTAAAAAAGCCATCCCACTAGTGTTATAATCAGTCTATGAGTCTCTTTTCCAACATACATACCTTTTTTCGAGACGTACTTCTCCCCACTGACGAACCCAAAGAACTAGCCGCCGAACGTTTCGGTGAGACGATCACACCGAACATGCGTGCTCTGCGACTTTCAATGACAGTAGCCGATTACTTGATTGCGATGGGTGTTGCTGCCAGCGATGTTACGGATATCTGCCTCAACATCACCGATCGCTACTGTAAACAGAAAGTTTCGATTGAGATTATTGCGAGTGTTCTGATGTTTTCACAAGATCGCGGAAACGAACGTGAACCCCTGACACTTATTCGTAATGTCCACGCCCGCGAAGTAAACAGTGCCCTGATTCAAGATATCGAAGACATCGTCAACGAGATCCATGAAGGAAAGTTGTCGCTTGATGCAGCCGAAGAGCGACTAGAGGCATTACTACAAAACCCAAAACGATACCCCTACTGGGCTTTGAATGTCGGGAGCGCTTCGATTGGTGCTGGTATCGGTGCGCTACTGTCTGGGTCGCTACTGATTATCGTATTGTCATTTATCGTCAGTGGATTCATTTCGTACATGCTGATATTCCTGACAAAACTGCGCATGCCGGCTTTCTTTATCCAAGTCGTCGCTGCTGCCACCGCAACACTTGTTGCCGCACTGCTGACATGGCTAGGTAACCACGGCGTCACGCAGCTACAAGGCCTCGACCCGAACCTGATTATTATTGGAGGTATCGTCATGTTGGTGGCTGGACTAGCGATCGTCAGCGCCGTTGAAGACGCAATCGATGAGTTTTACATCACCGCCAACGCTCGAATCCTGCGCGTTGTCATGCTGACCGCCGGGATTATCTTTGGTGTGGTCGCTGGACTATATGTGGCCAAAAACCTTGGGGTTAATATGACGATCAACACAAGTCGTGGATTACTGTATGACACCGTCGGCTGGCAATATGTCGGTGCGGTCATGATTGCGGCTGGCTACGCCCTGAGTGTTAACACCCGGATTAGCGGCATTATTTTGGCTGGTCTTGTCGGAGCTGGTGGTTGGGCAATCTATAGCGTCACCACCCCGATATTTACACCTATCGTCGGCAGCTTTATTGCCGCAACAGCGATCGGTGCAGCGGCAGCACTTTTGGCACGCTGGTTACGCACCCCCGCATCAACCATGATCACTGCCGGTATCATTGCGTTAGTCCCTGGGCTATCCCTATTCAACGGACTGATGGTGCTTATTCTCGGCACGAATAACGATGGAGCGTCACTTGATTCTGGTGTGCTAATTCTGCTAAATGCGTTGGTATTAGCGTTGGCTATCGCTGCCGGTGCCAGCTTTGGTAACCTGGTTGCTCGTCCTGTTCGACGGACGCTGATTCGGGCGCACAATGCTTTGCCGCGGCGTAAGTTGAGTGACTAAGACTTCTTTTCAAAGACCAACGTTGCCTGGATTCGGTCGCCACTAAGGAAACCTTTGCTGCCGCTACTGGTGGTTGAGATGGTGTGCAGTCGGTAACCTTGGGCGGCTTGTTGGTTAATCACCTTTTCGAGTTCAGTTAGGTTGCCCGAGCCTGTGCCGATGAATTTTTCTTTTAAGATTACTTGTAAGACTACGTATTCCATAAATATTCCTTGTCGTTTAATCTATTTTATTTCGCTTGCTGCCCGTAATACTCGTTCAATTAACACTGTATCAGTAACTTCTGGCAGACCAGTTACATCCGCCAACACCACCTCGGTATCCAAATCTAAGAAATAAGTTAAATCATCAACGTCTACAATTAAAAGCGGTTTGTCATCCACAGTACCAACCATAAATCTTCTTGTCATAACACCAACCCTTCCAAGCTTATTGCGGCTTTTCTTTAAGTATAGCGACAACCTTGTCAAATGTGCCAATACCGTTTTTGTTATCAAGGTTGGCCCGTGAGATTGATACGTTACGCGGGTTGCTAAGTTCTAGATAAGGATAGTTGATTAACCCCGGTATAGCTTCGAACCATTTATTTTTAGCTCTCATAATAATAATCGTCTTATGAAGCTTCATAGCATTACGCACGATTTGAAATTGATAAAGTTGTGTAGGCAAGTACTGTTTATTATGCACATAAGTCACGGAGTGATATGGCATAAATTGAACCATCATTATTCCTCGCGCCAATTGTCCAGTAGTTACATCCGCCTTAAGCAACGGACCTAACTTCGTGGTCCACCATTTGTAACCACCTGTCTCCCTTAATTCTGGAGATAAATACAAGAATGGGAACTCAGATTTATGCTCAATGTTGGCACGAACTTCATGGACCCAATATGGGTTGGCGAAGTTAGCTGTAATGTCCGCTTCCTCAAATCCCGGGTTTAGCAACAAGCAGAAAACACTCGCTGTATCAATGTTTCCTCCGTAAGGTTCTGGAAAGGCATCGAACCGCAGACCATCTAATTTGTACTCTCGATCATCTAAAATCTCTAAGTCGCACAGAGCAATAAATGGAGCTTTTTGCGGTAAATCCAGCCACGGGTTATTCATACAGTAATCATATCAAAAAGAAAGACCTTTTAAGGAGTCTTTAAATATGATGACTGTCAGAATATCTACGACTGGTGTATACAGATTAGGCGTGAGCGTGGATGCTTCTGATACGCTCAACGTGCTTTGCATGTTCGATTGGCTGCTTAATATTATATTCACGAACCGTCTTAATAATTTCTGCAGCTTCTTTGTAGCTATAAGTCTTCTTACTGTGCTCGAAAACTGATGCTATCATGTCGTTTACAGAACCTACATTTTCATAGCCACTTATGAAAAATTTTCCAGCTGAAGGAAATACTACGATATTAATAATAGGTGCCTTTAATTTATCGCCCAAGAGTGCATTTATTGTTTTTATGTGACCAATATTTTGCTCGACAGGATTAGGAACAATCGGATATCTTTTTTTAAATAAGATTTGAGTAAAAATTCTACGCGCCCTTGAAGCAGATATCCACCCTTTGTGCGACTTCGTTTCAACACAGAACACCCCATAAGGTGACACGATTAAGTGATCAATTTGTGAAGTTCTAAACGGCCCATCATTTGGTAAAAGTAGGTCAGACGCAATGGCGTATTCGGTACGAGGAAGGCTTTTTGACAACTGCATATTCACATACAGTTCTTCTGCATAATAAGTACTGTATTTCTTCCTTAAGTTGTAGAACGCGCTTTTTAGATGATTCATTTTTTTATTTCAAATAACTTTTAAATTTATATTAGCATAAGTTTGTTTAATTGTCAATTAATATTTATAGTCAAGATTACAAATAGCGCAACTTTATCTATCGTACAAGCGGACAAAGTGCACTTTTTGTACGCAAAATACTACGCGCGCTGCAGAACTTGGCTTGCGCCATAACACGACTTGCTTTTAACTAGCTGAGAGACTAAAATTAGCTCAAATGTAATGATAATTACATCAATACTTGGCTAATATAAATGGGTGTTTAATAAATGGAAAATATAGCAAAACATTTTAACAATGAACCAAGCCTCATGGTCGTGCTAATAATTGCCACATTTTTGATCGCCATTTCAATCCCCTACTTTATGGCTCAGCAAAAAAGATACGGCTCGCCACTTATATTCGCTTCCAATGTCAGAAAAATAACAACAGGTGGATCGGCCCTGGTTCTTGTAGGTATATTAATTTACGGATTAACACCGTACATTGCGCCACCAACAGATGAAATTGCAATCGTGATAGGAAATACTCAAAATACACCATCACCAATACTAAGCGGCACGGTATCAAAAGCTCTAGAAGATACTCTTCTGCAACACAAGGGAGAAGATGTTTCCGAATTGACCGATTCAATTAAAATTATTTCCGCAATCAAGTATCCCAAAGTGATTAGCCTCGATACATCAGATATAAAGCTCAAGGAAATTGGCAATAATAGTTCAAATGCCAAACGGAGCGCGGCAGCAAATATTAAAACGATCGAAGAAAAAGTAAGCTCACTTGCCCCGACTGACAACGGCGCAAACTATCTTGAAGCGATCTTAAAAGCACGCGACAACATAGAAGAAGGCTCCAGGATTATTGTCATTGGTTCTGGTCTATCTGATTCAGGCGATATGGATTTCTCGAAATCTAAATTCTTAACAAACGAAAACGACCGAAAAGATATCATCAATACTGTTCAAGAAAAATATGGCAGCGACTACCTAGATGGGTACAGTGTTGAATTTTATGGACTTGGCGATACAACTTTGCCACAGGAGCCCTTACCAACTAAACAAAAAGAAATAGTCAGAGACTTTTACAAAGACGTCATCAGAGGACTAGGTGCTACTGTAGAAATTAATACTAAGACTCTTGTCGGCAACGCTGTGGAGACTACTTACGTAGTCGGCACAACTGACACAGGCTGTGGAGACATAGGGCTTATATTTGATGACACGAGCCTAAAATTTGTCGGCAACAAAGCAACATTTGTCGACGAAGCGGCGGCAAGGACATCACTTGCAACAATTAAGTCTATTTGGGATGAAAACAGTGATACAATCCAATCGATTCAGGTTGATGGCTATATAGCTAAGTTTGTCGGTATAGAGACACTATCGCAACCAAGGGCAGACTTGGTCAAATCCGTACTTGTCGAGTCAGGTATTTCAGAGGATATAATTACCGCAACTGGCCGAGGTATTGGTCCGTATGATAATGACGCGCAGAACCGAATGGTAAAAGTTAATATTAGCCGCAACAGCGACGTATGTGAAAGTTAGGGAGATATAACATGCCACTATTTCAAAAAAATATTTTAAGCAACCAGGTTGTAAAAGGCAGGACCGACAAAGTCATGAAACTCACGCTCCGCCAAGCACGAAAAAAAATCAAAAAAAGCGAGCTAATTGATAGTCATGACCTAGCCCTTTACTTAGATATCATAGACGGGAACTATACACACATTAAGGCCGATATCGAGAATGCGACCCGTGTTTATAACTACACACAAATTCGAGCAGACAAAATTGCCGAGACACGGCAATTGCTCGATTTCTTCGTACAGGATCAGGTGGAGCTTGACCGCTTGTCGCAGATCGTTGGTAAGCGCGCCGAACAAGCACAGCGAATCGACGACTTCAAACACCAAAAACTTGCAAATATAGACCTCACCAAGCTTCATACTACCTTCGATTCATTGTCACAAGGAGGCAAATAGCATGACCGAGAAACAAATATTTACATCCGGAAAATCTTATTACCCGCTCGCTCTTTCAGTTTCAATGATTGTTGTAGCTCTCATATTATCGTTCGTAGATTTGGCATTTCTTAACGACGTGATTGGCAAAATACTCGACCTTGATACAACACAATCTATGCTAATTGCATTTGCACTAGGTCTTGTGGGGATCGCTGTCATGGCACATCAGGGGGTAAAAGAAGCTCATGGGTCGGAGCGTTTTATTAATGCGTTCTCACATTACCTGCTCTGGATTGGCCTAGGCTTAGCGTTTGTACTAATCAGGCTTTTTTCTGCATCAATATTACAGCTGGACGGCACGGATTCCGATGAGCATATCTTGAAAGTATTGGGGCTTAGTATTCGTGAGGTAGACCTTGTTCTTGCCCCCGTTATGATATTCCTGTACTTTGCAACGGGTCTCCTTGCAAAAGACGGTTTCAAGAATCTGTTTTTGAACCCAGAATTTAAGGTATGGTCTATGGAAAGAAAAAAAGAGAGGCTCGCAAAAAAAACCGAAATGAAACGACTTGCAGACAAAGCCGCAGCCAAGCAAGCAAAGCTAGAGGCGCAGGCAGAAGCTGATCGAGATGACTTTCTATCCAACAGGAACGCCAATAAAGACAAAGCTTCTGCTGATAGCAAGTATAATTCTGCACTAAGCATGTATCGATCAAAAGAAAAAGAAATCAAGCAAAAATATCAGATTATTTCAACGAACATCGATTACATTAAAAGCATAGATAAACAGGAACGTGACTTTGAGGCTCGAGTCAAACCAAGCCTAATGCGCATTATAAACGAATCGATCCGCAGTGTTCAAAATGGTGTTGCACTGATGCTCCGCAAAAAGAGCGGTGATGACATTAATGAGCTGCGTAGTGTCATAGAATTACATAACAGCACCCATGATGAGCTTAAGCGATAAATTAAAATCGTTTATTTCATCGAAGCTTTATTATAGCCAACCTGTTTACGTTCCCGGTTATAAATACTCCCCGTGGAAGAAATGGGTAGTAGCCAGTGCGGTACTATTACTTTTAGTAGTTCTGGCTATTCTGTTCATTAATAGCCAATCAAACACAACGAACACCAGCGTAAAAGCAGAGCAGACAAACACAGAGGTGAGGCGACCCATAGACGGGGTCTCAGAAACCGAACCTACAGCACCGCCAGAGACCAATCCTATATCAGAATCTAATTGCGACAGCAACTACTCACCCTGCGTCCCACTATCTAAGACTGACCTAAATTGTGCTGATATTGGTTTCTCTGTACGTGTGATAGGGAGTGACCCCCATGGATTCGACAGAGAGGGTGATGGTTACGGATGTGAAAGCTACTAAGTCCTAGTTATTTCCAGCACTCTCTATAACAGGTCGCTCTTTCTTGGTAATCTTTTTCACTCTTAATTTTGGTTTAGGAAATTCAACTTTCTCACTAATAATATAAGCTAATGATTTTGCTACGTCTTCCATCTGAAAGTATATCCCAGTTTGCTCTTTCAGGTCATTACGCAACCTTTTCACAACCTCTTCTGAGTAGAGTAATTTTGATAGGTTTACGGGATTTAACGCTGTTGTTTTTTTCCAAAAAACCTCAAGTTCACCTTTTTCTACTGCACGTTTTGTTAGAAACCAAATCAAGTCTGGTGCTTTTTTAAAGTCGTCATTATCAAGCAAATCAAGCTTATATATTAATGTTGTGCTTATAGGTTTACCGAAGTTAACTCGGTAAAGGTGGATTTCTCGTCCATTTAACAGCAATATCCAGTCTATACCCTCATTTGCGGCATAGCTCAAACTTTGTCTTAAATGCTTTTCGTTGATATCGATATCAATAGACTTAACCTCTACGACAAAATGTTTTTTTCGTTTGAGCTGAACTACGTAATCTGCATATTCTTGACGAATTCTGTATTCGGTCTTTATCTCCTCTAACTCCCTGTAGCCAAGTATTTCAGTAAGAAAATAATTAATCATTATACGGGTCGCAGACTCATCTACGGCAGAAAACTCTTTCCGCAAATATTTTCTTTTGTAAACTTTTAGGTTTTCTTTTATTGCAGCAAGTTGATTATCTGTAGCCATAACTCCACGCCTTTACAATTAGATTATTAATGCTTATTAAACACTAAATTAGAATTATTGTATATTGACCTTAATTTGAGGCTGAACTATCAAGATATACCATCGTCACGTTCAGAAATGGAACCATTTCTGCCCTGCTCCTAGTTATCGAACCACAACCAAGCATCGCTTTGCGCTGCGGTTGCTGGCCCGAATCTAGACCACCAAAACAAGAAAAAAGCCCTAGACATTAAGTCTAAGGCATTTTTTCTTGGCTCCGACGGCTGGACTCGAACCAGCAACCTCGAAGTTAACAGCTTCTTGCTCCACCATTGAGCTACGTCGGAATACAAAAGGTATTATACCTGCACCCCTGTACCTTAGTCAACTAGACTTGTTCGGTCCAGATCATGACTCGTTGGTCATAGGTCTGTTTGGAATCAACCCATGTCCCCGTGCAGGTCATCAGGTTCATACCGCGCAGGGTGTTACCGTAGGGCAATAGCATCTTTTTCATGTCTAATCCCTCGAGTGGGGCGATCTCTTTGTGAACGACTTTATAGGTTAATTTTGTGCCGTCACCCTTCTCCATTTGCAACGTATCCCCTTCTTCGAGTTTATCGAGGTAGGCAAACAACCCTTCGCGGGTTGGACCAGAGGCGTGCCCATCAATAAACATCGCCCCGATCTCACCCGGTTTGACACTCCCTGTGTACCAACCGGCGTCATAAATATTACGAGGTGCCTGAACGCTGCCATCGGTATTCACCGACATTGGCAATACACGCGCAGTCACGTCGATCTTATCAATCGATAATGCCCGTGGAAGGTCAGCAGCGACTGCGTAGCTGGTTAACGCGCTGGCTGCTGGTTTGGCTTCGTCTTGACCCTCTTGTTCTTTAGTTGAGGCCCCAGGTGCGGTCGCGGCACTTTGTGTACCTTCGGCTTTGACGCGATTATTGGTCATCAAGGTATCGATACTGACATAGCCAGTCACTAATACAAAGATAACTGCCACAAAGATCAGACTCACTCGCTTCATGTCGCGGCGTTTTCGGCGTTCACTGCGTAGTTCGCGCTGCGCACTGAGCAGTGCTTTTTGTAATACTTCGGATTTTGCCCGAGGTGTTAATGATTCGATTGGCTTGGTAGCCGCTTCTGGCTTTGACATGACAGACGTTGTGACTGTCTTGGTGACAATCACCTCTTTGTTAGGCATGATAATGTCAGTGACCGTCTTGGTCTGAGTTGTATAGCCAGTTGGTCGCGTCGAACGACTGGTCATACTAATTGTTTCGCCCACACGCGCAGGAACCCTCGTTGTTCGAAGGCTTCCGCGGGGTGTTCTGTGTGGGGGTATAATATCTTGCATAAATTCTTTACGTATAACGAGTGAAGCCCGTACGACTCCACTCATTAGTGTAATACATTTTGTTAATGGTTTAACGGTTTGCGCGGCGGCGAGTTGCGATTGCGATCATAATTGCAGCGGTAGCAATACCGAGTCCGGCGACGAGAACTGGATTACCTTTTACTAGTTGCATCGCACCGGTGTTTGGTGCGTTTGGATCAGTACCAGCGTTAAGGGCGGTCAATACGACATCGTTGCCATCGCCACCAACATACGTGATGCTAAAGACGATACCATTAACAGTGAACTGCGCACCTTCGGCAAGTCCAGCGAATGTTCCGACAACTTTTAGGTTAGCTGGTGTCAGGTTATCAATGATCGTAAACGCGTCACCCTGTTTGATGTTATAACCATCGTACAGTGAAACTTCGAGCGTTGAGTTGCCGCTGATAGTGACAGCACCTTGGCCGACCTGGCTTGGGCTACCTACTTTTAGTTGGTCGTAGTCGCCAAGCGTTGCAGATTTCAGCTGGGCTTTGTAGATTGAATTATTGAGAGTTAATGATTGTAGTACGGTGAATATTCCTAGTGGATTTCCAGGGGCTATTGTTCCGCCAGCAACACTCAGATTTTGAGCCGTTCCTGTACCCTGCAATGTGCCACCGATACCGACATTGACGTCGCCACGAGTACCGTTAAGGGTGACTGTCTGCTTTGAACCAACGTCGAGGCTTTCGTACGGTTTTGAATCTGTGTAGGTGATCTCTTCTTCCGGAGTAATTGAAGTGCCTTGAGGAGTTGTCAGGATACCATTCGCGCCAGCAATTGCCGCAAAAGTGTGACCGTTGGCGTTGTACGTTCCGGTGATCGTCATGTTATCAGAGCCACTGAACTTAAAGTCGCTTAATAGTGTCACCGGTCCGGTAAATGTCTGCGTCAGTGTGTTTGTTGGGTTTGCACCGCTACACGAACTACTGCGCGCGTGCTGCACAGCGAATGATCCAGAGCCACTCAGAATAAACGGTTCGGTCCAGGTGCTATTTACTGGCACGTTAAGACTAATGCTTCCCGTTCCCTGAGCAGTTGTTGTTCCGGCACTCGTCCCGAGTCCAGCACCACTGGAGTACAGTGTGCCGCCAGTAACAACAATATTGCCGGTGTATGTTGGTGAATTAGCGAAGTCAACATCACCACCAGTAACTGTAACCGGGCCACTGCCAACAAGGTTACTGAGGTTCTGACAGACCCCCGAAGTATTGATTGAGTAGCCGTTTGTATTGACGGTGTGGCCGTTACCGTAGAAGCCAGCATTTTGCAAAATAATATTTGAACCCAGTGTCACGCCTGTATTAATACCGAAGTAGCCAGATCGGCCAAAATCAGCCGTCGTATTGCTAATAATGTCACCAGTAAGCGTGAATGGGTTACCGAGAAGCGAATGACCGCCATATTGACTGTGGCCAGTCTGCGTAATGCCAGCGATCGAAAGATTAGTCAGGTCGTTTGTGATCATCCCACTGCCCTGGTCGCCCGTCACAGATACGTCAAAATTAAGCGTGTCCCCATTAACTGGCACTGTGTTAGTAGTCCAGTTGGCGGCGGTGCTAAACAAGTAGTCACCGGCGCTTCCGTCCCAAGTACGCGTTGCTGCGCTGGCGAATTGAATGTTACCAAGTTGTGCGACGAATGTTGCGACAACGAACATCGGAACAAGTGCAGCGTATTTGAGACGGGTACGGGTTTTGATCATGTGTTACCTTTTTGTGTTATTTCTATTACGTTCTAGGTGTTGTGGCTTAGCGATTCGCACGGCGGCGAGTTGCAACGGCAATCATAATTGCAGCGGTAGCAATACCGAGTCCGGCGACGAGGATCGGGTTACCTTTGACAAGTTGCATAGCACCAGTGTTAGGTGCATTTGGGTCAGTCCCAGCATTCAGGGCGGTCAGGATAACATCGTTTCCATCGCCACCAACGTAGCTGATGCTAAAGATGATACCTTCAACAGAGAACTGGGCACCTTCAGCGAGGCCGACAAATGTTCCTTGAACAAGTTGGCTGGCAGGCTGTTGGTTATCGATGATAGTGAATGTGTCACCTTGCTTGATGCTATAGCCATCGTACAAGCTCACTTGAAGGTTTGCGTTTGTGTCGAGGTAAACGTCGCTACCAGTTGTTCGAGTTGCGTTACTGACCTTTAGTTGGTCGTATTCACCAGCAGCTGAAGTTTTCAGTTCTGCTTGGTAGACACCATCGTATAGTTGGAATGCTTCAAGGACAGTTAGTGTTCCAGGTGAGTGACCAGGGTTAACTGTTCCGCCATCAATACTTAATGATTGAGCAGTACCTGTACCAAGGAGGAGTCCTTTAAGGCCAACGTTGACGTAGCTGCGTGATCCATCAAGGATGGCTGTTTGGTTTGCACCAACGTTCAAGTACTGATTTGGTTGTGCGTCGCTGTACGTGTTTTCTTCAGCAGGAGCGGCCGAAGTACCCTCTGGAGTGGTCAGTGTTCCTGATGCACCAGATTCAGTCGTGAAGCTGTGGCCGTTAGCGTTGTACGTCCCGGTAATGGTCATATTGTCAGAACCGTTGTACTTGAAATCCGTGTTGAGTGTGACAGGAGCAGTAAATGTACCGGTGTAAATGCCGCTTACACCGCCACCACTACAGCCATTTGTTGATGAGTGTTGCAGTCCAATTGACCCTGTGCCGCCGAGGATAAACGATTCTGCCCAGGTGCTATCAGCGTTAGCATAGAGGCTTAGTTTGCCGCTACCTTGGACAGTTGTTGTTCCCGCAGCCGTTCCGAGTGAACCAAGTGGCGCATAGACACTACCAGCGGTGATGACGATATTTCCTGTGTATGCATTTGCGCCTTCTACGAGAGAGATCGAGCTCGTAGTGCCGGTTGTTGTGACTGTACCGCTACCAACAAGCTTTGGAAGTGAAGCACATTCACCAGAGATACTGATCGAGTGACCTTGTGTATCAAGTGTTTTGCCAGTTCCACCAAGGCTAACATTTTGGGCGGTAATGTTCGTACCGAGTACGACGCCGGTTTGAATACTTAGCGGTGCAGTGTATTGACCACTCGTTGCAGTACTCGTAAGGTTGCCCGTCACGGTTAGTACGTTACCGGTAATGTAATAGCTTCCAGCTGTTCCGTTGCCGGTGTAGTTGATACCTGCAACCGAGAGACCCGTTAAGTCATTATTTAGTGCAGTATAATCGGTTGCCGTTGCGATATTAAAGCTCAAAACATCACCGTCCACTGGGACAGCGTTGGTGTTCCAGTTAGCAGCGGTGCTGAACTTGTTGTCGCCAGCGCTTCCATCCCAAACCAATGTCGCAGCACTTGCGAGTTGAACATTAGCAAACTGCGCAACAAAAGTTGCGAGAACGAATACAGGGATAAGGGCGGCGTACTTGATACGAGAACGTGTTTTGATCATTTTTTTACCTTTTGTTTTTATTTTGAGCTTTTATAGCTTTAGGCTTATGTTTTAACAATACAGAGAATTTTAAGCTTCGTCAATCGTTATTGTTGCGTAATATACTACAATACTCGTACTCTACTTTAGTTTGCCTAGGCGGGCTTTGGCGGCTTCGTGTGCCCCATCAAGGCCAAGAATCTTTAATGCACCTGTCAGCACGTAGATTTCATCAAGTGTCATCTGGTTTGGTGAGTTTTCGTAGGTATTAAAGCGATCATTAATTGCCTCAACTAACCACTTTTCCTTCGCAGGACTGACGGTTTTTGTCTGCGCCGCTGTCGAGACATTCGTCGTGACAACTTCTAGTGAGCGGGCCGAGTTATCGCTTTTGCGAAGGAAGCCCTTCGAAATCAGTCCATCAATATGGATCGCAACAGTCGAAACGGATTTGTAGCCAATGGCGTTCATAATTTCACGGTAGCTAGGGCCATAGCCATGCTCCTGAATAAAGGCGTCGACGTAATCAAGCAGTTCTTTTTGACGTTTTGTGGATCGTTCGGACATGCGCACCTTTCGTTGTTCCGGTTATTTTCAGAGGTGCGGCGACCGCAACCGCGGCCAATCCCCACCATATAATTGCTACTGTATCATCAACCCAAACCGGAAGCAAAAGTCCGATCAGCGCCATCCCGATACCACTTGCAAAGACGCCGAGTGCCAGCCAATCAGCTCGTCGCTTCCAAAGTTGCTGCAGGATTTTGACGAATATAATTAGGAACAGAACAAGGCCAATCCAACCCACTTCATGGGCGATGAATAAGTATTGGTTTTCGATAATCAGTGGGTCAGGTCCATACAGTGAAGCCGATCCAGTACTCCCAACTCCCCCGCCAAATGGCTGGTGGACCATCCGATTTACGCCATCATTTAATGAGTCCACATGCCCGTCGTTTGAGCTTGTTTCGGCACCAGTCGTGGCGTTTTCATGCAATAGAACGTTCGACACGAAGTCCGAATCGCGCGAGGCGATCAATCCCCCACCAAGGGCCATAATAATAACAATTAACGCAATCCAGGCCTTACGAGGCAATTGTCGTGCGACCGTTGCAAGGGCAACTAGACCAATCGCCACAAAGGCGGCAACCAAGGCACTGCGTGAATAGCTTGCCCACAGTGCCACAAAGCTCCCGATCACGACAACGCTAATTGGCAGTAACGGACGACGGACTTTCGACTTGCTACCTTTTAGCCAAAAGGCAAAGACGAGAGCTAGTACAATTCCGGCATAGGCACCGAGTGGGTTTGGACCGCGCAAGGTACTGCTAATCCGAATGTAATCTGGATTTTCATCAACCGTTAAGTACGGCACGATGGTTGTATCGCTGTAGCCAATGTATTTCAATACGTCGACTGGCAAAACGAATACCTGCAGTAACGCGAAGGCAGCCACAATAAAAGCGCCAATAAAGAACGTAAAGATAAATGGCTTGCGTAGTGACGGATATAAACAAATGGCGACGTAGACCAACACAAAAAATAGTGCGTAGCGCAGATCGATCAGCAACCCAGCCAGCGCCGACGTAGCGCCCTGATATGACAGCGGGATGAGCAATAGATGTAGTGCCGCATAGGCAGCAATTAATAGAACAATCGGACTCTTTAATAATACCCAGTGCTTCTTTTGATACAGCAAGACACCCATTACCAGTGTTGCCAACAGCAGCAATATCTCTTTCCACGACTTGATTAGCAGCTCAGCTGACGGGAAAAGTGTCTCGAGTCCAACTGATAACGGTGCGTGCAAAACGATGCCGCCGAAGACAGTTAGCAGCAAGCCGACGAACAGTTTGTCCAGCAAGCGCAACGAAGCGATAGGTTTTTTAGGCGTAACTACCATGTGTACCTCTTAGTGTAGCGTAAATTTTGCCGTTTCGTCTGCTATAATAAGCAGCACTTATGTCACGCCGAAACAGCAAGCTCTACAGCTTTATCCTGATTCTCATCGATGCACTCGTTCTGATAACTACGTTTGTTCTGGCCTATGTTGCCCGCGTGCAATATGACCCTCGCCCACTTATTGAAAATATTTACGCCTTTGATTACCTATTCGCCTTCTTGCTAATCGTCCCGTTCTGGATCTTTATTTTCGGCATCTTGGGACTATATCACCCCCATACCTACAACCGTCGGCTGGTCGAATGGGCAAAAATTGCGGTCGGTGTCTTTATCGGTATCCTCCTGGTTATTGGCTGGGAATACATTAGTGACAAAGACATCTTCCCGGCTCGACTAGTTGCCGTCTATGCGCTAGTCGGTGCTTTCGTTCTGATCGTGGTTGAACGCGAAGTTATGCGGCTGATTCGTTCGCTGCTATTCCGCTATGGTCGTGGTACCAAGCGCGTCCTACTGATTGGCTCGTCGTCAGCCACTCGCGATATCGCCCTCAGTATCGCCGACACAAAACGCAGTGGTTACGAAGTCGTCGCCTTCGCTGGCCCAAAAGCCAACCTCCCCGACGGCTTTACTGCGCATCACTATTCTCGGGTTGAAGAAGCTCTCAAAAACCTCAAGCTCGACGAAATCACCGCCATCATTCAGACCGACCTGTACGACAATGTCGATCGTAACCAAAAGATCTTGTCGTTTGCCCAAGAGAACCACATTGATTACAGCTTTATTCCCGGTGAAGCCGAGTTCTATTCTGGTAAAAATACCGTCGATGTCTTCCTGGGCTATCCAATGATTAGCGTCTACCAAACACCACTGGTTGGATGGGGTGCCATCGTCAAACGGATCTTCGACTTTGTTGCCAGTCTATTACTCCTTATTGTCCTATCACCGTTCCTGTTCATTATTTTCCTGATCAAGAAACTCGTTGACCGTGGTCCAGCTTTTTATATCAGCAAACGCCTGAGTCGCTTCTCGGAACCAATCGGCCTCATTAAGTTTCGTAGTATGGGTGCACAATATGGCAGCAAAGACGCTGCTGATGAATTCCGCGAGATGGGTCGTGAAGACCTTGCCCTCGAATATGAAAAGAATCGTAAAGTTCAGAACGACCCAAGAATCACTGCATTTGGTCGCTGGTTGCGCGCCACTTCAATCGATGAATTACCACAAGTATTTAATGTCTTTAAGGGCGACTTAAGTCTGGTCGGTCCTCGCCCAATCCTGCCACAGGAAACAAAGCTCGCCAATGGCCGAACGGCCTTGCTGCACAGTGTGAAGTCTGGCGTCACAGGACTATGGCAAGTATCTGGCCGCAGTGAACTTAGTTTTGAAGAGCGTATCGAACTGGAATTATTCTATGCCCAAAACTGGACTTTCTGGCTGGATATCAAAATTCTATTCAAGACCGTCCTGGTTGTATTGAAAGGACGTGGTGCGAAATAGTGGCAGTAGTTAATCGAAAGACGCCAAAGATTGCCATCGTTCACGACTGGCTAACAACTGCCGGTGGTGCCGAAGTGGTCGTTGCCGAACTACACAAACTATTTCCCAAAGCCCCCATTTATACCTCCGTTTATAACCCCGAAGCAGTGCCAGCTTTCAAGGATGCTGACATTCGCACGACGTATTTGCAAGAAAAATTACCGTCCAGACTTCGCTACCGTCACACCCTCTGGCCGACGTTACGTGCCAAAGCATTTCGACAACTAGACTTGTCTGAGTTCGATATTATTATCAGTAGTTCCAGTGCTGAAGCAAAGGCTATTACAAAACGCCCCGGCCAAATTCATATCGCGTACATCCACACCCCAATCCGCTACTATTGGAGTCATTACCGTGAATTTAAAAAAGAGTTTAAATTCGGTGCCTTTACGCCGTTTATTCGTCCGTTCATTCCGACACTCGTCAAACGAATGCGCAAACTCGACCTCGAATCAATTAAAGACATTGATGTCCTGATTGCTAACTCCGAAGTAACCCAAGCCCGCATCAAACAGTATTACGGACGCTCGAGTACCGTCGTTCACCCACCGGTTGATGTCGACCGATTCACACCAGCACCAAAAGGCGAACGAAGTGGGTACGTCCTCTGGGGCCGACATGTCCCCTACAAGCGTTTTGACCTGGCTGTCGAAGCTTGTAATCAATTAGGTGTTCCACTTACCATTATTGGCAGCGGATCTGATACAGCGCGCCTACAGAAGCTGGCCGGACCAACTGTAAAATTTGTTGGTCGCGTCAGTGATGCCGAATTAGTTCGATTGGCACAATCTGCTAAAGGATTCCTGTTCCCAAACGAAGAAGACTTCGGCATCTCCGCTGTTGAGGCCCTGGCTGCTGGCACCCCAGTCATCGCTTACGCCAAAGGTGGCGCATTAGATATTGTTCAAGATGGCGAAACGGGTGTGTTATTCAACGAGCAAACCGTCGAAAGCTTAGTGGCGGCAATAAAGCGCTTCGAAACATTAGAATTCCTTCCCGCAACTCTGCACCGCAAATCAAAACGTTTCGATAAAGGCTTCTTTGATACCAAGATTTTAAAAATTGTTCACGACGCAGCCACTAGATCTGACTAGATCCAGTTAATAACCCGACCAGCATCCTGAAGCGCTCGCTCAGGCACAGTGTCTCTGTTATCAATCACTGAGACTGAATTATGTCCGGTATCGGCATACTGCAGACTCAGCGCCGCAAGTCGTCTGATTTGTCTTTCATCAAGCGGTGGTACAACTTCGAGGAATGCACAGGCCAGATGCGCTAAATGTTCAGGAGCACTAGCCAGGGCAAACGTTCGATCCTCGAATAACCGCTCTTGAGAAAAGTTATCCCTTAACTGTTCGGGTTGCAAACCAAGTGAGTGACTAAACCCCACCAACGTCGCCGGCTCGCCACTTTCGGTTGATGAGTTAAACACTCTCACTCTTCCGCCCGACATACTATTCGACCGTCACACTCTTGGCTAGGTTACGAGGTTGATCAACATTATTACCCCTTGCGACGGCCATATAGTAGGCGAATAATTGCTGGAATACATTAAGGACAATTGGCGCTAAGATATCCAACTTTGTTTTGATCCGAACAATTGTCTCGGCTTCTATCTCTTTCTTACTGTTGGTGATTGCTAGGATGTGACCCCCGCGGGCATTCACTTCTGATAATCCACTAATTGATTTATCAAATAACCAATCGTCGAGCACCAGGAACACCTCAAAGAAACGATCATCAACCAGGGCAAGCGTGCCGTGCTTTAATTCCCCTGTCGGATAGCCATCAGCGTGGACGTATGAGATCTCTTTTAATTTCAAGGCACCCTCAAGCGCAGTTGGGAAGCCAACATCTCGTCCTAGATATAAGGCATGGTCGTACCTAGCGTATTTCTTGGCGACTCTCTTGGCCTCGTCTTGCTTTGTTTTCAGAACCTTCTCAATCTCATCGGGCAGAATAGATAGCTCTTCGATATATTTGCTGATTAGTTCGGAGCTGATGCCTTTCGCCTGCGCGACTTCGATACCAAACATAATCATGGCCGAGACCTGAGACGTAAAGGCCTTCGTACTGGCGACCGATATCTCTGGTCCAGCGTGAACGTACGTACCACCGTCGACTTCGCGAGCGATCGTTGAGCCGACAGCATTAATAATACCGAGTGTACGAACACCCTGCTTTTTAATCTCTCGTAAGCAGGCTAACGTATCAGCTGTTTCACCAGATTGCGACACGACAAGTGCAACCGTATTGGCCGGTAAATGGAATGACCGATATCTGAATTCAGAGGCGATCACCACATCGACCGTCAGTCCTTCAACCAGTTTTTCAAGATAGTATGAGGCCAATAACCCCGCGTAATACGCCGTCCCGCAACCAACGATCGTGACATGCTCAATCTCTTTTAATTCATCAATAGTCATATTCAGACCACCCAGCCGGACCTGTTTTTCAACCAAAGATACTCGCCCCTTTAACGTCGATCGTAACGTTGCCGGCTGTTCATTAATTTCTTTTAACAAAAAGTGATCATAGCCTTGTTTTTGAATAGCTTCCATATCAACTTCGATCGTTTCAACCTGGGCTGAAATTGGTTGGGCCGCCAGGTCTCGTAGTTCGACGCCATTGGCTGTGCAAATAGCCATTTCGCCGTCATTCAGGTAGATTGCTTGTTTGGTGTGTCCGATTAATGCCGAGGCGTCACTGGCGATTAAGGTTTCTCCATTTCCAATGCCGATAATTAGCGGGCTGCCGGCCCGGGCGACGATAACTTCGTCTGGATTACGGGCCGAGATGACAGCAATCCCATAAGTCCCCACAACTAGCTGCAAGGCTTGGGCGACGGCGTCAATCAACTTCGTATCCTCAACATAGAACGAATCGATCAATGCCGCCAAGACCTCCGTATCGGTGTCACTAGCAAATGTATGATGTTTTAATTCGGCTTTGAGTTCTTTGTAGTTTTCAATAATACCGTTATGGACCAAGTAAATATCGCCCGCTTGGTGAGGGTGAGCATTTCGTTCCGAAGGTTCGCCGTGTGTTGCCCAACGAGTGTGACCAATGCCAACACCGTCGGTACTATTAGATTTGCCAACTAGAAGGTCGAGTTCTGATACCTTGCCATTGGAC